>Ga0115569_10001826_pt1 | contig 16359 bp, 14 predicted proteins | sample COGITO_mtgs_1205_2_FD_87295 | JGI IMG/M metagenome (GOLD analysis project Ga0115569, IMG submission 87295) | Pelagic marine microbial communities from North Sea - COGITO_mtgs_120503 | ecosystem: Environmental > Aquatic > Marine > Epipelagic | place: Germany:Helgoland, sampling site Kabeltonne... | reverse complement strand
ATTGGTCACGGTGTTGCAGGCAGGAGCTGAGGCGGGAGCATTGCAAGCGTTTGTTCATTGGGGTATGGGGTCCTTTGCCCACGGAGGGTGGACCTCGTGCACCATCATGATCTGTGCTTTGACGCCTGCCGTACTCTGGTCTTGGAGGGCGAGCAGCAGTCTGGACATGTGGACCATGGGTGCTTTGACCGCAAAAACGATGGGAGTCGACGAAAAGGCTTTGTCCTGGAGTGCTTTAGGATCAGCAGGCGTCTTGGCGGCTTTGGTAACGGCTTGGTGCGGTCCAGTGGCTTTTCTGGGTTTAGCGACACCACATCTGGTAAGGGCAGCAGGGATCAAGGGCCGCCATGCAGCCTTGTTGTTTCCGGTGGTTTTGACCGGAAGCACCGTGGCACTCCTCGCTGATTTGGTGGTGCGGTTGGCCGGGGTTCCCCTCAATGCTGTGTTGAGCTTGGTTGGCGCCCCAGTGGTCCTCATGTTGATCGTGGGGCGTGGACGAATCTTCTCTAAAGCCCGCAACCGATGAAGGCAGGCTTGGCGTGTTCATCCTTGACATTGAGTCACCCTTCAGAGGGGGTGGGGACATTGTCTTTTTTCCTGCCTCCAGGGAGCACCATGGTGGTGATTGGAAGAAACGGATCAGGCAAATCGACATTGCTCAAAACCTTGGCGGGGATACTGCCTCCTCGGTCTGGAACGGTCACCTTGGACAGTGCTTCCATGGCGTCCATGCGGCCGCGAGAGCGTGCGCACCGATTGGCCTTCGTGTCCGCCACACCACCGCGAGGAACGTCGCTTACGGTAAGCGATGTGATGGAGTTGGCCTTAGAAGCCGGTGGCCATCCGGTGCAGGCAGACCGTGTGAACCAGGCCATGGAAGAAGGCGGCGTGCAACAATGGGCGCAGATGCCCTTGGATACTTTGAGCGACGGCATGGCCCAACGGGTCATGTTGGCCCGTGCGGCGGCACAGTCAGATGCCCTGGTTTTACTGGATGAGCCTACGGCATTTTTGGATGTAGTAGGCAGGAGGGAAGTGATGGCCGACGTCGCCCGATGGCGCCAAGCAGGAAAAACGGTCATCATGGCGACACATGACCTCGATGCTGTTCAGGAGTCAGGGTGGGCAGACCGTTGGCTGTTGATGCGACCACCCTCTCAGGGAGGTTCTGTGGTACCGAATGAACCATTCACCAGCAGCGCGGCTAAGGCACTGCTCATAGGTCAGGATTGAGGAGGTTTGGGATGACTTCCCAATAGTTCCTATCAGCCGGAGCGTCCCCACTCCCCATGATTAATTTCGCAGCATGCCGACAGTCTCTACACGGGTCATCATTGCCCTCATTCTACTGGGATTGATTTTGCTCATCGAGTGGATGGCATGGAGAAATTTTCAGAGAATGTGGTCCGGTCTGAATCGGTTCGACACCGTTCGGAAAGTTTGGTTGGGCGTGTCCGTCATCCAATTGATGTGGTTTGCCGTTTATACGTTTCGCTGGGACGTGTGGCGGGAGCACAACCCGCAGTATTTGCTCGTTACACATGCCGTTTTGATCAGCTTGTTGGTGCCCAAAATGTGGTTGGGCGGAACAGAGTTGGTCGAAGCGACCCGCCAAGGAATTCAGTGGTTATTGACGCGGCCTGAGCAACGTTCAGGCATCCCCCGAAGAACCTTCATTACATGGAGTGGTCAAGCAATGGCAGGAGTGTTGCTGGCTTCTTTTTCCTACGGGATGACCCGTGGACGGTACAATTACCATGTGAGGAGAAGCGATGTGCCGATTCCTGGCCTGCCCAAGGGTCTGGAAGGATTGCGCATTGTTCAAATCAGCGATGCCCACCTGGGGAGCTTCCTGGAAGATTTTGGGCCCGTTGAGAGAGGGTTAGAACTCATTCAATCCTTAGACGCGGATGTATTGTGCTTCACAGGTGATCTGGTCAACGATCACAGTGACGAGGCTGAGCCGTGGATCGGGAGGTTCAAAAAGCTCACTGCCCGCTATGGTAAGTTCAGCATCTTGGGCAACCACGACTACGCAGACTATGCGCGCAGGACAGACGAAGAGCGCGAGCAAGTCCGCAGCCGAATCCGTGAGATTCACGGAGAAATGGGCTTTGATTTGTTGTTGGATGAACACCGCTATGTAGAGCGTGGAGGAGAGAGAATCCTCTTTGCCGGTGTCCAAAACTGGGGCAAAGGCTTTAGGCAAACCGGCGACCTCGATGCCGCTTTGAAAGGGGCGGATGTGGGGTTGCCTGCTGTATTGCTCAGCCACGACCCCACCCACTGGGAAGAGCGCGTCATGGGCGAAAAGGCCCCCATTGACCTGACCCTTTCGGGCCATACCCACGGCATGCAGATGGGACTCGAGATCCCTGCTTTGGGCATCAAATTCTCCCCGAGTAAGCTCAGGTACAGCCGCTGGGGAGGACTCTACACAGAGGGCAAGCAACACTTGCATGTCAACCGCGGATTCGGCCTCTTGGCCTTCCCGGGACGCATTGGCATGCCGCCAGAAATCACTGAACTCACCTTGCGCAAGGGCTAACTACCTTTCCAAGGCCAAATCCAAGCCATGAGCGACGACAAGAAGGTCATCTTTTCGATGGTCAAGGTCAACAAAACGACCCCGACCGGAAAGCATATTCTCAAGGACATCTACCTGTCCTTTTATTATGGTGCCAAAATCGGCATCATAGGAACCAACGGTTCTGGTAAGTCCACCGTCATGAAGATCATCGCCGGCCTCGATGAGGCCTACCAAGGCGATGTGGTCTGGGCCGATGGGTATACCGTAGGCTACTTGCCTCAGGAGCCCAAGTTGGACGAGTCCAAAACTGTGCGAGAGGTTGTAGAGGAGGGCACCCAAGAAGTGGTGGCCGTGCTCAAAGAATACGAGGAAATCAATGCCAAGTTCATGGATGAGGAAATCCTGAACGACCCGGACAAGATGCAGGCCCTCATGGACCGTCAGGCTTCTGTGCAGGACAAAATTGATGCCCTTGATGCCTGGGAGCTTGACACCAAGCTCAGCATTGCTATGGACGCATTGCGCTGTCCGCCGGACGACCAAAAAATCGCCGAGCTGTCAGGTGGTGAGCGCCGCCGAGTGGCCTTGTGTCGTTTGTTGTTGCAAGCACCAGATGTGTTGTTGCTCGACGAGCCTACCAACCACTTGGACGCCGAGACCATCGATTGGCTCGAGCAGCATCTGGAGCGTTACAAGGGTACTGTTCTGTGCGTGACCCACGACCGGTACTTCTTGGACAATGTGGCCGGCTGGATTTTGGAGCTCGACCGCGGAGAAGGCATCCCTTGGAAAGGCAACTATGCGGAATGGTTGGACCAAAAAACAAAGAAGCTCGCTCAAGAGGAAAAGCACGAAAGCAAGCGCAGGAAGGAATTGGAGCGGGAGCTGGATTGGGTGCGCCAAAATCCAAAGGGACGGCGTGCTAAGAACAAAGCCCGGTTAAACAACTATGAGTCCATGTTGGCCGAAGGCAACAAGGAAAAAGAGTCCCGTTTGGAGATTCCCATTCCCAATGGGCCGCGTTTGGGCAACAAGGTGATCGAGGTGGAGGGGCTACAAAAGGCGTTCGGAGACCGCTTGCTCATTGAAAACCTGTCATTCTCATTGCCTCCGGCAGGCATTGTTGGCATCATTGGACCAAACGGTGCTGGAAAGACAACCCTGTTTCGCATGATGATGGGGGAGGAGCAGCCCGATGCGGGCACGGTCAACTTCGGAGACACCGTTGAGGTGGGATACGTAGACCAACGTCACAAAGAGATCGATCCAGGAAAAACCGTTTGGGAAGTGGTATCGGGGGGCCATGATCAATTGGACATCGGGGGCAGCTTGGTGAATTCAAGGGCTTACGTGTCCAAGTTCAATTTTGGTGGGTCTGACCAACAAAAGAAATGCGGCGTGTTGTCGGGGGGTGAACGCAACCGCTTGCACCTCGCCATGACCCTCAAGACGGAGGCCAATGTGCTCTTGCTCGACGAGCCGACCAATGATATTGACGTAGGCACACTTCGTGCTTTGGAGGAGGGCATCATGAGCTTTGCGGGTTGCGCGGTGGTGATTTCTCACGACCGTTGGTTCCTTGACCGCATCTGCACGCACATCTTGGCATTCGAAGGCGACAGCCAAGTAGAGTGGTTTGAAGGAACCTACAGTGAATACGAAGCGAACCGAAAGGAGCGCCTCGGAGACAGCGGTCCCAAACGAATCAAGTACCGCAAACTCGTACGCTGATGAAGGCCGCCGGCTATGTCGGCCGTTTTGCTCCGTCACCAACAGGACGGCTCCACATGGGCAGTCTGGTGGCGGCAGTGGCGTCGTGGTGTGATGCCCGTCATGCTCAAGGAATATGGCGCTTGCGCATGGAGGACCTAGATCCTCCCCGTGAGGTGCATGGCGCAGCAGGGGATATTCTCAGGACGTTGGAGGGTTTTGGACTGCATTGGGATGGCCCCGTGCTCTACCAATCAAGCAGGGACGAAGCCTATTCGAAGGCCTTGGAATTGCTCAAGGGTAGTGGGGCCGCCTTTGGTTGCGCATGCACGCGTAAAACCTTGCAAGGCCATGAAGTTTACCCGGGCAATTGCCGCCATGGTTTTCAGCCGGGGCAATCCGCACGTTCCTACCGTTTTGCCTTTGATGAAGAAGAGGGGGAATGGACCGATGAGGTCCAGGGGCGGCGTCCATGGAACAGCCGCGAAATGGGAGATTTTGTGATCAAACGGGCCGATGGGTTTTGGGCCTATCAGCTGGCGGTAGTGGTCGACGACCTCCACCAAGGGATCACAGATGTCGTGCGCGGTGCAGATTTAATCGACAGCACACCAAGACAACTGGCCTTGCGCCGAGCATTGGACCCCGATGCAGATGACATTCGCTGGGCCCACTTGCCATTATTGGTCAATGAGGCGGGGCAGAAGTTGAGCAAACAGACCTTGGCGGCTCCCATCGAGTTGGAGCATGCTCCCGAACTGTTGATGGCGGCTTTAAAGGTGCTCGGTCAAGTCAAAAGCGGCGACAAAGAGCCACAAGAATTGGTCGAATCGCGCGATACTAAAGGCCTGCTGCAATGGGCGTGTCAGCACTGGCAATTGAGTCAGGTGCCTTCGGGGTCTGTTCATTGGCAGGGTTGAGGGCAAGGCCCCTCACCAGAGTTGTCTTCACGGCCTTCTGAGACATATATACGCTCGGTCAATCTTTCGCGGTTTGGGTTGCACAACCATGCAACGAGTGATTGTTGCATGATGGGGTCAAGCATGGCTGAGTTGCACACTTCATGTCCGCCTCCGCAATAAGCATGGCTCACGCTGCCCAACCCTGAATCTGACAGCCGCTGAGCCCAGCACAACCCTCCGCACAGAGACCATGCTCCTGCTTGTTCTTTATGGCAGCCACGGTGAATGCCCTCGTCAGCTGGGACGACCCCATCGCAAGTTCCATGTGCGGCGAAAAATGGGGGGGCATTCTCTGGAATTTCAGAGTCAGAGGACAGGGCCCCCGCAAAGCTGATGACACCGGCCCAATTTTGCGGAGCCATTGCATAGCCGGCCCGCAATGCTGCTTCAGCCCCAGCGCTGCTTCCTGCAGCGACCCACTCAGGTGGAAGTGCAAGTGGGCTCGACCTGAGCCAGTCCAAGGCTGCCATCAGGTCTTGGGCTGCCGATTCTACTGCCGCTTTCTTCTCATGAACAGGTACGGCACAGCCAAATCCCAGACCGGCTCTGGTCAATCTGTAAGAAATGCTAGCGCTTGCAATGCCTTGCCGTGCCAGGCTGTCTAAAAAGGCGGTATGTGGTCCTTTGCTGCGGTGACCTTGGCTGAAACCGCCACCATGTAAAAAGATGATGCCCGGCGCTCCAGAAAGAGAAGGCATAGGAATGCGCAAATCCAATGACAGCGTGTCCCTCTCTACAATATGAAATACGTGGGTGGTGCGGGTGACTGCAGAATGAACGGCTGCAACATCCAATTGGGAATGGGTGGGGCCGCAAGAGGCCGCCAAAAAAAGGAAGGGGAACCAGCGAACTGGTTCAGGAATCATGCTTTGACGCTCCTCGGATGGAACCGCTGCATCTGGTCACGCAAGAAATTCTGATCCAAGTGGGTGTAAATCTCGGTGGTGCTCACAGAGCTGTGTCCGAGCATCTCTTGTACGACGCGAATGTCTGCTCCGCTTTCCATGAGGTGGGTCGCAAAGGAGTGACGGAAGGTGTGCGGGCTGACTTGCTTGCGGATCCCCGCCTCGTGAGCCGTGCGACGCAACATGGTGAAGACCATTTGGCGTGTCAACTCACGGCCACGGCGTCCCAAGAATAAAGTGTCTTCATAGCCCACCTCAATGTCAACGAATTTCCGGTACTGATTGATGTATCGGCTGACCGTATCCAACGCCATTTCACCGATGGGGATGATGCGCTCTTTGTTGCCTTTGCCAATGACCTTCACCATACCCTCAACATCGTCGATGCAGCTGATGCGCAAGCCCACCACTTCAGAAACCCGCAAGCCGCAGCTGTACATGGTTTCTAGAATGGCGCGGTTCCGAATTCCCTCCTTGCGCGAAAGGTCAATGGCCTCAATGATGGACTGAATTTCCTCAACACTCAGAACGTCTGGAAGCTTGCGCTCTGGGCGCGGTGAGTCAAGAAGTTCGAGTGGGTCTTGCTGAATGATGCCTTCTAAAAGAAGGTATTTGCAAAAGTTGCGAACTCCACTCAGGATGCGGCTTTGGCTGTTGCGGCTCAGTCCTTCGTCATAAAGCTGCGCCACGAAGGCATCTACATGACTCGTTTCGAATCCGTTGGGCTCGAACTTGCTCTTGGAGAGGTTTTGGGCGAAAAAAGAAAGGCGTTGAACGTCTCGCAGGTAGGCTTCCACTGAATTAGAGCTGAGGCCTCGCTCCAATTGCAACCACGATCTGAAACCTCGCATACAGGCGGTCCATCCGGCTCCGGCATGCATTTCGTTGGTCTTTTCGTTGGTAGGTTCAGGACTCATTGCAATCGACTCTTTCCTTTGGCTTACTCTTTCTCTCAAGGGATCCAGGTGTCCCCTTTGCGGGTCAGCGCTTCTTGAACAGAAACGCGCATACCATTTCTCTTCGCTACTACAAAAGGACCAATGAAGTCAAATCGTTCATTGAAATCCTCCCTGCACTCTCTCGCTGACCTGTATCCGTCAAAGTGTCCAAATAAATACTTGGTCCACTCTAATCCACTCTCCTCAACCAATGGACGGCTAAAATTCAACTTCTGTTCGAAATAATCGGTAACCACACGATTTTTCGTGGCCGCTACTTGCACTTCGTACCAGAAGTCCTCATCATCACTTGGATTGCCAGAATCCGGTGAAGACAGAAAATCAACCTCAGAACAGTCAATTACGGGGATTTTAACTGAAGTGTCATCAAGAATCAGTGATAATGACCCTATAAAATCAACCACTTCATGTAATCCTGCTGTTTGGACGATATAAGTGATCGCACCAGCTGACTGAAAGTCGAACCAAACGAAGGAAATGGCGCCCGAGGAGGTTTGTACGGTGCTTCCGCCACCAGAGGTTATCGTCGCGATCGCGTCTTCAGGTATTTGTTCGAGGCATTTGACAAATCCGCCATTTGGAACGTTGCGCAATTCAATGCGGACTTCCAGCTGGCCGTCTTTCATGGTGCGCACTGTTCTGGTGGCACTTGGAAGAGAGGGGGGCTGCTGCTCAACGACGTTTGCTGTCTCTGGTCCCAGGGCATTTGCAGTGCCGGTGTCTCGAGGGGATTCGGACCCATGAGCCCCGACCACATCAAAGTGAAAAGGAGTAGGCCTTACGGTTTCCCGTTCGTTGTTTCGGATGAAACTGAAGTCCCATTCAAAGGATCGTGGGCCAGGGGTGGCCTGAGGAGAGACTTCCAGGTCGAAAAGAAGATCGAACTGTTGTGAATCGGGGAGCTTTAGCCAACTGATCACCGCCAAGTTTCGTTCGCTTTCTACGGTCATGCCTCCACCGTGCAATTGCCTCGCCTTGAGCTTGCAATCAGATGGCATCGAAATGAGGAGCCTTCCGAAGTACTCAAGGTTGCCTTTGGTAAGGGTAATGGTCAAGGGGGAAGAGGTCCCCGGCTGGGGTGCGGCAGAAAGCCTGCCCTCTACCACAACGCCCCCAGGGGCTGCCATGGCCAAACCCACCGCAATGGCGAAGGAAATGAGGATGTGAGGGAACTTGCGCTTCACGTTTAGCAAGGTGTGCTTGTTTTGAAGCGCTCCCGCAAGGTTGACTCTAAGGTGTCGACATCAGTATGTGGATGTTCCTACAAAAACGCTTTAAAGTGAAAATCCCGCAGTGACGTTTCACCGCGGGATTACTTAACCAAATTATCACTTGATGCTCAGCTAGCCGTAGCTAGCCTTCTCACTTAAAACCGATGCAAGGTACTGAGGGAAGGCGTCTTCCGGGATTAATCTTATCCATTCTAGACTGTTGATTATGTCTATTGGGGGGTGGTTTCTCAAGCTATAGGGGGGTGGTGTGTTGCGGAGTTTGGGCGTTGTGGGGTTTGATATTCCATTGTACTTTTGCACCCGATATCGAGCACGATGAAAGAAGGAATCCACCCCGATAATTACCGAACTGTCATTTTCAAGGACTTGACAGCGGATTGGCGCTTCCTAGGGAAGAGCTGTGCAGAGAGCAAAGAGACTGAGCAGTGGGAAGATGGAAATGAGTATCCCATCATCAAGGTGGAGGTTAGCTCAGCAAGCCATCCATTCTACACAGGAAAGAACACGTTGGTAGACACCGCAGGACGGATCGACAAGTTCCGCACGCGTTACGCCAAGCACAAGAAGTAAAGCTTCTTGAAGAACCCATAAGATTTTGAAAGCCTGGCCCTTCGGTCAGGCTTTTTTCATGAGAATCAGGTGGTGGCTGAGGGGTGTTCTCCAACGGAGATGACTTCTGTGATCTCGATGCCGTAGAGCGTCATGCCTTTCGTGACTGTGGCGGTGTCACTCATCAGCTGCAGGCGTTGGATTCCAAGGTCGCGGAGTATTTGGGCTCCCAGACCAAAGGCCCGGCCCTGTCTTCGCGTTACTTCTGCTGCACTGAGGTGGGCCTTGTCGTTGCTCGGGTGTTGGCTTTGGACGTCCTGCTGCAAGGTGTTTTCCCAACTGATCTCAGGCTTTTGCAAGTAAACGAGCGCCCCAAATTCCGCGGCGCCCAATTTGGTCATGGCCCGCTGAAGTGTATGGCCTTTGCCCAGTTCAGAGTCTTGAAGGAGGTCCAAGTGAGGGTTGCTCGCGTGCATTCGAACGGGGACCGCGGCATCAGGCTTCCATTGGCCTTTGGTCAATGCAAAGTGTTCACTGTCGTCTGTTGTCTGTCGGTAAGTGTGCAAAGTGAACGGTCCATGTGCTGTCTGAATCTCACGTGATCCAGTGCGCTGAATCAAGGTGTCGTTGGCAATCCGATAGGCAATCAAGTCCTCGATAGAGACAATACGCATGTCCAGACGACTGGCCATCTCCAACAATTCAGGAAGTCGGGCCATGGTCCCGTCGGCATTCATAATCTCTACGATCACTCCCGCGGGCTCTAATCCAGCCAATCTGGCCAAATCAATGGCAGCTTCAGTGTGTCCAGCCCTTCTCAATACGCCTCCTTTCCTGGCTCTGAGCGGAAAAATGTGTCCCGGTCGGCCTAGCTCCTCGGGTCGGATGCTGGGGTCAATGAGTGCATTGATGGTTTTGGATCGGTCAGCAGCCGAGATTCCTGTGGTGCAGCCATGTCCCACGAGGTCCACACTCACCGTAAATGGAGTCTCGTAGGCGGCATTGTTCCTGCTCACCATGAGGTCTAGACCGAGTGCGTCGCAGCGGTCTTCCACCAAAGGGGCGCAAATCAATCCACGGCCTTCGGTGGCCATGAAGTTGATCATTTCGGGTGTGGCAAAACGGGCAGCAGCTACGAAGTCTCCTTCATTTTCGCGGTCTTCATCGTCCACGACGATGATCACCTTTCCGTTTTTGATGTCTTCAATAGCGTCCTCGATCCGGTCGAGGGGCCGTTGCGGTTGACTCATATTGCAAAGGTAGCGGGAGGAGTGCTCCTAATGGCGCAAATTTGCCTCATGATTCTACCAGTAGTGGCTTATGGAGATCCTGTCTTGCGCAAAGAGGCAGCAGAAGTGACCGAGGGGATGGAAGGCCTCGCTCAGCTCATCGAAAACATGTGGGAAACCATGTACCGCGCCGAAGGAGTGGGACTTGCAGCGCCGCAGGTAGGCCGTTCCATCCGGCTTTTTGTCGTGGACGGTTCGCCTTTTGGAGAGGGGGATGAAGGCGATGAGGGGTGCAAAGACTTTAAGCGGGTCATGATCAATCCTGTGATTTTTGATGAAAGCGAGGAGGAATGTGACATGGAGGAGGGGTGTTTGTCCATTCCTGGAGTCAAGGAGGTGGTTTCACGTCCAGTCTCTGTGAAGGTGGAATATTTCGATGCGCAATGGGTCTTGAGGGAAGAGCCGCTGTCCGGCATTGCGGCCAGGATTGTTCTTCACGAAAATGACCACCTCGATGGGGTCATGATCCCGGACTATGCGCCCGTTTTGCGCAAGGCCATGCTTCAGGGGAAGCTGAAAGACATCGCCAAGGGCAAGGTGCCCGCAGACTACCCTATGCGCCACCCATCCAAGCGCGCCCGATGATGCATCACGTTATGACAGCAGCGTGTTGTTGTCTCCTTGTATTGGGGACAGGCTGCCAGAGTCCTAATGGAACCTCGGGTTCTCAAAGTGCGCGTCTGTCTCAGATTGAGGCCTCGGAGCAGGCCTTTAGAAAGATGCTCGAAAAGGAAGCGGATTTAGACTGGGCGTCCGAAGAAGTCCAAGATGTTGTGAGTAGGCTGCTTCGTCAGTATGCTGAGTTTGCCAACGGTTATCGGGGAGACAGTTTGGCTCCCGTTTTTTTGATGCGGAGGGCAGATCTACTTCAGGGCAAGGGGGCCGCAGATGCTGCAGTGCGACAGTGGATTGATGTGGCCGAGGGTTTTCCCCGAAACGCGTTGGCACCACAAGCGATATTTCAAGTTGGATTTATCAGGGAAACGGCCCTCAAGGATACCCTTGGAGCACTCAAGGCATACAGCGAATTGATTCAGGTTTACCCCGAAAGTCACTGGGCGGAACAAGCGGGCTTGGCTGCGCAGTGGTTAACCTTTAAGGAGGATCGATTAGGGGGTGCACTAAAAGAAGGTGCTGTGCGCGGTAAATAGGCCATGTTGCCGCCGATCTTATGCCCCATGTCAGGACAACATTATTTTTGTGAGGACGAGGGTATATCCATAGAATGGTAGGGTTTCCGGGGTAACTTGCCGGCCGCTACAATTCGATTCAACAATGTCACGATTCCGTTCAGGCGTTCTCCATGGAGAGGAAGTCGCCGCCCTTTTTGATGATGCTCAAGCCCGGGGTTATGCCCTCCCTGCAGTCAACATCATCGGCACCAACTCACTGAATGCCACACTTGAAACTGCAGCATCTGTTGGTTCTCCAGTGATTGTGCAATTGTCAAACGGTGGTGCGGCGTTTTATGCCGGAAAGTCACTCAAGTTGGACCAGCAGGCAGGAGCAGTGCACGGCAGCGTGAGCGCCGCTTTGCATGTGCATGAAATGGCTCAGGCATACGGGGTTCCTGTGATCCTTCATACCGACCATTGCGCCCGCAAACTGTTGCCTTGGATTGATGGGCTGTTAGACAGAGGTGAGGCTCACTTCAAGGCGACAGGGTCGCCCTTGTTTTCGTCCCACATGATTGATTTGTCGGAAGAGCCCATCGAAGACAACATTGCCACTTGTGTTTCCTACTTGGAGCGCATGGCGCCGCTCGGGATGTTCCTGGAGATTGAGCTGGGCGTTACCGGGGGAGAAGAGGATGGTGTGGACAACACCGAGTTGGACGCCAAGCACCTTTACACCCAACCGGAAGAAGTGGCCTATGCCTATGAGCAGTTGGGGGCGGTCAGTAGCCAATTTACCGTGGCCGCAGCCTTTGGAAACGTTCATGGCGTGTACAAGCCGGGCAATGTTGAGTTGACTCCGGTCATCCTCAAAAACAGCCAGGCTCACATCGCAGAAAAGCACGGTACAGGTCCCCGACCTGTGGATTTTGTGTTCCATGGTGGTTCAGGAAGCAGCGTTGATGAAATCCGGGAGGCCATTTCATATGGAGCCGTTAAAATGAACATTGATACGGACATGCAGTGGGCCTATCTGAGCGGCGTGCGCGATTATGTCCAAGAATGGTCTCCTTATCTCCAAACCCAAATTGGAAACCCAGAAGGCGCCGATCAGCCCAACAAGAAAAAGTATGACCCGCGTGTGTGGTTGCGCGAAGGAGAGCATGCCTTTGTGAAGCGCTTGGCGCAAGCATTTGATGATTTGAACTGCTTGGGTCGAAACGCAGACTGATTTTTAGCCATGCACGAATCGGGACTCTCTCCTTTTGACTTCGCCGAGGCTGCAGAGCGCCGGTTGGTTCAGTCTCATGCGGATCGGCTCAAGGCCAAAGGTTTGCAGCAGCTCCAAAACGAAAAGGGCAGGGTAGACAGATGGGTGTTGGATCCCGATAATCTGCCGTGGCGTTTTGACTTCACAAAACAATGCGTCGATGATGATGCTTGGTCTGCCCTCAAAGGGCTGGCAGAAGATGCCGGTTGGCGAGAGGCCATAGAGTGCCAATTTCGAGGCAAGTCGATCAACGCTACGGAAGGCCGTGCTGTCCTACATATGGCACTGCGTGGAAGTTTAGGTGATGATTTTCGGGTAAGGGACGAGGAGGTCATGCCTGAAGTGTTGGCGACCAGAAGTGCATTCCTGTCATTTGCTGACGACGTTCGTTCTGGGGCTTATGCAGCATCTGACGGCGGTCGTTTTACGCATGCCATCAACATCGGCATCGGGGGATCTGATTTAGGTCCTGTTATGGTGCATGAGGCGCTGGCCGCCACCCGCTTGAAGGAGGAGACTCCAATGGAGGTTCGTTTTGTGAGCAATGTCGATCCCAGCCATTTGGACATGGCCATTGCGGATTTGGATCCAGCCAGAACATTGTTGGTCATTGTGTCCAAGACCTTTACTACCCAAGAAACCATGGCCAATGCGCACCGCGCTTTGGCTTGGCTCAAGGGCAGTCTTGGAGAACATGCAGGTCATCATCTTGCCGCGGTGACTTCCAATGTGGAAGGCGCAGCGGAACTGGGCATTTCCAGCGACCGTGTATTTGGATTTGGAAATTGGGTTGGCGGGAGGTTTTCGCTTTGGGGCCCCGTAGGACTTGCTATCGCGATCGGTTCTGGAAGTCAGGCGTTTCTAGATTTACTTCATGGCGCAAGGGCCATGGACCAGCACTTTAGGATGGAGGGGGCCGACACCAACATCCCGTTGCATCTGGCATTGATTGAAATTTGGAATGTGAATTTCATGGGGCATTCCAGCAGAGTGGTGTTGCCTTATGCGCAGCCTTTGCACAGGCTGCCAGCATACCTCCAGCAGGCAGAAATGGAGTCCAATGGCAAGGCCGTTGGAAGAGGAGGTCTTCCCGTGACCTGGGCCACGCATCCCGTCGTTTGGGGCGAGCCAGGCACCAATGGGCAACATGCTTTTCACCAATTGTTGCACCAGGGAACGGAACTCCATCCTGTAGACTTTTTGGCATTCAAAACGCCGATGGGGGCGGATGACCACATGCATCAGCTTTTGCTCAACAATGCCGTGGCCCAGTCAGAGGCGTTTTGCATGGGCAGGAGTCTGGATGCGGTAACATCAGAAATGGTGAGGGCGGGCAAGAAGAAATCTGAGATAGATGCCATTGCGCCACACCGATGTTTTACCGGAGGTCGACCCTCAACCTTCATGTTGGCAGAGGCCTTGAATGCACACTCACTTGGAGCATTGATTGCTGCTCACGAGCACAAGATTTTTTTAGAAGGCCTTTTATGGAACGTGTACAGTTACGATCAATGGGGGGTAGAGTTGGGGAAGGTGCTCGCCAAGCAGTTGGACGAGGGCGCCGATGAAATGACTTGGACACCTGGCACTCAGGCTTTGCGCGGGGCTATCAAGACTTTTCACTGACAAAAATCACCTCAGTAGATTCTAAAGGTTGTTGTGGCTTGGCTTAACTTAACGGGCCATGCCAAATACCATAAACACACGGCGCTTGTCAGTCGCCGCTTTCCTGCTCTTTTCTGTGATGATCGCGAAGGCGGATTTTACGGGATTAACTTATGAAGTAGTCGCATCAACGGCTGTGGGTACCACCTACAGGGTGTATGCCAACTTTGACGATGGCACAGACATCGCTCAAGCTTTGTATGCAGAGGCTCCGGATGCATTAAACATCACGTCTTCTGCAGGCTTCTATCAAGATGCACTCGGGAATTTCACGCCTGATGCCATCAACCCCATACTGTATACATCTTTCCCCAATCTCGCCTACGACTCTTGGATCACCTTGGGACAAGACGATTCAGGATACCCAAGTAACATAGGTGCTGTTGGTGGTGCGGCTTGGGGCTCTGCGGCTCTATCGTTTGAAGCTGGAGGAGACTTTTATGTCAATGACGGTGTAGGAGGGAGTGTTTATGCCACTCCAGGTCAGGTGCAAACAATGCCCGACGCCAATGGACAGGTTTTGTTGGCGCAATTGACCACAACGGGCTCATGGAACATGTTGTGCAACCTACAGTGGCGCGATGCTTCATTGAACGTTTTCAATGAAACAGGGCTGTCCATTGGATTAGAGATCACTGAATATCAGGGGCTTTCTTATGAATTGGTGGCCGAGAACACAACAGCAACTGGGTTCGACACCTACAGGGTGTATGCCAACTTTGACGATCCAGGTGCTCAGGTGGTGGCGGTCTATGGTTTGCAAGACACAGCACTGACCATCACCACAACGGGGTCTTTTTATCAAGATCCATTAGGAGGACCGCTTTCTACAACGATCAATCCCATCCTGTATCCCTCTTTTCCCAATTTGCCCTACGATTCATGGGTGACCATTGGAACTGAGGACAACACGGGCTCAGTAGATTACATCGGTGTGGATTTCATCCCATTTGAAGCGGGTGGCGACCTGGTCGTAGACAATGCGGTAGGTGGTACTTGGTACATCCTGCCGAACCTGGAGCCTGCAGCTTTTCCTGATGCAGATGGAAAAGTGCTCCTCGGTCAATTCACAACGGACGGCGTTGTAGACCTGACATTGAACATCCAGTACCGTTCTGCTGGAGGTGAGAATATTCAAGCTCCCAGCCAGTCCTTGACCTTTCCTGTGGTCACCTTGGGTTGCACGGATGCTGGAGCATGCAACTACAATCCGCTTGCTGATTTTGATGATGGCTCATGCGACTTCTTGAGTTGCGCCGGGTGTGACGACTTAGATGCTTGTAACTACAACCCTCAAGCTGTTATTGTAGACAACAGCCTCTGTGAGTACCCTGTGGGGTATCCAAACAATACAGTGGATTGTGATGGCAATTGCTTGAACGACACGGACGGAGATGGTGTTTGTGATGAAGACGAAGTGCCAGGGTGTACCTCTTCAGATGCGGACAATTACAATCCTCTTGCGACTGATGACGACGGTTCTTGCCAGATTTCTGGCTGCACCGATGCGGAGGCGCAGAACTATAATGTGAATGCCACCGAAGATGACGGCAGCTGTGAATTCCTCATTGTCGGTACCCAAGGCTGTACATACGGCGATGCGACCAACTACGATTCGGCGGCAACTTTGGACGATGGTTCATGTGAGTTTGACTGCAGTGGTGGAGGTGGCTGTGCCTACGATACCGATGATAATGGATTGATCGGTTCAGCAGATTTGTTGGTGTTCCTGTCACTTTACGGTCAGCCTTGTGGCGACTGATCAGGCACCAAACAAAGCCCTTCACTCCTGTTGAGGGTGGCATTATTAAAGCCGATATGCCCCAAAACGGCGGCATTATATTCTTTGGTCGATGTCATCTCAAGTGGTGACGAATATCATCTTACTATACGCACAAATCCCTTATTTTCAAGCTGTAAGAGTTTTTGAGCATGAAAAATCCAACCGCAATCATCAATACTGTTCTGAGTGGACTGTTCATGGTGCTGGCCTCTCCCATCTGGGGGCAAGCTTGCACAGATGAGGCGGCTTGCAATTTCCAGCCCAACGCAGGGCCCTATTGCTTGGAGACCGAGGTGGTCCATGTTCACGAGGAGGGCGCTTTGTCAGGTATGGTGACGTATAGGTTGTTTTTGCTCACCAATACCGATACGGATCAGGTATCTGCGGTAT
>Ga0115569_10001817_pt1 | contig 16421 bp, 18 predicted proteins | sample COGITO_mtgs_1205_2_FD_87295 | JGI IMG/M metagenome (GOLD analysis project Ga0115569, IMG submission 87295) | Pelagic marine microbial communities from North Sea - COGITO_mtgs_120503 | ecosystem: Environmental > Aquatic > Marine > Epipelagic | place: Germany:Helgoland, sampling site Kabeltonne... | reverse complement strand
GGCCAGTTTTTGCCGATGTAGGTATCTGCTGAGAGTATGGCGTCATGGCAAGTGCACCAGACGATTCCTTCGACCAGGCTGCCGCCGCTGCGATTGCTGAAGCTCAGTCATGGCTCGAAGCCCACCCGGTCACCTCCGACACCGACCGCAAGGCCTGGCTTCGCGAACTCGTTGACTCAGGCTGGTCAGCACCGAGCTGGCCAGTCGAGGAATACGGGCGCGGCCTGGCCCCCAAGGTTGCCCGAGCCACCGACCAGGTCTTCCGACCAACTGACCTGACCGGCTGGGGACAAGACGTCACGAACCTGTGGGCCGCGACCATCACCACATGGGCGCGTCCAGAGCTCAAGCAAGAGATGCTGCGAGATCTGCTGCTGGGCGAGGTCGATATGTGTTTGCTTTACAGCGAGCCGGGTGCAGGAAGCGACTTGGCATCGGTGCAGACCCGTGCCGAACGTGACGGCGATGAGTGGATTGTCAACGGCCAGAAGGTATGGACCTCGAGCGGTCGTCAAGCCGACTACGGCTTCCTGATTAGCCGCACCGACTCGTCACAGCCGAAGCACCGCGGCATGACGTTCTTCCTCATACCCATGAAACAGCCTGGCGTCGAGGTGCGACCGCTGCGACAAGCCACCGGGGATTCACGTTTCAACGAGGTCTTCCTGACCGATGCTCGGGTTGCCGACGCCAACATGTTGGGCGACCTCAATGGCGGTTGGCATGTGCTGACATCTGCGTTGGCCTATGAACGTTCGGTGATGGGCGTTACCCAAAAGCGCAAGAAGCAGTCGGCCGAAGTGGTGCGCGATCTCACGAGCGAGAAGTCGGCTCCGGTGCCCGATTTGTCACTGATTGAACTTGCCACTGAACGAGGCGTGGTCGGAGACTCTGGCATTCGCCAAGATCTCATGCGGCTGCATTCATGGCGAACAGTTAACGCATGGAATAACCAGCGGGGCAAGGCAGCGCTATCGAAAGGCACGTCATCGCCGGTGGTCTCACTCGGCAAGCTGGCGATGTCGCGCATGTTGCACTTCGGTGGGAGCCTGCAGGCGGAGATCCTTGGTAGCGAAGCGATGCTCGGTGGCGAGGACCACCCCGACGGAGCCGATGCGACCTATGCGATGTTGAATGCCTTCTTCACCTCGATTGGCGGGGGCACCGATCAGATCCAGCGCAACATCATCGGCGAACGCATCCTGGGACTACCGAAGGAACCCGAGGTCGACAAGGGCGTCCCGTTCAGCGAGGTTCGCATCTCGGGGTAGTTGTAATAGCCGGGGACGTTGTTGACGATTTGAATGGGTGAGCCTCCGAGGCGATTGTGGTGATTGTTTACATCACACAAACGCACGGAGGCTCGTCATGCACCGTAATGCCCCTTTGACCTTGGAAGGTCGTCGCCGACTCGTTAGCCGTATAGAGAGTGGCTGGTCGATCACTGCGGCAGCTGAGTCGATGTGTATCTCCAGACAGTGCGCGTCGAAGTGGTGGAACCGCTACCAACGCGAGGGCGAAGTTGGCTTAGCCGATCGCAGCTCAAGACCGCATCACTGCCCTCATCAGACGTCGCGACGGGTGGAACGCAAGATCATCAAACTGCGTCGAAAGCGCCGGTTAGGCCCAGCACGCCTGGCCGGTGAACTCGGGTTGGCCTCAACCACCGTGCATGCCGTGCTGGTCCGCAACGGGCTGAACCAGCTGCGATGGATTGACCGGCCAACCGGCCGCAAGATTCGACGCATTCACACCGACCGGCCCGGCGAACTCGTGCACATCGACGTCAAAAAGCTTGCCAGAATCCCGCTGGGCGGCGGGCAACGCAAACTCGGGCGCACCACCCAAGCTAAACAACGCAGCCGACAAAGGGCCGGCTACGGCCACATCCACACCGCCATAGATGCCTATTCGCGGCTCGCGTATTCCGAGTTCGCTGGCGTCGAGAACAAAGCCAATTGCATTGCGTTCCTCCGTCGAGCCAACCACTGGTTCAACACCCACCACGACATCACCATCGAACGAATACTCACAGACAACGGCAACGGCTACCGCAGCTACGACTGGGCCGACACCTGCGCCGAACTCGGCATCAAACACACCCGAACCAAGCCCTACCACCCCGCCACAAACGGCAAAGTCGAACGCTTCAACCGAACCCTCGTCGAAGAATGGGCCTACGCCAAAGTCTGGACCTCAGACCAACAACGCGCCAACAGCCTTGACGGATGGCTCCACGGCTACAACTATCACCGACACCACACCGCCATCAACGGCACACCAATCACAGCCGTCACCAACCACCCCGAATAGAACAACTACCCGGACTAGAACAACTAGCCCAGCCAGGTGGGAATGAGATCGATGCATCGCACTGCCCATTCTTCGCTGGTCATCGCGTAACGGATGTGGTCTTCCCACACGCCATTGATCTGCAGGTACCGATTGGCAACACCTTCAGCCCGGACATTGAGCTTTTCGACGACGCGGCGACTCGCGCTGTTGCGGGGAATGATCGAGATCTGAAGCCGGTGCAGGTTGAGCTCGTCGAAGCCGAACTGCATGAGAGCGACCAACGCTTCGGGCGTATACCCGTGGCCAGCGCGGCGATGATCGATCCAGTACCCGACGTAAGCGTTCTGATGGGCACCCCGATGAATCGAACTCAGATTCATTTCGCCAGCAAAGTTTCCATCGACAAATACGCCGAAGCTGAACCCGACCCCGGCTTGTCGATCACGGCGCCGAGCGTCGCACCGCACCAGGAATGCCGAGCGGTCGCGGACAGCATCGGGTGCGTTCGCTGGACGCAGCGGCTCCCATTTGAGCAGCCATTCCTCGTTCGCGAGCCGGACCTCTTGCCACTGCTCAAAGTCTTCTTCGCGCAGAGGACGCATAGTGATGCGATTGCCGGTCAACCATGGAGCTGGTTCTGGAGCAGGTGGGCGACGCCTCATCATGTTGGCCGATTCTGTTGCACACTGCGGGCGAGCCCATCAAGTATGTCGGATTCACTGGCGAGCAAGCTGTCGAGACCAAGGTGACGCATGATGCTTACCAGAATGGCCATACCGCCCACGATCGTGTCAACCCGACCCATCGGAAGGCCCGGATTGCAGGCACGATCCTGACGGTTTTCGGTGGCGAGTGTGCGGAAGACATCCTCGGCGGCTTCACGAGTCAGCGTGAAGTGATGGATCAGATCTCGGTCATATTCCGGAATACCGATTTCGACCGCAACGGCGGTGGAAATTGTTCCAGCCACGCCAACAACGGTCGTGGCGTGATGTGCTTGCGGTAGTTCGCGATCCACATCGTCGAGCCATGCCGCGGCATAGGTCACGCAGTTCGACAATTCATCGGCCTTTGGCGGGTCAGTCTCGATGTACATGTCGGTGAGTCGGACCGAACCAATATCGAGCGAGATGGCGTCGTCGAAACTGTCGCCGCCGCACGAGAATTCGGTCGAGGCTCCCCCAATGTCGATGACCAGAAACGGCCCATCAGCCGGATTGAGCTCGCGTGTCGCTCCAAGGAAGGTGAGTTCACCTTCCTCGACCCCCGAAAGAACATGGGCCGGTGACCCAACAATTGCGGAAGCAGCAGCAATGAACTCTGGCCCGTTTGACGCATCACGAGCAGCAGCAGTGGCGGCCACACGCACCCTTGCTGGGTCCACCTGATGGTCATCGAGCAGGCTGCGGTAACGACGGAGCGCGGTGTACACCCGTTCGAGCGCCTCGGGCTGCAGTTCCCCCGCTGCGTCGAGCCCTTTGCCCAGTTTGGTCAACTCGACCTCGCGAACCAGCGTGGTATCACCATGCATGATCAGCAGCCGGGTTGAATGCGAACCACAGTCGATGGCCGCATATGGCAAGTCAGTAGTTGTTGTGTCAGTCACGAGTCGTCCAGGCCCGCCGAGAGTGCATCCGCCACCCACTGGCCAACGGGATCGTGCCCACCGGCCAGGAAGTACGCATAGTGCGCGTGCAGGCACTTGACGCCGACACGGGTCCCGCCAACGCCGGCGCTTGGGCGATGACCGTCGTAGCCGTCGGGAATCAGTGCTTCTCGTTCGGCCCGATATGCCTGGTGGGCTGCAACCAGTTCATCGGCGTCGACCTCGGCCTCGGCGACATCGACCGCACCCGTCGACTCCAGACGACTTACGACCAACCGATCATGAGGCGACACGAGCCAGTAGAGCGTGGGCATAGGACGACCGCTGCCCAGAATCGGAGCATTACGAATCACTCGTGGTGTGCCATCGTCATGGCGCAACACGATCTCAAAATGTCCTTGCGGGTGACGACCGAGCAAATCGGCCACGACAGCGAAGTCTGCGTCGTCGACTGGGGTCCATGCCGCCGGTCGGGGTATCGCCATGACGGGAACTTTCCGGTCGGTCCGTTAACCCTTGCGGAACATTCGGCGCAAGATGAGCAGGAGCGCTGCAACAGCAGCGACAGGAAGGACCCGCTTAAAGACCGACGCACCCGCAGCATCGAGCAAGTCGACTGCTTCAGCTTCGGGCATGTTGATCTTGCGAGGACCGGTATGGACAACAGGGTCCTCGGCCTTGGTTTCCTCGACTGGGGTGTCCTGCACAGCTTCATCGGCTGCTTCGGCATCGCCGCCTGCCTGTTCTTGTGCGAGAACTTCCTGCAGGTTCTCGGCGAACTGGCCCATGAGTTTGGCGCTCACTTCGGCCATGACGCCACGACCGAACTGTGCTGCCTTACCGGTAATCGAAAGGTCGGTGTAGACGTCGACGCGGGTGTTGTCGGCATCGATCTCGTGCAGCGTGGCGGTAATGAGTGCGCTTGCGTTGCCAGCGCCCCGGCTATCGCGACCGTCACCCTTGATGACGACCTTGCCCTCGGCTTCGTTCTGTTCGATGAACGTGGCCTTGCCTTTGTACTGCGCCGTGACAGGTCCAACCTTGACCTTGACATTGCCTTTGTATTCGTCGCCGTCGATCTCTTCGAGCTGAGCGCCGGGCAGACACGGAGCAATCCGCTCTACGTCGTTGAGCACTCGCCATGCAGTGGCACGGTCTGCTGCGACTTCGAAGCTGTTATTCAGGTCCATGAGCCAAGTTCCTTCGTCATTTGGTTGCGGCGTACTTGATCGAATTCGACAACGGTGTCGACATCTACCGCACTTCCTGGGCAGGGTACCTCGGTCACCAATTCAGGGCGACTTCTGAGGAGTTGTCGAGCACCTTCATCACCGTCTAATGGCAACAGGCCCCACACATCGCTGTGCAATCGCACCGGCGGTGTGGCCTGTTTGTCGAACTTGGCCACAGCAATAGGACTCGGGCTTGAGGACACCAGGCGCCAGGCTTCTGGCGTTACAAAAGGCTGATCTGCCAGCCCGATCACCAGCGTGTCATAACCAGAAAGATCGGCGTAGTGGACGGCGACCTGAAGCGAACGTGACTGCCCATCGGCCCAATCATGGTTGTGCACGATCGACACTGCGTCGGGAACGAGTCCAGTCACTGGGATCGAACCTTCGATGACCAGGACCTCGACAAAACCGGCCGCTAGTGCATGGGTGGCCGCCCACCACAGAAGTGGCTTCTTGTTCAGCTTGGATTTGAGCTTGTGCTCAGGTCCGTTGAAGCGGCTACCGGCACCTGCGGCCAAAATCACAGCCAGGGTTGTTTCGGGTGGGGTCGGCGTGCCCGCCAATTCCTCGGAGGACTCGGAGGACTCGGAGGACTCGGAGGACTCGATGGACTCGTCTTCTGACTCAATCACAGTCGGTCAGTCTGGCGTGTGATCGGCCGTGTGCCTCGCGCTGGCACGTATGGTTCTGGTGTGGAAGATTTCGTAGCCCCGTCTGGCCTCCGTGTGAACATGCTGCTGTGCGACGCTGCTCAAGCCAGCAATGGCAAGTTGTTCGTGCTCGGCGGCGGGTTGTCGGTCATTGGACCGAAGCCACAACCGTTGGCGCTGGCCATCCATGTGACCGTCCCCTGGGACCGAGCAAATATCAGCCATGAATGGAAACTCGACCTGGTCGACGAAGACGGCCGAGCCGCAATGATCGGCGAAAAGCCAGTAAGCGTGAATGGGCGGTTCGAGGCCGGACGGCCGGCAGGGCTGCGAGCGGGAACCCCGCTGGGCGTAGCGCTTGCCATCAACCTGACTGCATTGCGACTCAAGCCCGGGGTTGGTTACAGCTTTGTCTTCGCCATCGATGACGAGGCCCGGCCCGAGTGGCGTGCACAGCTGTTCATGCGAGGGCCTGCGTAACACCGGTCGGGCAGGGATTCGGCGAGGAACGAGACGAAAGCCGGACTACCCCCGCTCGGGCCTGCGTTCGTCACTGGTGACTTGTAAAAGGCCAGCCGGCGTGCACGGAGTCTGCGAAGCTGGCCACCTTGTCCCCAACCCGCATTTTCCTTACGTCCGGCATTCTGAGTCGAGCGTGCACTCGAGGCTTCTGGAGCCTGTTCTTTCTTCGCCTTGTTACCGAAGTCCAGCTTGAGCCCTTCCAACTGGTGCTGCTCGGCACGGTCATGGAGCTGTCGATTCTGCTCTTCGAGATCCCCACGGGGATTGTCGCTGATCTCTATAGCCGAAAATGGTCGGTCGCCATCTCGTTCGTCGTTGTCGGCGCCGCCTATGTGCTGAGCGCCAACGCCGACGTCTACTGGCTGCTCGTGCTGAGCCAGATCATGGTTGGTTTTGGCAGCACGTTTGTGACCGGTGCTGAAACCGCCTGGATCACCGACGAGCTCGGCAGCGCGGAGGAGGCCGAACCGCTCATCCTTCGGCGTGCTGGCTACCAACTGTGGTCCGCAGTTGCCGGCATCATCGTTTTTGCAGGCCTTGCGGCACTGACCTCGTTGAGCCTGACACTCAGCGTGATCGGCGTGATCTACGCGGCATGGGGATTCGTGCTGATGGCGGTTATGCCAGAGAACAACTTTGTGCGATCCGCCGGCGAGGGCTGGCGTGGTTTCCTGCGCATGCTCCAAGGCGGATGGTCGCAGTCCTACCAGGTCCGGCCGTTACGTATTCTGGTCATCGCTGTCTTCATGGGAGGCCTTGCAAAAGAAGCCATCGATCGGCTCGATGTGCAACGCCTTGTCGACGTTGGTTTGCCCGATGACATCGACGAAGTGTTGGTGATCGGTGCTCTGGTTGCAGCCCACTCACTCATCGGTGCTGGCATGTTGGCGGTTGCCAAACGACGGGCCCGGGGATCCTCCGTAGTACCTGCTATGTCCATGTTGCTAGTAGGCGTCGCCGTGGGGATCTTGTTGCTGGCCCACATGGAGGTGCTTGCTCTCGCCGGCCTTGGCCTGATTCTGCAGGGTGGATTTTTCCTAACGACAATCCCACTCGTCACCACGTGGGCGAACACCTTTGCATCGTCAGAGAACAGGGCAACAGTGCATTCGTTCGTTGGTCAAGCCGAAGCCTTCGGTGAAATTCTGGGTGGCATCGCTCTGGGCGCGCTCGCTCAATTCACGACCGTGCCAACAGCTATGACGGTCTCGGCAGGCCTCTTCCTGTTAGCTGCAGGCATCGCCTCAACAGCTCGCAACCACTGGGCTGGGGCCTAACAGTTCATCTTCAGCCACCAGTTGCCCGGCACATCTCAGCGCTCGTGAATCGGGCCTTCGGTATCGGTCAACGCACTGATCTTGCGCCCGGAACGTAGCGCAATGATCTCAGCACAGATCGACACCGCGGTCTCTTCAGGCGTGCGCCCCCCGATGTCGATACCGATAGGTGAACGCAGACGAGCAAGACCACGATCGTCGACCCCGGCCTCGCGGAGCCGTTCGGTGCGGCCATCATGTGTTTTGCGGCTGCCCATGACACCGATGTATCCCACTCGAGTTTCGAGTGCCCGCACGACTGCCGGCACATCGAACTTGTTGTCGTGGGTCAAAACCGCGACCGCATCTCGCGGTCCTAGCTCATCGCCGAACTCGTCGAAGACATCGTCGGGCCAACTCACCCGCAACTCGTCGGCCATCGGGAACCGTTTGCGGGTTGCGAACACCGGCCGAGCATCGGCAACAACCACCCGATAACCCAGAAGTTTGGCTGCGCTCGCAAGCGCCGCCGTGAAATCAACCGCACCAAAGATCAGCATGCGAGGCGGCGGCGCTTGAGACTCAACAAAGACCGTCAGGTCGTTCTCGCGTTGTTGGCCCTGCGCTCCGTAACTGCGAACGCCACTCCGCCCGACCTCGAGTTCGGCTAGTGCATCGCGCTCAACCACTCGGTCGAGTTCGGCGTGCCCCAAGGTCCCCACCGGAGCGATTCCGGGCCGCACAAGCATCTTGGCACCCAGGCCCTGGCCCTCGATCACCGATACCAGACACACCGGCTCGTCGCTCCGGATAGCGCCGACCCACAGGTCGAAGATCTCGCGGCTCATACAGATCAGCTACCAGTCGAGGGGTTCGATGTAGAGGTGGATTGTGCCGCCGCACGTGAGTCCAACAGCAAAGGCCTCGTCATCGCTGTAACCAAAGGTGACCATACGTCGTTCGCCAGATTCGATGATGTCGAGCGCTTCGGTGACAACGGCACCTTCGACGCATCCGCCCGATACCGAACCGATGACCTCGCCGTCTTCGTTGACAGCCATTGCTGCTCCCGGATCGCGCGGACCGGAGCCTTCGATGTCGACAACACGAGCAACCGCTACCTGTTTGCCCGCATCTCGCCACGAGCCAACTTCGTCGAGTATGTCCTTCATGTCAGACCTTTCATTGGCTTGACGCTACCGCACCCATCAACTGGACAGAACACTAGGGAACCCGCCTGATCCTGGACTTTCCTCGGCACTGCGGTTGATCGCTGCCGCAAGCTGTTCAAGTGCTCGAAGTGAATGACCTTCGACAAATTCGTCGAGGTACGGAAGAGCCGCCGCCATGCCACGAGCGAGCGGTGCATACCCGTCGGTGGCTTTCAGCGGATTCGACCACACGATGCGGTATGCCACTCGGCTCAGCCGCGCCATTTGTTCGGCCATCAGCTCGGGTTCGCCCCGGTCCCACCCGTCGGACAGGACAACAACGACGGCGCCCCGGGCCATACCCCGCACAGCCCATTCGTCGTTAAATGACCGAATCGATTCCCCAAGCCGAGTTCCTCCGGACCAATCCTCGACCGCCTCGGCTGCATTGGTCAACGCCCGATCCGGGTCGAGTGTTGCCATCTCACGGGTCAATCGGGTCAGTCGGGTCCCAAGCGCAAAGGCTTCGACCCGGCCCCTGGCAAGCACAGTGGCATGCACGAACCGCAGCAGGGCCCGTGAATACGCCTCCATAGAGCCGCTGATGTCAAGCAACAACACGACACGGCGAGGATGTTCACTTGGTTTGCGAAACGCACGGTCGATCGGCTCACCATCATTTGCGAGCGCTCGACGCACGGTGCGCCGCAGATCGGGTTGGCCCCGGCGCTTTAGTGAACGCTTCTGACGCCTCGATGGTCGGACCGCTCCGCCAATACGGATCTGGCTAACCAGATGTGCGAGCTCGGCCAGCTCGACTTTGGAGTACTCGGCGAAGTCCTTGTCGCGCAGCACTTCTACAGCGCTGTACCGCATCGTGATGTCAGGTTCAGCCTCATCGTCGTCGCCACCGGTTGAGTCCTCGGCACCATCTTCATCTTGTTGATCGACCGCAATAGTTGTGGTCGTCGTCATCTGTTCGGCGTCGTCGAACTCTGCCCCCACCCAGTAGCGGCCAAAGACCTTGTGGTACGTCATGAAGTCTTCGCTTCGGGTGATCAACGTGGTGCGTCCACACCAATACCGCTCGGATCGGTTCACGCTATTCACTGCGCACAATGCCTGCACGTACAACAGGGTGGCCCCGATCGGTACCTCTACCCCGGCGTCGCGCAACGCCTGCACAAAACCCGCGGCAAGAATCGGAAGTTTGGACCGATCGACAGATCGGCCCTCGGGTAACGCTGCCCGCTCACCTTGGAATTGCCGCGGTGTCAGGACCCAGTCGGGCTGCTCGGCCACAGCGTTATGTGTCGGTTGCTGCAGCCACGACCCGGTCGAGGCCATGATCGCGCACTCGCTGCTGATCTTCGCGGTACTTGAGCACGGTGCCCAGGCTGGCGTCGGCCGACTCGACTGTCAGTCCACGTTGTTCGAGGCGGTGCAGAGCCTGGGCCCAATCGATCGATTCGGCAACACCGGGTGGCTTGTAGAGACCAAGGCCGCGGAACTCGGCAACTGCTCGTGCCACTTGACCAGCCAATGCGTCGGTCACTCCATCGGTGCGGCGGCGAATGATCTCAACCTCGCGCTCCAGACCTGGGTGTTCCACCCAGTGGTAGAGCGCCCGCCGCTTGAGCGCGTCGTGCACGTCACGGGTCCGGTTCGACGTGATGATCACGATCGGCGGCTTCTTCGCCCGGAACGTGCCCAACTCAGGAACCGTGATCGCGTATTCGGACAACACCTCGAGGAGAAAAGCTTCGAACTCATCATCGGCACGATCAACTTCATCGATCAACAACACTGGAGCGATGTCATCGTTGTGCGCAATCGCATCAAGCAATGGGCGGCGGACTAGGAACTTCTCGCTGTACAACTCGTCTTCAACAGAGTCAGCGTTGGCAGCAAGGTCGCCAACGGCTTCTCGCGTTCGCAGATGGAGCAGCTGGCGGCTGTAGTCCCATTCATACACCGCCTGGCCAGCGTCGAGGCCCTCGTAGCACTGCAGGCGGATCAGACGGCCACCCGACCACCGAGCCAATGTCTTGGCGACCTCGGTTTTGCCAACTCCAGCCTCGCCCTCGAGCAGCAGCGGCCGCTTGAGCTCGATGGCGAGAAAGATCGCTGTCGCCAGCGCCTCGTCCGAAAGATAGTCGTGCTCGGCCAGGCCATTCGCCACGTCGGCAACAGAACCAGGAGGAAACGCAATAGTCATCGAACGTTGAGACTAACGGCTTCGCTCCCGTCGTACCGGTTCGACAGCCGAACTTGTGTCAACGGGGGTCTGGCTCTCTGGATGTGCGAGTTAGTCCAGGACCTCGGCGAAGAGCAGATTGAATGGCCAACTCGTTGGTAATGACACGGGTGACGGCGGCGACGGCAGGACTGCGTATGCCTCTTCGCCGGGGAAAACGAAGTTGAAGTCGCGGCGCGCAATTCTTTGGATCTCGTCGTCGGTGCGCATGCGAGCGATCTCGGTACGAAGCACCTGTTGTTCTGCGACCAACTCGTCGAGCTCCTGTTGGACCTCGGACGCCTCGGCTCGTTGGTCGAGCCAGGTGGTCGTTGGGAAAATGAAGTAAACGAGGCCGGCGAAGAGCACCAGCGCAACCATCAACGGCAGCACAACACCTCGCGTGACGTTCGCAACGAATACCAGCGATGGATGTAGTGCGGCCGACCGCGACTGCCGGTCCGTTGGATGTGGGGGCAACTTCATGAGGGCATCACCACGCGATCACGCGACGCCGCCAGGAGCTGCATGGCCTGCAAGTGCTGCCGCACCGCGGTAGGCGGCAGTCTCGCCCAGCTGTTCCTCGATACGTAACAGCTGGTTGTACTTGGCCACCCGATCGCTTCGGGCAGGAGCGCCGGTCTTGATTTGGCCACAATTGGTGGCCACCGCAAGATCGGCGATGGTGTTGTCTTCGGTCTCACCAGAACGATGCGACATAACGACCGTCATCCCCGAGCGGATCGCCAACTGCACGGCATCCAGAGCTTCGGTCAATGTGCCAATCTGGTTGACCTTGACAAGAATCGAGTTCGCTGAGCCGTCGTGGATACCGCGGCCCAGCCGCTCGACATTGGTGACGAAGAGGTCGTCGCCCACGATTTGAACACCGTCTCCAACTGCGGCCATGAGCTGGGCCCATCCGTCCCAATCTTCCTCTGCCATGCCGTCTTCGATGCTTACGATGGGATAGCGAGCACTGAGGTCGACGTAGTACTCGACCATCTCCGACGGGGTCAAGGAACGTCCTTCGCCAGCGAGGTGGTAGCTGCCATCGCGAAAGAACTCGGTCGATGCCGGGTCCAACGCTATTGACATATCCACGCCGGGGCGTAAGCCCGTCTTCTCGATTGCTTCGACCAGGAGTTCTACTGCTTGTTCGTTCGACGCCAGGTCGGGGGCAAAACCACCCTCGTCACCCACGGCAGTGCTGAGTCCACGGTCTCGGAGAATCCCTGCGAGTGTGTGGTAAGTCTCGACGCCCCAACGCAGGCCTTCGCTGAAACTGGCTGCCCCGACGGGCATAACCATGAATTCTTGGAGATCGACATTGTTGTCGGCGTGTTCACCGCCATTGAGAACATTCATCATCGGCACCGGTAACACGTGTGCGTTTGCGCCGCCCAAGTATCGATACAGCGGCAAACCATGATCGGCTGCAGCGGCATGAGCGGCTGCCAGAGAGATCCCGAGCAGTGCATTGGCCCCCAAACGGGCCTTGTTCGGTGTGCCATCAGCGTCGATCATCGCCTGGTCCAACCCGCGTTGGTCAACGACATCGCGACCCAGCACAACCTGGCTCAATTCGCCATTTACGTTTCCGACGGCGGTAGCGACGCTCTTGCCGCGCCACGCGTCGCCGCCGTCACGAAGCTCAACAGCTTCGAACGCGCCAGTCGACGCCCCTGACGGAACGATGGCTCGACCAACCGCACCGGACTCGAGGCCCAGTTCGACTTCGACGGTTGGATTGCCACGTGAATCCAGCACCTGTCGGCCGGTAATGGTGGTGATTTCAGTCATAGTCAGTCACTCGTCTCGTAGCACGAATTGGGTCCGCGATCGTACCTAGGCGCGGCGAGCAGACCATCCATGGCCGATGTTAGCTGAGTTTCTAGAGTTGCTGGTGGTGCTTGTGGCAATTCATGTGTGCCGTGCCGCGCCCGGCACGGCACACAAACGTTACGGTTCTGGCGCACCGCCGAGGCTTCCCTGCAAAAAGGCAACTCGGTCACTCCCTAGTAGGTAGTGACCGAGCGAAACCTGTTCAACAGTGTGTGACTAACAGCCACCAGAAGGAACTCCCTAGGGAGGGCCTTAGTTGAGCGTCGGTTTCGCCAATTGACTCCTCCGAGGGGCTTCAGGCGACCAGGTGCCTCTCGGGATCAGTATCTCGCTCGTGTCATCAGTATGGCCGATTGACTACTCGGTGAATACCCGTTTCGCCGAAGAGGGGCCGTTCGCTCTATACAACGCTGAGACCAGCCGCCGGTCGCGCTCGTTTGCCTCATGAATACTGAGAACACACCCGCGTGAGGCTTCAACCCGCCGGTATCAGGAATGGCGGTCGTTAACCTCACAAACCATGGCCGACGGATTGCAGACCCGCACGATCCTGCCGATGAAGGGCAAAGCCGACCCCGTACCGCGCTCTAACCAATGGGTCTACGAACTCAAGTGGGACGGCATGCGGGTGCTCGCGTTTGTCCTCCGGGGCAGAGATGGCGACGCCAACCAGGTCCGGTTGCAGTCATCAAATGGGCGAGACATCACCAACAGTTTTCCTGAACTGCAGGCACTTGCTCCCCTTGCCGATCTCTTCGACGGCCTCGTGCTCGACGGCGAGGTCGTGGCTTTCAACGGCGCAAAGCCAAGTTTCAACACCCTCCAGACCAGGATGCACGTAACCGATCCGGTTGATGCGGCCCGTCGGGCTCAACACACGCCGGTGTTGTTCGTGGTTTTCGACCTGCTCCATCTCGATGGCCACGACACCATGTTGCTTCCGCTGTCGCATCGGCGAGCGCTGCTGGAACAGATCGGCGACGACGATCCTTGCTGGACGATCTGTGAACAGCATCAGGACGATGCCGATGGACTGTTACAAGCAGTCATCGACTCTGAACTCGAGGGCATCGTCGCCAAGAACATCAACTCCACCTACCAGCCTGGCCGTCGTTCACCCGATTGGATCAAGGTCAAACCACGGCTCCGGCAGGAGTTTGTCGTCGGCGGCTGGTCAGGCGGCAAAGGAGGTCGAACTGGCCGACTCGGGTCCCTTCTCGTTGGCTACTACGAAGGCGGCGAACTGCACTATGCCGGACGCGCTGGTAGTGGCTTAACTGACACGGACCAAGCGGAATGGCGGGCATTGTTGGTCGACCGAGGTCCAAGCCCATTCGTTGCGCAACCCACTTTTCCTAGCGACATGATCGTTCACTGGAGCGAGCCGACCGAGGTAGTAGAAATTGCGTTCGGTGAGTGGGCCAGAGGAGGACATCACCTTCGTCATCCGGTAGTACTCGGCCGTCGCACGGACAAAGATCCAAAGACGGTCATCCGAGAGACCTAGGTGCCATAGCTGGCTGCCATGGCTAGCTGTCATGGCTGGGCCGGTGGAGACAGCGCCAAGAAGTCCGGGTAGCACTACGCTGCGTGCATGACTATGCAGGACTCCCCCGCTTCCAATGGCATCAGCGCGGTCAACACCCGAGAAGCCGATGCATACCGTGCCGCACTCGACGTTATCGGTGCCGCCGAGCCGACGATTGCCGAGCACATCCGAGGCGAACTCGGGAACCAACGGAGCCAGCTCAAGCTGATCGCTTCTGAGAATTATGCATCGCCCGCGGTGCTGCTGACCATGGGCAACTGGTTTAGCGACAAATACGCAGAGGGCACACCTGGCCATAGGTTCTATGCCGGCTGTGAGTTCGTCGACAAGGTCGAGAACCTGGCGGCCGATCACGCCAAGGCGCTCTTTAACGCCGACTATGCCTATGTGCAGCCGCACTCTGGCATCGACGCCAACCTGGTTGCGTTCTGGTCAATTCTTGCCCAGCGGATCGAAACTCCATTCCTGGCATCACACGAAGCGAAACACGTCAACGACTTGACCGACGCAGACTGGAACGAGCTCCGGCATCAGTTCGGCAACCAGCGCATGCTGGGCATGGCCCTTGACGCTGGCGGCCATCTGACCCATGGTTTCCGACCAAACATCTCGGGCAAAATGTTCGATCAGCGCTCGTACACCGTCGACCGTGAAACCGAGATGCTCGACTACGACGAGTTGGCTGCAGCGGCTCGCGAATTTAAACCACTCGTGATCGTCGGTGGTTATAGCGCGTATCCCCGCGCAGTGAACTTCGCCAAGATGCGCGAAATTGCCGATGAAGTGGGCGCCACCTTGATGGTCGATATGGCACACTTCGCCGGCCTGGTCGCAGGCAAGGTGTTCACCGGCGACTTCGATCCCATGCCGCACGCCCACATCGTCACGACCACGACCCACAAGTCACTACGTGGCCCCCGCGGCGGCATGGTGCTCACCAACGAGCCAGACTTGGTCGAATTCATCGACAAGGGTTGTCCAATGGTCCTAGGCGGCCCGCTCTCCCACGTAATGGCCGCCAAGGCGGTGGCTTTTGCCGAAGCTCGCAAGCCCGAGTTCCAGACCTATGCCCACCAGGTACGCGACAACGCAGTTGCATTGGCCGAAGGCATCGCCAAACGTGGCGGCCGTATCGTGTCTGGCGGCACCGATAACCACCTGTGCCTCGTTGATGTCACCAGCTTTGGGTTGACCGGCCGTCAGGCCGAATCAGCGCTCGAATCTTCGGGTGTCATCGTGAACCGCAACTCGATTCCCTTTGATGCCAACGGCGCCTGGTACACCAGCGGCATCCGTCTCGGTACACCAGCGCTTACGACCGTGGGCATGGATGAGTCAGACCTCGACCAGGTCGCTGACATTATCTGTGGCGTACTTGAAGCCACCGAGGCAACCACGACTGCTGCTGGAGCGCCGTCGAAAGCCAAGTTCACTCTCGACGACACCATTCGCGACGCGACTCGGGCCCGATCAGCCGAGTTATTGGCTGCCAATCCGCTATACCCCGAAATCGGACTGCTGTAATTCACGGGATAAGGGCTAGGGGCTAGGGCAAGAGTTGGTGCGTTTCATGCCAGCAGGGGCATACGTCCACTGCCGATCCGAACAAAGGAGGACCGGCAGTAGGACGAGCAGCCAGTTCAGCGCACAACTAGTTGACTGAGCCAATGACGGATACTACCTCGGTGTATTTGGCCCCGGTGATAAGCGTGGTCTGAACTGTGTAGTTGCCAGATCCACCCGCCCGAGGGGCGGTCAGGCCCATGAGACGATTTGCCGCTAGGTTGCCCTTGTACACGATGTCGCCGGTGGCGTTGGTCACCACAACTTCGTCCTCTGACCAAAGAAGATACCGAGCAACGTCCGCGCCTTGAGAGTGATCAGACCAGTTGATGACGTGGGTGGTCCTCAGTACTTAGTGGGGCGCTAGCGACCGGCCTGCTCCTTGTCTACTGGTCGGCCTGGCGTGGATATGCCAATGAATAGGCCACAATCGTTGGAATGGCAACGATGTAGCCGCCCACACCAGTGACACCTATAGACACGGTTTGACCCCTGTTTGCGGCTATGTTGTTG
>Ga0115569_10001810_pt1 | contig 16436 bp, 12 predicted proteins | sample COGITO_mtgs_1205_2_FD_87295 | JGI IMG/M metagenome (GOLD analysis project Ga0115569, IMG submission 87295) | Pelagic marine microbial communities from North Sea - COGITO_mtgs_120503 | ecosystem: Environmental > Aquatic > Marine > Epipelagic | place: Germany:Helgoland, sampling site Kabeltonne... | reverse complement strand
GGGGCCGCGGGCCTCATTTGGGAAACCTGGTTTTGGCGCCGCAGTTGGGTTGGGCTCTCTTGTCGGCGGGCTGGTGTTGTCGAGTCAGGGTGAAGCATCGAGCGCCGCGTGGGCGATCGGCCTAGCGCTCGGGATGTTCGCCTCGCTAGGGCTCACTGTCATTGGTCTTCGTACGATCGAGTCTCGGGGCTAGGCCTCGTCGAGAGATGCCAGAAGCGCTCGGGTGGCAAGGCTGATCGTGGCTTGCGCTTTGCGTGTCGAGAGCTTTTGGTCGACGTGCAGTCTCTCGTAGGCTTCGAAAGACAGGAGCACCTCCAGAGCGCTTAAGAGAGGGCTGTCGTCCGCCTTGATCTCCGGAAGCCAGAACAGAATATCCGCCCGGAACATCCGGATATTCCAATCGTGTTGTTTTTGCAGGAAGGGTGACTTGGCTCGATGGAGTGAGCCCGCGCGGGTATAGGGCGCAAGCCGGTCGAGTATACGAAAGCGGTTCTCAAGCATGTGATCGATGCGAGTTTGTAGGGGGCCCTCCTGCTCTTCACGTACGAAGAGCGGGAGGTATTCGTCCCAGAGGCGACTATTCATGGTCGCGAAGAGCGTTTCCATGTCGGAGAAGTGCCGGAAGACTGTGCGAACGCCAACATCGGCTCGAGCCGCGACTTGCTGCGCAGTCGGGGACAGAATGCCTTCGCCGACTAGGTCGAGCACGGCTTGCACAATCGATTCGCGGCTTCGTTCGGATCGTTGGATGCGACCGTCAGTCTGAAGATCGTTGCTGGTTATCATGAGAGATATCATGGCATACTCAGTGCCACAAGATCCAGCTTGAATGATTGATCTGGATTTATTTGGATTAGAGGCATCCCTAATAGAGCCGCCACGTTGGCTTCCGGGAGTCACGGCCAGGATGAGGATCGTATGAATTCGACTGAGCAGCCCTTCCAGCTTCATGGCTTCGACGTCTCGCTTTTTACGGCAAAGGCTCGGGTGGCCATGCGGTACAAGCAAATTTTTATGGAGGAGAAGCGTGCGGATATTCGCATGATTCTCAAGAAGACAGGGATGGCGTTTATCCCGGTCGTGACGACGCCCGAGGGCGAAACTTGGCAAGATACCAGCGATATCCTCGACCGACTCGAGGCGCGCTTTCCGAGCCCACCTTTGTACCCGCCGACGCCCTTGCATCGTCTCGTCTGCGCTCTCGTTGAACTCTACTCCGACGAATTCGCTTTGACCCCTGCTATGCATACGCGGTGGGGCACCGAGGAAAGCGAAGCGATGACGCGTCTTCGCTTCGGTGCAATGTTAGGTTCGCTCGAGCGGGGAAATGTTGCGGCAGATCAGATGGTCGCCTTGCGCTATGGCGTCGGGGCGAGCCCTGAAGCGGGGCCTGCGATCGATGCTCATATCGATCTCCTGCTGTCGGCGCTGAACGAACATTTTGAGACCCATGACTATCTGCTCGGTGCACGGACATCTTTGGCAGATTGCGCCTTGATGGGCCCGGTCTACGGGCATTTCTATACGGATCTGGTTTCGCGTCGGCGATTGCTCGGGACCGCGATTCCCGTTGTCCGTTGGATCGAGTTTTGCAATATGCCGGGAGCGGACGGTCAGGGGGACTGGTTTGCTGAGGATGAGGTGCCGGACTCTTTGCGATCGATTCTGGCCGTGATGGGGAAGGCGGCTGCGCCTATCCAGCTCGCGATGGTCGAGGACGTCGAGGCGTGGGCGGACGAGAACGCCAAAATTGGTGAAACGCCACCTCGAATAGTTGGGAGGGCGAAGGCGAGCCTCGGGGGAACGGAAATTAGCCGTGACTCCCAGTGTTATTCGCTGTTCATGCTGCAACGTGTTCTCGACTTGTATAACGCGCTTGATCAAGACGAGCGTTGTTCCATAGATGGCACACTCGCGGGGACGGGCTGGGAGCCGCTTCTGGCCTATCATCCCCGACATCGCTTGAAAAAGCGTGGATTTGAGCTGGTGTTCGCCTAATGCCGGTCAACAACGACTGGTAGCTGTTGATGATGGTGATCGAAATTGAGCCGAAATTCTCACTCGGCGGTCCCGGTGGTTTGAAGGTCGATGTAGCAACGAACCGTCATGCCCGACGTAGTACCGGTTCTTAGTACTTTGGATCGGCCGGTCCATCCCCCCGATCCATTTCCTATTAGTCCCAGTTTCCCCTTAGCTAACTTTTGGAGCTTCACGCGCTCATGAATTCGTTCGACCGCTTTCGCCTTGCTTCGGGATTTCTTCGCTCCTTTGTTCCTCCGGTTCTCGCTATGGCTCGGAACGGCGCTGATAAGCCGATCGAGTATTCCGATCTGCTCGAAGAGCACATTAAGCGCCGAGGAGATCGTCCGGCTCTGATAGGCGAAGAAAGCAGGATGACTTGGGCGGAACTCGATGCCTATGCGAATCAAACCGCCCATTGGGCTTTGTCGCAGGGCCTAGGGCGTGGGGATGTTGTCGCACTCCTAATGGAGAACCGACCCGAGTATGTCGCGACTTGGTTGGGGCTTTCGCGTGTGGGTGTCGTCACTGCGCTGCTGAATACGCATCTGACCGGCGATCGACTCGCGCACTGCATTCAGGAAGCGCGTACGGAGCATTGGATCGTCGGGGAAGAGTTAGTTGACGCGGCGACATCAGCTCGAGGCGGAATGGAAAAGGCCGCCTCGATTCTTGTCGTGGGATCGGGCGCCTCCGATGCAAAGGGTCTCGACCTAGCGGTATTAGGGGAGCGTGAATCGCTAATGTCTTCCTTTGATGACGCGCGCGCGTGCCAGCCTTCGGACGCTGTGCCTGATTCGGCGCGTGAAGGGCGGAAAGGTGCCGACGGGCTCTTTCTAATCTACACGAGTGGGACGACGGGACTACCGAAAGCTGCTCGGGTTAGTCATACCAAAGCCATTGGGGCCGGACTTTCGAACTATTATTTGCAGGGGCTGACTCCAAACGACCGTATGTATATCTGCCTGCCGCTCTATCACAGTGCCGGCGGTATGATGGCGGCCGGTGGAGGGCTTTTCGCAGGCGGCGCGCTTGTTCTCTCGAAGAAGTTTTCGGCAAAGCGCTTTTGGAGTGACTGCGCACAGTATGAGGTCACGACCTTTCAGTACATAGGCGAGCTTTGTCGATACTTGCTGAATTCGCCTAGTCATCCTGATGAGCGGCGGCATAAGGTTCGTGTTGTGATGGGCAATGGCCTGCGCCCGGAAGTATGGACGCCTTTCCAGGAGCGTTTTGGCATTGATCGCATCGTTGAATTTTACGGAGCGACGGAGGGCAACCTCCCCATATTCAACATTCCCGGCCGCGTAGGTGCGGTGGGTTATTTGCCGGGGTTTGCGCGAAAGGCCTTGGGAATGGAGATCGTCAAATTCGACGTCGATACTGACGAGCTTGTGCGCGACGCGAAGGGGAGATGCATTAGGTGTGCCCCTGAAGAAGCAGGTGAGCTCGTGGTTAAGATCACAAAGACCGCGCGCTTCGAGGGGTATACCAACGACGCGGCAAGCGAGAAGAAGATTCTTCGCGGCGGTTTCGTGGATGGCGACACGTATTTTAGAACGGGCGATCTTCTGCGCGCAGACGAAGACGGCTTCTACTATTTCGTCGACCGTATCGGGGACACCTTTAGGTGGAAGGGTGAGAACGTTTCGACGAGTGAAGTCGCTGAGGTGGTGTCGGTCGTCGAAGGCGTCGAAGAGGCGAACGTCTACGGCGTAGAAATTCCAGGTATGGATGGTCGGGCAGGCATGGTGGCGCTCGTGGCCACTGACCAATTCGATCTAGAAGCCTTCGGTTCTCGGGTCGAGGAGGAACTGGCCTTCTACGCGCGTCCGATATTCCTCCGGATGCTGCCGCAGATGGAAATCACGGGCACGTTTAAGCATCGCAAGGTGGACCTCGTCAAGGAAGGCTTTGACCCAGCAGAAATTTCCGATCCGATTCTGTTTCGCGATCCGACAAAAGGGTGTTATGTCACGCTCGATGGCTTGACTCGCGAAAAGATCTTGAACGGTGAGATTCGAGTCTGAGCATGCCTTCGTTCGAAGTTGATCGACGATTCTGCGGGCCGCCTAAGTCTGGAAATGGCGGCTACGTGGCGGGCCGCCTCGCTTCTTTTCTTGAAGTGGACGGGCCGGTCGCGGTGCGACTGTTTTCGCCTCCTGCTCTTGGGAAGGCCCTCGAGGTACTCGCGATTGACGGCGGTGTCGGGCTCTTCGACGGAGAGACGACAGTTGCTCAGGCGCGAACCGTTGAGCTCTCGATCGAGCCACCCACGCCGCCTAGCTTCGCGGACGCCCGTGACGCGGCAAAGAGATTTCGAGGTTTCGAGGAGCGCGTGTTTCCAGGGTGTTTCGTTTGTGGGTTCGAGCGTCAAGAAGGGGACGGCCTTCGTATTTTCCCTGGAGACACTCAGGCAGATGGACTTTTTGCTGCGCCGTGGACGCCGGATGCAAGCCTTGCTGTCGAGAATGGCGGCTGTGTACCTCCGGAGTTCATCTGGGCTGCACTTGATTGCCCGGGCGCCTTCGCTTTTCCCCAGCCCGAAGGAAAGATCATTTTGTTAGGTGAGATGCAGGTCGAGCTTTTGGGCGATGTGGAGCTAGGGGAGCCCTGCGTGCTCACGAGTTGGAAGATCGGGCAATCGGGCCGGAAGCATATGACCGGTTCCGCGATTTATGGGGCGGACGGCACATGCCGCGGCGTTGCACAGGGGTTGTGGATCGAGATCGAACCCGATGCGGTGCCCCGAAGCTGATCGCGGCATTTGCACGGCCCACGCGACGCCGAGTATTGGCAGCGAAACTGTCATTATGCCATCGTGCTCCTCGGATTTTGCAGCGCCCATGATCTAAGACCTGCCACGGAGGGAGACCCATGTCCGACGTCTATCGCATCTACGGTGCCGAGCTCTCACCCTTCTCGGTCAAGATCCGGTCCTACTTCCGTTACAAGCAGATTCCTCAACACAGGTCATTCGGCAGAAGTATCGAGCGGTTGCAGACAAGAGCGGCCTCTATTCGGTCTTGGCTGCTGCAGGTTGTCTTGAGGCTATGCGAGGGTAGTTGTCGCTCTCCGAATCCCGCGGTTTAACTAAAGGACATGCGAAGATGATCGATCTCTACACATCACCGACGCCTAATGGACACAAGGCTTCCGTAACCCTCGAAGAGCTGGGCCTCGACTACACCGCTCATATGGTGAAGCTGCCCAAGAACGAGCAGAAGGAAGAGTGGTTCCTCGCACTCAATCCGAACGGCCGCATTCCGGTCATTGTGGATCGCGATCCCCAGGGCGGAGGCGGCGACCTCTCCGTCTTCGAAACCGGCGCGATCATGGTTTACCTCGCAGAGAAATCCGGGAAGCTTTTGCCGACGGATGCGCGCGGGCGAGCCGACGTCATGCAATGGCTGATGTTTCAGATGGGGGGCGTCGGTCCTATGATGGGGCAGGCGAACGTGTTCTTTCGCTATTTCCCAGAAAAGCTTCAGCCCGCGATCGATCGCTATCAGAACGAGAGCCGCCGGCTTTTTGAAGTACTCGAGCGAGGCCTCACCGACAAGGAATGGCTCGCTGCCGACGAATTCACAATCGCAGACATCGCCAATTGGTGTTGGGTGCGGACCTATAAATGGTCCGGCGTATCGATCGAAGGCCTGCCTAACTTGCGGCGCTGGATGGACTCGATTCGCGGACGTCCCGCTTGTGAGCGAGGCATTGAAGTGCCGGTCAAACTGACCAATATGATTAAAGACAAAAAAGCCGCGAAGGAATTCGCGGAGAACGCCAAAAAGAGTTTGCAGACCTGATCCTCGCCTGAGCACGCATTTGGCAGTCGATCCGAATTTGTATTTACGTTCATTCGCTCAAGGGCGATGAGCCCCTAAGGAGATTTCTCGCAATGAAGCTCTCAACGAACGCTGTGTCCTTCGGCCCCAAGGTCAAGGTAAACATGGATCTGCTCAAGCATGCCGAGTCCCTCGGTTACGACTCCGCCTGGACAGCAGAGGCGTGGGGCAACGACGCCGTTACGACGGCGACCTGGGTCGCAGCGCAAACCACGAAGCTTAAGGTTGGAACTGCGATCATGCAGATGCCGGCGCGTTCACCCGCGATGACTGCTATGACCGCGACGACTTTGAATCAACTTTCCGAAGGCCGTTTCATGCTCGGCCTCGGGCCATCGGGCCCCCAGGTCGTCGAGGGCTGGCATGGCGTTCCGTACGGCAAGCCTCTCGCGCGCACCAAGGAATACATCGAGATCATTCGGAAAATTTGGGCGCGTGAAGAGCCGCTGACCTTCCAAGGCGAGCACTACTCGATTCCGTGTACCGGCGAAGGGACTACGAATCTAGGCAAGCCGCTCAAGAGCATCCTGCACGGCGATCCTTCGATTCCGATCTACACCGCTTCTATCAGCCCGAACGGCCTAGCCTGCGCGGCCGAAGTCGCCGACGGAGTGATCCCGATGATGTACGACCCGGAACGCTATTCGGAGCTGCTGCAGCCGAGTTTCGAAAAAGGCTTTGCAAAAGCGGTGGGCGAAAAGAGCCTCGCCAACTTCGATGTGATGGTCGGCGTAACGGTCATCGTGTCGGAGGATGTCGAGAAGGCCATGATGCCGGTAAAGGCGAATATCGCTCAATACGTTGGTGGCATGGGCGCTCGGGACAAGAATTTCTACAACGACTATGCGAAGCGCATGGGATTCGTTGAAGCGGCGGAAGAGATTCAGAATCTTTTCTTGTCAGGCAAGAAGGCCGAGGCAATCGCGGCGGTGCCGAACGAACTTGTGGACGCGGTGCATCTCGTTGGGCCGGAGGGCAAGATCCGCGAGCGACTGCAGGCTTGGAAGGAAGCGGGCAAGCGCGGCGAAGTGGGGACGATGATGATTGGCGCGATGCAGCCGGAAGCGCTCACTCTTGTTGCAGAGGAAATGCTCTAACCCATTGGCTCTGGCGATCCAGGGCGCTAGTCGCTTTGGGATCGCCCCGCCTTAGGTCCTGTGGCCTATCTTCAATCGTGGGCGCTAGTCGAGATCCCGTCGAGTGGACCGCCGGCGGGTATCTCGTCTTTGTCCCCGGCGAAGAGTGCTTTCACGTCTTCGAGCACAATGTAGGCGCTCGGGACGAGAAAGAGTGAGATCGTTGATCCAAAGAGCACACCAAAGCCGAGGGACGTGGCCATCGGAATTAGGAACTGCGCCGAGACGCTGCCTTCTCGCAGAATCGGTGCGAGGCCGACGAAGGTCGTCATCGATGTGAGCACGATGGGCCGGAAGCGCGCCACCCCGGCTGATCGCACAGCCTCTTCGAGGGGGATGCCGTTGTTGCGCTGCTCGTTGATGTAATGGACGAGCACAAGGCTCGAGTTCACAACGACACCGGTCAAAGCCACTACGCCGAAGATCGACATCATCGAAAAATTGAAGGTTTGGTCCGTGAAGATCTCTCGCGCGAAGAACATGAACCAATGACCAAAGATCGCACCGACGAGTCCGAAGGGAATCACGGCCATGATGATTAGTGGCTGTACGTAGGATCGGAGTGGGACGGCGAGTAGGGCATAGATCGCGCATAACGCGATCAAGTAATTGCTCATTAAGCCGCCGATGCTTTCCGCTTGCTCGGACTGCTCCCCTTGAAGGGCGTAAGACATGCCGGGGTAGTCGGCCAAGAGCGAAGGTAGGAAGTCACGTTGAATTTCCGCGACGATATCGCCGGCGGAGACCTCCGTCGTATCGACATCCGCGGTCACGTGAATCACGCGGTTGCGATCAGAGCGTTTGATCGTCGAGTAGCCGCGTCCAAGCTCGGCCTTCGCGACCGCATAGAACGGAACTTCTCCGCCGTCGGGCGTGCGAATTCGCAAGCCGTCTAGGTCAGCGAGTGAGCGCCGATCCGATTCGGGGTAACGGACCATGACGCGGATATCGTCGCGTCCCCGCTGGATGCGCTGCGCTTCTTCGCCGTAGAAGGCTTGGCGCACCTGCCCCGAGAGATCGTCGAGGGTGAGCCCGAGAGACTGCGCAGCCGGGAGAATGTCGAGTTTCAGTTCTTGCTTCCCTGCGCGGAAGGAGTCGCTGATTTCGAAGACGGCGGCCTTGCTACCGAGTTCCTGCTTGAGTCGTCCGGCAGCCTCGACGAGTTGTTCGACGTTGTTGCTTCGCAGCTGAAAGTCGATGGCGTCCCCCGCATCGAAATAGGATGCGTTGAAGGCAAGCTCCACGACGTCGGGAATCGGTGGCGTATTCGCGCGCCATCTTTGTTTGATTTCAGCGGCGCTGATGGGGCGGGTATCTCCTGACTGAATCGCGATGCGCACTTCCGCGAGATGGCTTCCATTGGCGCCTGCTGCGTCGCCTGGACCGCTGTCTCCCGCGTTAGGCTGCGCGCCGATCGAAAAAAGCACGTGGCGCACGAGGGATTCGCCATCGACTTTGAGGCCTTCTTCGTCGAGGTCGCGAGTCGTCTGATGGGCGGATTCGAGAATGATCTGCGCCGCACGTTCGGTCTGATCAATGGGTGTGCCCTGGGGCATGGTGAGCGTTGCGGTGATGTAGTCACTCTCGATCGGCGGGAAGAACGAGAAGTTCATCTTGTAGCTGCCGATGCCAAAGATCGCGGTTGAGACAGTGATGAGCAAAATGCCGATGCCGCCAGCGATCACCGAATAACGCTGGGCGAGAGCGCGGTCGAGAAGCGGGCGATAGCGATCGGTCGCGAGTCGAGAGAGGCTCGACGCCATGCTCGTCTGAAATTTTTTCCAGCGTGCCCGGATCGAACCTTCGCGGAGCGTTCCGCTCTCGACGCTGGCGGCCATATGACCGAGGTGGGCGGGGAGTACGAGCTGGGATTCGATGACCGAGAAGATGAGGCAGAGAATTGCGCTCAAGCCGATCACGCCAAAGATTTGACCCATCGTCCCCGGCGCGTAGACCATCGGGAGAAACGCAGCGATCGTCGTCAATACGCCAAAGATGACGGGAACCGAGACTTCGCTCGCGCCCTTGATGGCCGCTTCGAGTGGATCCTCCGCGGCTTCCTGATGGCGATGAACATTTTCACCGACGACAACCGCGTCATCGACGAGTAGGCCTAACACCATGATAAAGGCGAAGAGCGAGATGACGTCGATGGACACGCCCGCGTAGGGGAATATGAAAAGAGCTCCGAGGATCGAAAGAGGGACGCCAATGCTGACCCAGATGGCGAGCTTGAGGCGAAGGAAGAGGGCGAGCACTACGAAAACGAGGACGAAGCCACCTATGCCGTTCTTGATCAAAATGTTCAGGCGATCTCGAAGCACGTGCGCTTGATCGTCCCAAATCGTCATATTGAGGCCTTCGGGCAAAAAGGCTTTAAAATCGATGAGATGCTCTTTTACGGTGTTGACTAGGTTGAGAACCTTTTGGTCGCCGACGCGGTAGGCCGTGACCGTGACCGCGGGCTTGCCGTCGAAGGTCGAGTAGCGGTCATCTTCGTCAAAGCCGTCGACGACCGTGGCGACGTCCGAGAGCAGGAGTCGAGTCCCGTCTGCGCCGGTACGGAGCACTATGTCTTCGAACTCGGGGCCGACGTAAGCCTGACCCTTGGTGCGCAGAAGAATCTCACCCGCACTCGTTTTGATCGAGCCCCCGGGTCGGTCGAGAGAGCCACGTCGCACGGCAGCAACGACTTCGTCAAACGTTAGGCCGTGACGGCGGAGCGCCGATTCCGCGATCTCGATCGAAATTTCATAGTCGCGATCGTTTTTGAGCTGTACCTGCGTCACTTTCGGCAAGTTTGCGATCGAGTCGCGAATGCGTTCGCCGTAGACCTTGAGTGATCGTTCCGAGGCATCCGCGCTCACCGCGATTTCGATCGCCGTGTTACGCACGTCGATATGGCTCACGATCGGCTTTTCGGTTTCGTCCGGGAAGGTCGTGATCGAGTCGACGGCGTTCTTGATTTCGGATAACGCTCGATCAATCGGGTAGTCGCTCATGATTTCGGCGCTGACGCCGCAGGCGCCTTCCGCGGCAGAAGAGGTGATCTCTTCGATGCCGTCTATGCCGTAGATCTCTTCTTCGATCCGGATGCAGACGCCCTGTTCAACTTCTTCTGGGGCGGCGCCCAAATAGACGACGTTGATTGCGATGACGTCGACAGTGATCTCAGGGAAGGCGCGCTGATCAATGGTCGGAAGACTGATGATTCCGCCGACGATCATCATCAGCATCAGCAGGTTTGCAGCCACGTGATTTCGAGCGAACCAGGCGATCGCCCGGGTCATTGGATCTTGGCTCCTGAGTCGGTCGCCGCCGCCAGAGGCGGAGTAGTGCTCAGAGCTTCCGCAAGTGCCGCCTGAGGGTCATTAGCGACGCGCACGAGCATGCCGTCGATCGCGGCCTCAAGGGGTGAAGTGCAAACCCGGTCGCCGGCTTTGAGACCTTCGCCTACGACGATGTGGTTTCGCTCGGTTCGAAGGAGTTCGATGGAACGAAAGTTGATCCTTCCCTCGGCATCAACAACGTAGAGCTCGTTGCCATGACGGAGTGCGTCCCGCGGAAGTACGAAAACGCCCTGGCGCATGTCGCCTTCAATTTCCGCATCGACAAAGAGGCCGATCGAAAGAGGCGCTTCGCGAGGATTTTCGAGGCCTAACGGATCGGTAATTCGAGCAACTAAACTGATCATGCGACTGCGCGGGTCGAGCTCAGCTTCGGTCCTGACTAAGTAGCCCTCCCACTCCCGTACGGTGCCGGCGTATTCAGCGGTCAGCGCCACTCGGGCACCGTGACCCGCTACTTCACCGTTCGAGTCGATCGTCGCGCGTAGCTGTTCGACGTCGAGATAGGCGAGCTCGCGGTCGGGGATCGGAAGCCTCACTTCGGCGTAGTCGACGGCATAGATTTTCGCGATCGAGTTGCCGCGGTTTACGAACTGGCCCTCTTCGACTTGTTCGCTGCGGACGCGCCCGCGATAGGGCGCTCGGATTTCGGTGCGGGAGAGGTCTCGGTTGGCACGTTCGAGCCGCGCCTCGGCTTCGCGCAAACTCGCTTCCGCGATTTTGTAGGCGTTTTCCGCGTCATCGATCCGCGACTCGCTCGCGACGGAGCGCCCTGCCAACTTCTGCTGGCGCTTCAATTCCTTGTTCGCTCGAGCGTGCTCGCTTGTGGTGCGGGCGACCTGCGCTCGTGCAGCTTCACGATCGACGCGGTAATCGGCGGCGTCGATGCGCGCGAGGAGTTCGCCCGCCTGAAAAAATCCGCCACTCACGAGGGAGGGGGACATCTCGACGATTTCACCCGAGACCTGAGGAATGAGTTCGCTCTCGGTCCTGGGCTGGACGGCGCCATTGGCCTTCACCGTAAAGCGGTAATCGGAAGGGGTCGCAATGGCGACGCGTACCAAAGGCGACGCATTTCTGTGTGGACGGTCTTCTGGTTCCTGACGCATCGCCATCATCACGGCCACAACGAGGACAGCTGCTCAAAGAATAAAGAGCGGGCGGAGCTTCGAAGGCGTACTCATAGGGGGTATCTCAGCGGCGAGTTCAGGCGCAAGGGTGTCTTGGTGACACGCAATAAACACATTGCGTTTCGGGCAGTTAGGGGCATTTAGAATCCGGGAGTCCGCAAGGGACATAGCGGCTTAAGGACGAGCCGCTTACAGCTTGGGGCGGGCGGGACAAGGCTAGTTTTTGGCTGATGGAGTGTCAAACGACTCACGGGTCTGTCATCCGAGCACTCAAGCCATTCAGGACTTCCCTAGACTGGGCTTCAAGGAGTCCCCGCCATGCCCTCGAATGAGAATTCTGTCAGCGATCGCCGAACCCAGTACCGAACCTGCCCGCTCTGCGAGGCAACCTGCGGCCTCGCCGTTGAGGTCGAGGGTGAAAAGGTGATCCGTGTCCGCGGCGACAAGGATGATCCCTTCAGCCGAGGGTTCATTTGCCCTAAGGGCGCGAACTTAGGCGAACTGCATCACGACCCCGACCGATTACGCACTCCCCTCGTGCGGCGGGACGGCGAACTGGTCGAAGCGACCTGGGACGAAGCCTTCGAAGCGATTGCTGCGGGTATGGGCCGGGTCTTCGAAACACATGGGCGAGAATCGCTGGGCCTAATGTTAGGCAATCCGATCACTCATCATTTGGCGCCTGCGTTTTACGTCGCGCCCGTCGTTAGGGCATGTGGGACACGCCAAATCTACAGTGCCTCGACCGTTGACCAGATGCCCCAGCACGTCGTTTCAGGCCTTCTCTGGGGTGATCCGAACGCCTTCCCGATTCCGGATATCGACCGGACAGACCATCTTTTGATGCTAGGTGCGAATCCGATGGCCTCGAACGGTAGCCTGATGACGGCTCCGGACCTCCCTGGGCGCATCAAGGATATGCCGAAGCGTGGGGCCCGTTTGGTCGTCGTTGATCCGCGCAAGACGGAGACGGCGGAGCGCGCCGATGAACACCTCTTTATTCGGCCCGGGACGGATGTGTTCTGGCTTGCGGCTCTCGTGACGACACTCTTCGAAGAGGAGCTCGTGGACATCGGTCGACTCGAGCCTTGGGTCGAGGGCGTCGAGGAAGTTCGCGGCCTAGTCGCTCCGTTTACAGCGGAGAACGTCGCCGACGTCTGCGGTATCGATGCCGAGACGACGCGCCGCCAGGCCCGCGCGCTTGCGGGGGCCGCCGCCGCGGCCGTATACGGCCGAATCGGCAACCACACGGTCGAATTCGGGACTGCAACGTCCTGGATGGCCGCGATTCTGAATATTCTGACCGGCAACTTCGACCGGCCCGGTGGCGTAATGACATCTTCGCCGGTCGCAGGGCGGATCGAGGACGGGGAGCCAGGGGGCAAGGGCTACCGGACGGGCCGCTGGGCGAGTCGGGTGAAGGGTCATCCCGAGGTGAACGGAGAATTCCCGGCCGCGAGCCTCGCAGATGAGATGGAGACCGAGGGACCCGGCCAAATTCGTGCCGCGCTGACGATCGCGACGAATCCGGTTCGCTCCTATCCGAATAGTGAACGTCTGGATCGCGCCTTTGCGAAGCTCGATTTCCACGTCGCCTTCGACATCTACGTGAACGAGACGACTCGACATGCGGACGTAATTTTGCCGGCACCCTCGGCGCTCGAAGAAGAATGTTATGAGCTGACGTTCATGGGGAACGCCATTCGGAGTTTCGCGAAATACGATGAACCCGTCTTTGAATCGGAGGGGCCGACGGAAGCGGATATTTTTGCGCGGCTCATCCTCGCGCTCCGTGGCGAAGGCGGCACGGCGGATGCGAACCTCATACACAACGAGATGATTGAGCATGCGGTCGGCCGGATCGCGGACTCGGACGGAATCGATCGGGAGACCATCCTGAAGGCGATCGACGGGATGCCCCCGATCAAGAAGTTGTTGGACTTGAAATTGCGTTCTGGCTGGCGCGGCGATCTCTTCGGCGCACGTGCCGGCGGAATCTCGCTCGAGAAACTTGCGAAGCATCCTCATGGTGTGGACCTTGGGCCGATGGTCGAGCGCTATCCGAACCGATTGAAGACGGAGTCCGGCAAGATTGATCTGGCTTCGCCTTTACTGGTAGGCGATTGGGAACGGGTCCAGGAACGATTCGCGGCGCCTAATGCTGCCGAGCAGCTGCTCTTGATCGGCCGCCGACATGTCCGGTCGAATAATTCGTGGATGCATAATATCGGGCCGCTTATTTCGGGTCGGTCGCGATGCACTCTGCTGATGAACCCCGAGGACGCAGCGGAGCGGCGGCTGGACGATGGCGCGACGACTCAGATTAAGTCCCGCGGCGGAGCGCTAGAGGTCGAGGTCGAAGTCAGTCCCAGCATGATGAAGGGCGTCGTTTCTTTGCCGCATGGTTGGGGACATGATGCCCCTGGCATTCGGATGGGCGTGGCCCAGGCGAATGCAGGGGTTCCGAGCAACGTCCTGACGGATGATCGCGTGATTGATACTGCGAGTGGGAATGCGGTGCTGAATGGCATTCCAGTCGAAGTTGCAGCGAGCGCCTAAGCCCAGCGTTGCGCGGCGATTAAGTGATCACGCCGTCACCGCGCAGCGCGTCGATGTCGGCTTCGGAAAGATTGAGATCGCTCTGAAGAACTTCCGAGGTGTGCTCTCCGATCAAGGGCCACTTGGTCGTGGGTCCCTCCGGGCTCTCTGAGAATTTGATCGGGTTGCCGTGGACCCGCACCGGCTCTTCGCGTCCTTCGACAGGGACTTCGCAGATCATGTCGTGCGCCGCGACGTGAGGATCGGCAAGGAGATCTTCCCCCTCAAAGCTCGGCCCCGCGACGACGCCCGCTTCCGCGAGGATTCTTGAAGCATCGAGCTTGGTCTTATCCGCAGCCCACGCTTCGACGGCCGGGCGAATCACGCCTTCGAGGTTCGCGGCCCAACCTTCTCGAGTGGAGAATCGCTCGTCCTCGAGCCACTGCTCCTGACCGATCAACTTCGCCAAATTTGCGAACTGATGCTCACGTCCTACCTGCAACACAAAGAGTCCGTCACTCGCATCAAAGGACTGCAAGATGCCGGGCCAGGCCTTCAGGCTTTGGTCGTGGACGCCGATCGAAGGGCCGAAGGCGACCATGTCCATAATCGACATCATGGCATCGAGCATGGCGACGTCGACTTTTTGCCCGCGCCCCGTTCGGGTTCGTCCCTGCAGTGCAGCGAGTAAACCGATCATGGCGAAGAGCCCAGAGCCGATATCCCCAATCGCTCCTGCTACTCCAATATTAGGCCGACGTCCGGGCTCGGGGCGGAATGAATAGAATCCGCTCATCGCCTCAGGCACGCATGCATACGCGGGCCAGCTTCCGTAGGGAGTGTCACGTAGAGAGCCGAAACCCGAGACTGCCACATAGACGAGACCTGGATGGATCTCCGCTAGAGACTCGTATCCGAGCCCTAGACGTTCCATGGTGCCCGGCTTGAAGTTTTCGGTCACGACGTCGTAACCCGGGATGAGCTTCTTGAAGAGCTCGGCACCCTTTGGGTTTTTGAGATCGAGGCCGAGGCTTCGCTTGGCCAGATTATTTCGCAGGAACGTCGAACCTTGTTCCGAGCCATCTGCATCAGTGATCGTCGGCATACTGCCACGACCGGACTCGCCCTTTGTGGGATGTTCGACCTTGACGACATCCGCGCCCATTCGGGCAAGGAGTTGCGTGCCGAAAGGCATGGCCTGCATCTGCTCAACAGCAAGAATGCGCATGCCTTTGAGGGGAAGTTCGGGTTCTGCGCTCATGTTCATGGTCTCTAATCTGTGAGCTAAGGCTCGGTGGAGTTGTTATTCGGGCTCAGCGATCTTGATAAGCTGCTTGCCAAGGTTTTTGCCTTCGAAGAGTCGAAGGAAAGTCTTCGGCGTATTCTCAAAGCCCTCCTGGATGTCTTCTTCAACGGCGAGTTCACCGGATGCGGACCAACCGGAAAGGTCGGCAATCGCCTGGCCTGCTTGCGCTAGATGGTCGAAGAGAATGAAGCCCTTGACCGAGAGGCGCTTGATGACGATCTGCATGAAGTTGCTCGGGCCGGGAGCCGGCGTGGAGTCATTATATCCGGAGATGCCGCCGCAGACGGTGATGCGGCCCCGTTCGGCCATACCTAGGAGTGCATCGTCGAGGATGCTGCCGCCGACGTTGTCAAAGTAGAGGTCGACGCCCTCCGGAAATTCTTCGCGAATGCGACTGCGCACGTTTTCATTCTTGTAGTCGATTGCGGCATCGAGCCGGGCAGTCTTCACCAGCCACTCGCATTTCTCGGGGCCGCCTGCGATGCCAACGACTTTGCCGGCACCCTTAATTCGCGCGATCTGAGATGCGACGGAACCTGTCGCGCCGGCGGCGCCGGACACGAGAACGTTGTCGCCTTCCTGAATCGGGTGAATTTCATTAATGCCAAAGTAGGCTGTTAGGCCCGTGCCGCCGAGGACGCTCAGCATGCGCTGGGGCGGGATGCCATCTGGAACGTGGGATAGGCCGCCGAAAGGTCCGGGCGTTCCGTCGGTCACGAAATATTGCTGCCATCCGAGCATGCCCGAAACGATCTGGCCGACGGCAAAATCGTCGTTCTTCGATTCTACGATCTGGCCGACCGAGGAAGCGCGCATCACTTCGCCGATCTGGACGGGCGGGATATAGCTGGGAACATCGTCGAGCCAGCCGCGCATCGCGGGTTCGAAAGCGAGGAAGAGATTCCGAACGAGGACTTCGCCGTCAGCGATCTCGGCGAGGGGTTCTTCGACGAGTTCAAAATCGGATTCTTTCACCATGCCGACGGGCCGCGTCTTGAGGCGCCACTGTCCATTTGTACGAGTCATTTCATTTCCTTTGGTTTCGGTTGCCGTCGTTCATGCACGTGAAGCGAGGAACTAACGGGTGATGCCGATTTCGGCGAGAATTTCTT
>Ga0115569_10001794_pt1 | contig 16525 bp, 11 predicted proteins | sample COGITO_mtgs_1205_2_FD_87295 | JGI IMG/M metagenome (GOLD analysis project Ga0115569, IMG submission 87295) | Pelagic marine microbial communities from North Sea - COGITO_mtgs_120503 | ecosystem: Environmental > Aquatic > Marine > Epipelagic | place: Germany:Helgoland, sampling site Kabeltonne... | reverse complement strand
CGGATCCGGTAGCCGAGAAAATCAAAACCTTGTGTGGTGCGCCCAATAAAGCGCTTCACCCGGTGAAGGTGTAAACCGAGCGCCGCGATCTCTTCGTGCAGCGCTGCGATAGCGCTTCGGAGCTGCCAGCGCGTGCGGGCCAGCAACACGATGTCGTCCATGTAGCGGACGTAGTGGACCAGACGCTTCCCTTTGCACAGTCGGTCCATGCGGCGGTCGAGGGGGGTTAAGTAGAGCGCTCCGAGCAGAGGCGAGAGACCGCCGCTGGCGACCATGCCAATCCCCGCGCCTTGGGAATCGGGCAGCGCCAGATAGTCGGCGATGAGCTTGCGGTGATGGGCGTCGAGCACAGCCTCTTTCACCTGCGCTTTGATCACGTCGTGACGCATGGAGGTGTAGTAGGCCGCTATGTCAAAGCGAGCCACGAACTTTGCCTTAGGCATCCGCCTTTGGATCTGCCGCAGCGCGCCCTTCACACCCCCGTGGCCCCGCACATGGGTGCACGAGCGCGGGATATGCGGCGCGAGAATCTGCGAGATCGCCTGGGTCTCACGCCGAAGCCGCCGCCGGCTGGGCTCGCTCCAGAGAGCCATCTTGCGGCCGTCGAGATACCACAGGCGGCGAAGTTCGAGGGGAGGCATGGCGCGCAGACTACGCGAGTGACGGAGAGTGGACGAAGTGCTCTCCGGCGGGGTCTCGTTCTCGCCGGTCTCGCACTCCGGCGCGCCTAGCCCACTTCGTTCAGGTCGCTGACGTGGGGCTACTTGATGTGTATCGTTTCCAATCGGGGACGCGCTTCGGTCTAGCCACAATTTAGCCACTAGGACCGTGACGCCCGAATGCATTGAGGGGGTTTGAGTGTTCCTGAAATCTCCAACGTGTTGGATTTGTTGTACTTTCTGTTTCGCGCTCCGATAGCTCAGTTGGATAGAGCGGCTGCCTTCTAAGCAGCGGGTCGCAGGTTCGAGTCCTGCTCGGGGCGCCAGTCGTGAAAGCAGCAACCTGCTCGGGAGCGGCGCGGAACCGCTTAGTGATCGCCCAGCAGAGCCGCGACCCGTTCATCATCGAGCGCCGGCCAGCGAAGGGTCGCGAGCATGAAACGGACGAAATGGAAGAACGGCATGTGCTTCGCGCCGGAAAGTCGGCTCGTGAACGTCCAACAAAACATTTTGCCCCCGAGTCGTTTCTGGTTTTCCATAGTGCGGGCGAACGCGGGCAGATAATCGGCAGGGACCGCCGGATGCGCCACGGGCGCGAGGATCGCGTTCTTCTCTGCATCGCTGTCCATGCGCAGCTCGAGTGCCCCGATCGCAGCCGCACTCATCACCTGCTGACACATCGAAATCGCCTGCAGCGTGATCCGGTCGCCGGCGAAGATCGGGACCTCGGGTCGCGGAGCGAGGCCATCGGCTGTGCAGTCTACGTAGAGAATATCCTCTGGAGCTTCTGGGAAGATGCGTTCACCGCTAGCGAGCTGAAGCGTGGCATCGTCTATGCGCGAGACTCGGCCGAGACGGATGACGTCCTTGACCTGCCGGAGGGCGGCAAGCTCCTCGTCGGTCACCGTGGCGCAGCGATATTTCGTGGGACGAACTTCGGGGTCGAGTCTTAGGAGGCGGCCGAGCCTTTCGAGCTCATCCAATACCAAGTCCAGGCTGCCCACTTCGTGCATGAGCCGCATCTGGTCGATGAATTCGGCGGCGATATTCGGAGGCTGGATGTTGGCACGGTTTAGGAACCAGGCGTCGTTAGGCATCACCCAGCTGATTGTTTCGGGCGCGACGTGTTGTTCGAGCAAGTAGAGAACCGCATCGATTCCCGTCTTCCCGGCACCTAATACGACGTAGCGTGAATAGGGTCGGTCAAGCGAAGCGAGTCCGTTGATCGGGATGAGCTGCGCTCGCTCCGAATGCGCGTACTTAGGCGCTGTATTCGCGGGGACGCGGACATCCATGTAGGTCGCGTCGACAGTCTTTCGAGGGGCGACTTTGCGATCGGGACGGCCGGAGATCAGCGAACGGAGAACGCCGCCTGGGAGGTAGTCGTGTTGCGGCAAGAACACGAATCGTCCTGTCGCCTCAAAGTCTTTTAGGGCGAGTTCGTAGTAGGCGAGGATCTGGGCGCGAGAGACGAGGTCTTCGCCCCCAGCTCCGAGCTCGCGTGAATTCACGCCATAAAAGAGGGCGGGCTGGTGCAAGGAGACGAAGGGGTAGGCGTCGTTCCAATGCCCGCCTGGTTTCGCGCGGCGATCGACCATGAGGACTTGGGCGTCCTTTGATCCGCGCAGGATCTCGTCCGCAAAAGCCATCCCCATGGCCCCTGCACCTATGATCAAATAGTCGGTGTCCGGGCCACTTGCGTGGATCGCGCCATGCTCAACCAATCGTGTTTACCGGTCCCTCAGGAATTTGCGAAGGGGTTCGTCTCGCCAGGTGGCGGCGCTGTACTTTTCGTCGAAGGGCGCATAGCGGCTTTTTGCGGCGGCCTCGACCTTGTCGCCCATGACGGTGACTCGCTGGATGATGCGCTCGCCTTCGAAGTCGTTGAGGACGTGGTGCTGGGTACAACGATTGTCCCACATGGCGATCGTGCCTGCTGTCCAGTGGTATCGAACGGTGAAACGATCTTTTGTTGCATGGCGGGTGAGATAGGCGAGGAATGCTTCGCTCTCGTCATGGCTCATCTCGACGATACGTCGGGTGAAGTGGTGATTCACGAAGAGCGACTTTCGGCCCGTGACGGGATGCGTGCGGACGACCGGGTGGATGGCCTTTCGATCGGGAGCGTGGTGCGGGCCTGCGTCGTGCAGCGCGCTGAGTCCCTCGCAGAGGTCTTTGAGAGGCTGCGAAAGAGAGTCGTAGGCGCGGTACATATTCGCCCAAAGCGTGTCGCCGCCGAATTCTGGGCATTTTTTCATGTGAAGGATCGCGTAGATCGAGGGCTCGGCTTCACATGTTAGGTCACTATGCCATTCATCGGCGACGGCGCCTGCGCCGCCAACGGCTTTGAGTTCAAAAAACTCTGGCCGCTCAGAGTCGAGGGCGAGATTCGGATGTCCTTCGAGCCGTCCGAAGTTTCCACCGAAGGTGATGTGCTCGTCCGGGGTGAGGGCTTGGTCCGGAAAGAAGATGACGAGATGCTCGTGGAGCAAGTCGAGGATTGTGGCGGCTTCGTCGGGACCCACCTCGGTCAGCGTGATGCCTCGGATCTCTGCTCCGAGGGAGCCGGAGAGCTGAGTGACTTCGAGGTTAGGAGTGAGCGGTGAGCGGTCGATGGCGCTGGCCATGGCTGTCGGTTCTCCTCTGCGCGATTGGGGCCTGATTAAGACATCCCAAGAGTAACGCGATTGGCACGTCCGAGGCGGGCCGGCCCGTCCTGAGCGATTTGGTATCGGCTGAGCGCGAAGACAACGGCTCTCAGGAGCTAGCTGGGGCCGGGCTGAAGATTCTGTCCGCTTGCTCGCTCGATTACGGACATTTTCCGCCTGCCGATCCCACTTCACCTCAACTGGAGGTGGTTTATTCATGACGCGGCCCGCGCCGGATTCTATTGGTTCCCGGACTCGAATTACTTTGGCGTTCTTTTCGGCGTTCTTTTCGGCGCTCTTTGTAGTGATGGGGATGACGGTCGCGAGTCAAGCCTCGGCGCTTACGTCGCAAGGTCCGAGCCCTATTCCGATCGGTGCCTATGACGTTCTATGCGACGGGGACTGCTCGGACCTGCCAGCCGTCACCTATCCGCTTGATCAGCCCTTTGTGTTCGATCTCGGGATCAAGTTTCAGTCAGCTTCGAACGACTACTCCCTGGATGTCTACACGCCGGGGAATATCTATGTGCTCGGCCATCTGGAGGGAAGCGGAGGCGGAGCGATCGAACTCTACGCAAGTGAAGTTGGGCTCAACTCCGATCCGATTCGAATTCCGATCGTGCCGCCGATCACGGGCGGCGATGTCATCATTTGCGCGTGCATAGAGATCATTGATCTGCCGGGGCTCGACCCGACTGCACACAGCGCCGAAGGCCTCATCCGTTTGGAGGGTGATGAAATTCGCCTCGTGGATGCTGTCACGTCAGTCTCGCCGCCGAACTCCGTGTCGGATGTGATTCGTCTCGAAAGCACCGGGGACATCTATCTCGATGTGACGACGGTCAGGTTTCTGAATATTCGTTTGGAGGCGGGGCATGCGATCGTGATCGAGGGAGGCATTTCAAATCCGGTTCCCGAACCGACGACCGCCGTTCTTCTCGGACTTGGGTTGGGCGCTCTCGCGTCGCGTCGCAAGGCTTCATGACCTTGGGCGCTCGAGCCGTCAAACTCCCTCCCGGCACACCGATTTCCGGCTAGCGTCTCGGCCCGGCCTGCGTTCCGCATGTCGAGCCGAAGGATACGCATGTTATGAGTAAACCCCTGGGAGCCGTCGTTGTTGGCACTGGATTTGGTGTCCTGACCCATCTTCGAGCCCTGCGAAAAGCCGGCTTCGAAGTGAAAGCGCTTGTCGGCAGAGATGCTGAGAAAGCACAGAAGCGGGCCGAACTCATGGGGGTGCCGCAGGGGCTCAACTCCCTCGAAGCGGCGCTCGCGATTCCCGGTGTCGATGCGGTCGCGGTTTCAACTCCGCCGCATACGCACAAGGAGATCGTGCTCAAAGCGATTGCTGCCGGGAAGCATGTCGTCTGCGAAAAGCCTTTTGCGCGGAACGCGGCAGAGGGACGCGAGATGCTCGAAGCCGCCGAGGCGGCGGGTGTTATTCATCAGCTCGGCTGCGAGTTTCGGTGGGCTACGGGCCAAGCGATCGCTGCGAGAGCACTTGCACAGGGTGTGATCGGCGAGCCTCGCCTAGCAACTTTCCTCTTTCATATGCCTGCACTCGCAGATCCCGAAGCGGGCGTGCCCGACTGGTGGCGCAAGGAAGAAGAGGGCGGCGGTTGGCTCGGCGCCTACTGTTCGCACATCATCGATCAGATCCGCGTTAGCGCCGGGGAATTCACGGGCGTGAGCGCCTCGGTACAGAGCATTGCCGAACGAAGCGACGCGTTGCCATGGACGGCGGACGACACCTATACGGTTCATTTCCGGACGGAGTCGGGGCTCGAGGGCATGCTGCAAAGCAGTGCGGCTGCGCGTGGGCCCTTCGCCGCTTGCACGCGGTTCGTGGGTCCGAAGGGATCGCTTTGGATCGAGGGGGATTCCGTCAGCGTTGCGGATGCCGCAGGCGAGCGGCGGCTCGAAGTTCCGGACGATCTCCGTCTTCCGGCGCCAGATGGCCCGCCCGGCGAATTGCTGACGACGGCGTATGACATGCTGCATTCGATGGGCACGGATCTCGGGCCTTATACGAAGCTCTACGAAGCGTTCAGCAATCGAATTCAGGGCAAGTCCGTTCCGAGTGATCCAAAGCCGCCGACCTTTGCCGACGGCGTTGCGGTACAGGCAGTTCTCGATGCAATTAGGCGATCTTCGAAGGAAAAGACCTGGATCGCCATCGATTGAATCGCCGGATTTGATTTCGGCTCGGGCGCGAGAGGCCATGGCGTCTCAAACGCTTCGCGCATAGACGGCTCTACCTTCGCGACTCGCTGCAGCAATTCCGGTCCAGAAGTCGGCCGTTTGGTCGACGACGTGGCTGCACTAGTCAGTGAGTTGCTTGGTCGGCAAGTGCTAGTTGAGCACTGGCTTTCGCTGCGAGAGCGCATCTCGGCGGAGTCGAATCGGGTGAGCTGATTCGTCGTTGGGTGCCAGTTCAAGGAAACGGGCGTAGTCGTCGACCGCTGCGTTGATGCATTCCATTCGTTCGAGGAGCATGCCGCGATCGCGATATTCGAACGCGGCTTCCGGGGCGAGGACGACAATTCGGTCGAAGCAGCCGAGTGCACCGAGTCCGTCGCCCTGCCGCAAGTAGAGCAGCTTCAGGTTGTTTAGCATGCGCACGTAGATGTCCCGGGAAGAGACTGGCTGGAGCCACTGGGCGTCTAGCTCTACATGTTCTCCTGCTGCGGAGCGAACGCGGTCCGCGCAATCCGAGAGACTCAGGATTCGTCCGAAGAAGGGGTCCACTATGATCTCTCGTTCCGGGAGGTCACTCACGCCAACGACCTTCGAGAGGAAGTGTCCTGGGAATCCGACGCCGTAGGCCTCGAGGCCTAACCTTCGTGCGACTTCGACGTACAAAACAGAGAGTGTGATGGGAATTCCCCGTCGTCGCGTAAGGACTTCGTCGAAGTAGCTGTTGCGAGGGTCGTCGTAGCGCTCTTGATTTCCGCGAAAGCGGTCAAGCTCAAAGAGCGCATGATTCAAGGCGGCAACAGCGGCGCTTGGGCTCGTGGCGGCTTCGACGAAAGGTCTCGCACGCTCGGCCGTTTCCTCCACTTGTTCGATCCCGATTGCGATGTCGACTTCGGGCCGAACTTCCGCGGCGACGATCAAAGCGCCTTCAGCCAGGCTAGAGGCACCCTCTGGATCCGCCGCGAGGGCTTGGAAGCGTTCTGAGATCTCACTCTGCACAGCTAAAGCCTAGTTAATCTCGGGAGCTCGGGACCACCTCGATTTCGAATTGCTTTCCGTCGCGCTCGAAACGGATTTGAGTCGGCTCCCCAACCCGCATGGCTTCGAGGGCGTAGGTGTAGTCGTAGAGATTTTCGATTTTCTTTCCGGCGGCGCCGATAATCAGGTCCCCGCGTTTAAGGCCGGCTGTTTCGGCTGGGCCGGCAGCAGCAACACCGGAGAGGAGAACGCCTACGACGTCGGTTCGGGCGTAGTCCGGAATCGTGCCGAGGAATACGCGAAACCCACCTCGGGTGTTGCCCGCGGCCGGTGCCGCTTGGGCGAGATAGGGAGGAGACGTCTCCGCCCGCCCGATCGATTCGGCGATCCGCAGAAAGAGCTCGCCAATCTTCTCGGTGTCCGCGAGGTTGAGCGTCTCGAGGGTGTCTCGTGGCGTGTGGTATTCGGAGTGGGCGCCTGTGAATGCCGACAAAATGGGGACACCGGCTTTGTAAAAGCTGGTGGCGTCGGTCGGGACATAGCTGTCGTTCTGAGGCTGAACGGTGATGCTGCTTTCCGCCGCAAGTTCTTCGAGAAGCGTCGCCCAGGCAGGACTCGAACCGACTCCTTGAATCACGAGCGAGTCGCGTAGGCGTCCGACCATGTCGAAATTGAGATAGGCGACGGGGCCTTCGGGGCCACCGTGCGGATTTACGTTCTTGGCGACCCAAGCGTCGGAACCCAAGAGCCCGAGTTCTTCCCCGGACCAAGCTGCAAAAAGGAAGTCTCGTTTACCGAGATCGACTCCCGCCTGATGCCGCGCAGCCATAGCTTCGGCCAACTCGACGACGAGCGCGGTTCCAGAGGCGTTGTCGTCGGCGCCGGAATGAATCTCATTGGCCTCCTCCGCATCTGCGAGGGAGCCCGAGCTCTCTCCTCTTCCTAAGTGGTCGTAGTGAGCGCCAATCACGATCCATTCGGCGCTTGGCGACGGCCCCACCTGGAGTCGGCCTAATACATTAATGCCTTCCGCACGTTTCGTCAGCAGCTCGACGTGCGCTTCGATCACGGCTTGGTCGAGTTCAACTGGAGTGACGAGGGGCTCGGCGTCGCCGCTATGCAGAAGGGCCTCGTCTACTTCACCTTGGATCGTGTCGAGGGTTCGTTCGTTCTGCGAAGACGGGGACAGTAGGCGTTGGGCGAAGTCGTTGCTGATGGAGATCGCTGCAATACTGGTCCCGGCGAGGGAGGCGTCGAACCGGAGCGGCGCAAGTTCGTCCTTGAAACGTCCACGAGGCCCGCTTACGAAAAGCACGCCCCGGGCGCCCCGATCGCGCGCGATCATGGCCTTGAAGCGAAGTCCCGCATAGCGTCGCAGACTGCGCCGAGTGTCGTCGTCGAAAATCTGGGGAAGGTCTCGAAGGACGATGACCCAGCGATCTTGGACGTCGACGTCGCCGTATTCGTCTATGGCCGCGCGTTCCCCGTCGGCAGGGGTCACCAGGCCGTAACCCACAAAGACCGCGGATGCGGCAGCAAATGAGCCGGAACGAGAGAAGGCGAGGGGGCGCCAGTCCGAGCCGAGTGTGAGCTCCTCCTCTCCTAGAGTGAGTCGATTCTCGCGGCCGAGGGAGACGCCGGAGGTGAATTCGAAGGCGTCGAACCAATCTCCGCGCTCGCTCGCCGGCGCAAGGCCCGCCGCCGAAAATGCTCGCGACAAATAGTCGGCGGCGACTCTTTCGCCCGGGCTGCCCGAGCGGCGTCCATTCGTCCGCGGGTCGGTCAGTGCAGCAACGTGTTGTGTCAGGTCTCGTTCGCTGATCTCCGGCGTTGTCGGCAGGAGGTCTACCGACACGGATTCCGCCGTCGACGAAGGGAGCCTGAAACCTCCGCAACCCACGTTGACTAGCATCATGAAGAGAAAGAACGACAAGGAAATTGTCGTACGTAACTGAGCTTGATCTCTGCTGTATGTGTGGTGCACGGTCCGACCTAAAGCTCAAGGGCGGCGTGGAAGCCGTCTTTGATTGCACCCTCGATGTACCCGACGCCGGTCACGTCCCCGATCTCGCGAACAGGAACACCGGCTTCCTTGAGTCGGGTTGCGACGTCGGGATTCGAGTCGAGACCAATCGCGAGGATGACCGTATCGGCGACAACGGTGGCCGGCGTGGGCCCGTCTTCACCGCCACGAACCTCGTAACTCACTTCGCGTTCGCCGATCGAGCGAACGTGGACCTTGCCGTGGATCGTGACGCCGTGTGTGCGCAGATCATGAAGCACGCGCCAGCGCCGCGGATGCGCCATTTCCAGGCCGAAGCGGGGTGCTTCTTCGAGGATCGTGACCTGCCGGCCGCGTTCCACCATGAATTCCGCCAATTCGAGCCCTACAAGTCCGCCGCCAATGATCGTGACTTCTTTGCCAACGGGCATATAGGCTTTTGAGGCTTCGCGCAGTCGTTTCGAATTTGAGGTGAGTCCAGTCGCGCGTCCGGCGCTGACTGCCACTCGGCCGAGGAGTCCAAGTTTCTTAGACGCTTCCCCGTCACCTTGCCCCGTCAAAAGTGCGCGCAGGTCGTCGCCATCGAAGACATGGTCGCGATCGACTCCCGGAATGTCGGGCTTTGCCCGCCGGGCGCCTGCGGCGACGAGCACTTCGTCTGGCGCGATTTCGCGAATCAGTTCGGGCGTCACTTCAGTATTCAGCCGAACGTCTACGCCGAGTTTGGCCACTTGGGCCTCGAGCCAGTCGAGCAGCTTCTCGTTGGGCAGGTAGACCAGGCCGGCGAAGCGTAGGGTGCCGCCGAGCCGATCATATTTTTCGCATAACACGACGTCATGGCCGCGAAGTCGCGCGAGGCGCGCCGCTTCCATGCCGGAAGGACCGCCGCCGACGATGAGGACGCGCTTCTGAGTGGCTGCTTGCTCTCGCTCGGCCTGGCCAAGCGTCATTTCGCTTGCAGTGATCGGATTGACGGCACATCGAACTGCGCGATCGAAGAAGGGTTGCGCCACGCAGGTGTAGCAATAAATGCAGGGGCGGATGTCTTCGGGGCGTCCCTCGGCGAGCTTGTTGGCGAGGTCCGGATCCGCGAGGAGTTTTCGGCCCATGGCGACGATATCGGCCTTCCCGTCGCGGATCAGGCCATTTGCGGTTTCCGGTTCGATTCGGCCGACGGCGATCACGGGCACGCTGACTCGGGACTTAACCAGAGTTGCGGCCTCGACATATGCGTCTTCGAAATGTGTCAGTGGTCCGTCGGTGAAAGCGACGCCGGAGGTCGAGTCCGAGTAGGCCGTGACGTGGATCGCGTCTGCACCGGCGCGAACGGCGAGTTCTGCAGTGCGTGCGCAGTCTTCGGGTTCGATTCCGCCGGGCGTTTGGAATTCGCGAGAATCAAGTCGCGCCCAGATCGGGAAATCCGCACCGGCTCGTTCCTTCGAGGCACGGATGACCTCGCATAATAGTCGGGCTCGATTTTCGGCACTGCCGCCGTACTCGTCCTCGCGGAAGTTCCAGGCGGGAGACAGGAATTCCGACAGCAGATATCCGTGAGCAGAATGAAGCTCGACGGCATCAAAGCCAGCGCGTCGCGCGCGCTCGGCGGCGCTCGCGAAAACGTCGATCGCCCAGGCGATGTCGTCCGTGTCCGCTTCTTTAATTGTTGCGCGACCGCCCCCGGTAGCGGCGGCCATCATGCCGAGTTCTTCGCGAGACATGTCCTTGTGCATGTCGTTCTTGCCCTTGAAGCGCGGCATGGAGGGCATGAGCACGGCGCGTCCCTGCTTGGTGTCCAGCCGAGACTGTTTGCCATGGTGTACAAGCTGAAGCGCGATCTTGGCGCCGTGGCTGTGAACGCGGTCGGTTAACGCGCGAAGGCCAGGGAGATAGTCGTCGCTGGAAATGGCCAGCTGACGTTCCGCTGTGGCTCCGTGGGGGTAGGCCGCGGCGCAGACCTCAGTGATGATGAGGCCGACGCCCCCGCGCGCACGCTGTTCGTAGTAGGCGATGATGGGTTCACCCGCGTGTCCCGTCTTCTCGGCGATCTCGACTCCCATGGCGGCCATCGCGATTCGATTGCGAAGCGGCATTCCGCCGAGGGTGGTGGGCGACGTCAAATGATCGTACATAGGGGGGCTCCTGGCGGTTCGCTTGGCGAGATCTGAAGGATAGAGAACAACTTCGGAGATTGCGGCAAGCGGCGCCTAGGCTGCGTAGACTTCTGATCCGCCGAGTTAGCGGGCGATATGGAGACGAATGATGGGGAAGCTAGATGGACGCGTGGCCATTGTAACGGGCAGCGGGCGAGGGATCGGCCGCGGTGTGGCCTTGGCGATGGCAGAAGAGGGCGCTCGCGTGGGGGTTGTTGATATCGATGGCGACTCTGCGAGCGAAACCGCCGAGCTGATTCGGTCCACTGGCGGAGAGGCGTTCGCTGGCCAGGGAGACGTCGCCAAGAGAGAAGATTGCGCTCGCGGCATTCAGGGAACGGTCGAGGCCTTCGGTGGGCTCGATATTCTTGTGAATAACGCGGCCTGGACGCCGACGCCTGGACTCCGCCTCATGGAATTCGACGACGAGACTTTCGGACGCGTCCTTGAGACAAATTTATGGGCGACGTTTTTTTGTATGCAGATCGCCCATCCGTATTTTATGTCGCGCGGTCGAGGCGCCATCATCAACTTTGCGAGCGGATCAGGCACGAGCGGCAATGAAGCTCAGGGTGCGTACGCCGCCGCGAAGGAAGGCATTCGTGGTTTGTCGCGAACCGCCGCAAGGGAGTGGGGCCCCGACGGCATCCGAGTGAACATTGTCTGTCCCTTTGCGAACTCCCCGGGCATGATCGATTGGGCGAACCTCGATCCAGAGGGCCACGCTGCCGCGATCGAACAGATCCCGCTTAGGCGCGTGGGCGACTGCAAAGACGATGTTGGACGCGTGTGCGTGTTTTTGGCGAGCGACGACGCCGACTACGTCACTGCGCAGACGATGTGGGTCGATGGTGGATCTGGAACAGTACGTTAGGCACGTTCCCAGTGAGCTGACGCGCGAGACCTCGACGGGGACGCCGTTCAGTACGCTCGTCCCCGAAGGTCACGTGTCGCGACTGGACGACATTTTTCACATGAGCGGCGACCGAGGCCTCTGAGAGACTCGGCACACGTCTTGGTCTATGTCGTCTGTGTGTGTGTGTGGAAGGATCCCCCGCCTAGTCGGATTTGAGATGGCGGCCCGAGACGAGTTTGGCGAAACCGACTGGTGGGACGATGCGCCCGGCGAAGTGCACGCGCGGCGACTGCCGAGCCCGGGCATCGCTGCTGCTTTTGCTGCACGCAATCTGCGTCCGGGCTGCATACCGTTTCGCGGAAGATTCCGGCGCTTGACTCTAGGTCCGCTGAGAACCGGGAAAAAGCACTGACATCGGGGGGTAGCGGGCCGCCCGGGGTTGTCCGAGATCCGGGGCACGGGTATAACACCTCGTCCGGGAGCGTCTCTTTCGGCGCATCCGGGTTCCCTGCCGACGGCGTATCCGCGCCCGCCCGCCACCAATCTGGTTGTCTCCCTATTCGGAGCCGCATCCTCGGCGCAAGCGACTCGTGAACTCACCGGCGGCCTGGGCGAGGACCCGCCACATGGTGCACGAGATTGATGACGTCCGGATTCAAAATATCCGACCGCTGATGGCCCCCGAGATTTTGCTCGAGGATTTACCACTCAGCGACAGCCAAAACGAGACCATCTTCGCCGGCCGCCGCGAAATTGAGCGGGTCATCGATGGGGAAGACGACCGCCTGGTCTTGGTCGTCGGTCCCTGCTCGATTCACGATCCCGAAGCCGGCCTCGAGTACGCTCGCAAGCTCGCGCCAATCCGCGAACAGTTCAAAGACGAACTCGCGATTGTTATGCGAGTCTATTTCGAGAAGCCGCGCACGACCGTCGGTTGGAAGGGGCTGATCAACGATCCCGACCTCGATGGCAGCTTTTCGATTCGAGCCGGCCTTCGTAAGGCACGCAAATTCCTGATCGACGTCACAGAGATCGGTCTTCCGACAGGCAGCGAATTTCTCGACCCGATCATGCCGCAATTCTATGCCGACCTCGTTTCCTGGGGCGCGATTGGAGCCCGCACAAGCGAGAGCCAGGTTCATAGGGAGCTCTCCTCGGGACTGTCGATGCCTGTCGGTTTCAAGAACGGCACCTACGGCACCGTCCAAATGGCGATCGATGCGATCGGCGCAGCCGCCGGAGAACATCATTTCCTTTCCGTCACGAAGCAGGGAATCGCGGGCATCGTTGCGACTAAGGGGAACCCCTACTGCCACGTGATTCTGCGCGGCGGGACGAGTGGTCCCAACTACGATGCGGCTTCGATCGCGAGTGTTTCAAAAATGCTAGGCGAATCGAAACTGCCCGATCGCATCATGGTGGATTGCAGCCACGCGAATAGTGGGAAGAATCACGAAAATCAGCCAGGGGTTGCACAAGCCCTCGCCGACCAGGTCGCGGCCGGCAATCAGGCGATCTTCGGCATGATGATGGAGAGCTTCTTGCTTGACGGAAATCAGAAGCATTCGCAGTCTCAGGGCTCCGAAGGTCTCGTGTACGGCCAGAGCATCACGGATAAGTGCATGAGTTGGGAGCGCACAGAGCCGCTCTTCGAGTGCCTCGCGGAAGCCGTGCGGAAGCGACGGGCACGTTAGTCGGACTTTCGAGGAGTCGATCTCCAAAGGAATATCTTCGAAACTAAGCAGATCATCAGATCGCGAGAGGGGTTGGCTATGGGCGAAACGACGGAACGAGAATTCTGTATCACGGAGGTGGATGGTCGGATCCTGACGGTGACGATCAATCGACCGGAGCGAATGAACGCGCTGCATTGGATGGCGAACGAAGAACTCGCGACTGTATTTGACGAATTCGCTGCGGACGAAGAACTCTGGGTTGCGATTATTACCGGAGCCGGCGACCGCGCATTTTCCGCGGGCAACGATCTCAAGTACCAGGCTCAAGAAGCCGGCGGTGAAATGAAAGCCGGGCCGGCGACGGGCTTTGGTGGATTGACCTCGCGCTACGACAATGCGAAGCCCGTGATCGCAGCGGTCAATGGCGTCGCGATGGGCGGCGGATTCGAAATCGCACTCGCGTGCGATCTGATCGTGGCTTCGACGAATGCGCTCTTCGCGCTGCCTGAACCAAGGGTCGGACTCGCGGCGTTGGCTGGTGGTGTCCATCGTCTGCCTCGCCAGATCGGCATGAAGCGCGCCATGGGCATGATGCTGACCGGCCGGCGCGTGCCTGCTACGGAGGGCGAGCAGCTCGGCTTCGTGAACGAAGTGGTCGAGCCGAGCGAGTTGATGGCAGCCGCGCGTCGCTGGGCTTCGCTGATTGCTGAGTGCGCACCTCTATCGGTTCGCGCCACCAAGCAGGCCGCAATGGATGGGCTGGAGCACGGCCTGATCTCGGATGCGATGGACGCGAAATACTCCGCGATCCGCGACATGGTGAAGAGCGCGGACTTCGTGGAGGGGCCGCTGGCATTCTCCGAGAAGCGCGCACCGCAATGGAAGGGTCGCTAAAGACTCGCCCTAAGCTATGCGCTAGACGTCGCGCCGCCTAGCGACTAGAGCGCGCATACTTCTACGGGAATGCCGTTGGCGACGCTCGTGCCGGAGGGAAGGTCGAGAGGCTCGGCGTCGGTGAGCGCGTTAGCGTTCACTCCCGGCTGCTTCGTCTCTGCGACATCGAGCCGCAGCCCCTTGCCTGCGTGCCCGAAGCCATGGGGAAGACTGACGACGCCCGGCATCATCTCGTCGCTGATCTCGATTTCAACTTCGAGCTCGCCCGATCGAGAGCTGATGCGCGCGCGTTTAGCGTGAGCGAGGCCGCGCGCCTTCGCGTCATCCGGGTGAACGAGCAGAATGCATCGCGTTTTACCCTTCGCCAGATTTGGCAGATTATGCAGCCACGAATTCATGCCGCGGCTTTGTCGCCTTCCAATCATGAGAAGACCGGTTGGGCTAGCGAAGTCTTCCGAACGGGAGGATAGGCGCGCTACGTCATTTGTGATCAAAGGGTCGGCCAGATTGATCCGTCTTCCCTCGGTTCGGAGGATGTCCGGGAAGCGAGGCGTAAGAGGACCCAAATCTACGGCGGCCCGCGCTGCCTTGACCTTCTTGAGATTCAACCCGTCGGGATTCTTGCCGAAGTGATCGCCATAGGGCCCGCAGCGGAGCTGTAGGTCTACGATTCGCATGGGGCCGCGCTCGTCGCCGAGCTCGCGCAAGACGTCGTTGACGTCTAGGCCTAACTTCCCGGCGAAGCGAGTCGCGTTTTGCATGACACTGATATCATCGAATGCTTCGGGTTCCGCATTGTTAAGCCGCGCTGCCAGTTCGAGATAAACCTCCCAGGACCGCTTCTCTTCCGGCTCGGGCTCGAAGACTTGCTCGCCGTAGCGAACGTGATTACGAACGGCTGTCGATTGACACAGGAAGTCAAAGTTCTCGAAGGTGAGTTGGGGTGACGTCGGCAAGATGAGATCTGCGTGTCGCGTCGTCTCATTCAAGTAGATGTCGACCGCGACCATGAACTCGAGAGATTCGAGACCCTTCTCGATTTGATCCCCCGCCGGCATCGAAAGTACGGGGTTGCCGCACGTGATGACCAGTGCGCGCACTCGTTTTTCCCCAGCGCGTTCGGGGTCCAGCTCTTCAGCAAACGCGGAGGCCGGCAGATGCCCGTCGATCATAGGAAGCCCGCGGGCCGCGGTTCTGTAGGGGCCGATTGCGATAGGTGGCATCGGATTACCTGGCTCATGTTGCCCCGTCGCCGGACGCGGGAACATCATGCCGCCGGGCTCGTCGTAGCGGCCGAGTAGGATGTTCACGACGTCGATGAGCCAGCTGGCCAGAGTCCCGAATTCGACGGTACAGGTGCCTATTCGTCCATAGACGCAAGCGTGGGGATGGCTCGCGAGTTCCCGCGCGATTCTTTGCGTCGTTTCGGCAGGAATTCCGGTCGCGGATGCGGTGGCTTCTGGAGAGAATTCTTCTGCGAGGATGCGGATCTCCTCGACTCCGTCCGTGAATGCCTCGAGGCGTCCGAGGGAAACAAGGTCTTCGCGGAAGATCACATTCACGAGCGAAAACAGAAAGTACGCATCACTTCCGGGGCGAATGAACAGATGCTCGTCTGCGACGTCCGCGCTTTCGGTTCGCCTTGGGTCCACGACGACGAAGCGGCCGCCACGATCTTGGACGGCGCGCAGCTTCTTCTTAATCCCCGGGGCAGACATTAGGCTTCCCTGGGAAACGATCGGATTGGCGCCGAGACAAAGGAAATAGTCGCAGCGATCGATATCGGGGATCGGGAGGATCGAGCCTTTGCCAAAGAGTACGCGCGAGGTGAAGAGCTTGGGGAAGTGATCCATAGTCGCGGCGGAAAACATTCTAGGAGTGCGCAGCGATTCGAGGATGAAACGGTTGTAAAGGAGGCAACCGACATCGAAGCCACTCGGGTTCCCAATATAGACGCCTAACGTATCGTTTCCGTACTTCTCTTGAAGCGTGCCGATACGTTCTGCGGCGTAGTCATAGGCTTCGGTCCAGGAGATTTCTTCCCATTCGCCGGCTTCGGTTTTTCGGATCGGACGCTTGATCCGGTCGGGGTCTTCGAAGACCCCCTTGAGGGCTGTCGCCTTCGGACAGATATGCCCTTGGCTGATGGGGTCGTCTGGATTGCCTTCTATCCGCAGGACTTCGCGCTTTTCGCGATCGGCCAGAATCCGAAGACCGCAGCTCGCTTCGCAGATTGAACAGGAACGATGAAACCATTCTGCAGGCATCAGCCGACCTCAAGGAGTACTTCGCGAAGTACCGAGAGACCATGCGCGATTTCTTCTGCTCTGATCATTAGAGGCGGCGCGAGTCGTAGGACGTTTCCGCCCGCAGAGATCACGAGGACGCCTCGCTCGCGGCAGTGGTCGATTACGGGGCCAGGAGCGTTTGCGAGTGCAAGGCCTCGTAATAGGCCTCGACCACGGG
>Ga0115569_10001775_pt1 | contig 16590 bp, 16 predicted proteins | sample COGITO_mtgs_1205_2_FD_87295 | JGI IMG/M metagenome (GOLD analysis project Ga0115569, IMG submission 87295) | Pelagic marine microbial communities from North Sea - COGITO_mtgs_120503 | ecosystem: Environmental > Aquatic > Marine > Epipelagic | place: Germany:Helgoland, sampling site Kabeltonne... | reverse complement strand
GCAGCCTTCTCAGCAGCGGCCTTCTCAGCAGCGGCCTTCTCAGCAGCAGCCTTCTCAGAAGCGGCCTTCTCAGTAGCGGCCTTCTCAGCAGCAGCCTTCTCAGTAGCGGCCTTCTCAGTAGCGGCCTTCTCATCAGCAGCCTTCTCAGCAGCGGCCTTCTCAGCAGCGGCCTTCTCAGCAGCTATACGTTTCGCTTGTTCGTTAGTATTGCGTGGTCTTCCACGTCCTGACATTAAAAAATTCACCATTATGTATTAAATATACATAATGGGTAGAAATTTCTAAATATGAATAAACTATTTGTAAATGTGTAACTAGTAATTACTTATTATTAGCCCCAGTATCCAATGTGCCAATAGCACAAATAAATGGGTCATTTAATTCAAATCGAATGCCGATAATTTTTGTTGTCACGATACTGTTTTCTTCAATAGTTCCAAATTGTTTGTTTGTAAAATGATGGTCTCTAGCAATGAATACAGTAACCGGCATATTACCTTCATTATCAATAACCTCACCGTGTATTCCAGCCTTTGTAAGTGTCTTAACCTTACAATCGATAACCATATCTTCTACGGGATGGCAGACCATACATTCAAAGACAGTTTGAAACTCAATCTTTTCGTTATTTACAACCCCAGCAGAATAGGTATTAACTCTGACTGAATTCGGTTTGATATAACCATCTTGAGTGCATTTACCTTCAATACAATGCGATATGCTTCGTTCTAAATTCTGTTTTATATTTTGACCGACTTGGTCCATTGTTAGGAACACTTTTCTAGTGAGCATTTCATTAGAATACACACCTTGCGTTTTTTGCTGTTTATCCATAGTTACTAATATATGAATATATTATCTTTTATGTAGTTTTGTTTCAATATAGGAATTTCAATTTTTCATATATTGAAGTAATTACTTTCGCGATTTTCCAATGAATGTATCTACATTTTTGTTGCGTATAACAGTATCAAAAAACCATCGTTTCCCATTAAACCTTTCCTCATCAAGTTTTCTGAATATAAGTTCAAAGATAATACATGTTCCTTGCTTTTTAATTTTATCATAATCAATATCTAAGGTGATAGGTAGGTCGTTAAGTTTTTTGATAACATCATTTTTACCGGCGGTATTACAGCTAAATCCACGAATATTTCGTTGCGTTCCGGTCATAGTGCGTGTTTTAAAGATGATATTTTCTTTATTGTCTTTATCAATAAATCCGAATATTGGTTTGTTTACATTTTCTGCCGTAACAATGAAATCTTTTAAGTTAGATTTATACTTACCAATATTGTCGCTCTCTACTTTGTTCCATATAGGAGTATTCTGAATATTTAAAGTGTATATTTGAAAAGGTTGCTTATTATTTAATGAATCAATCAAAATGATAGTGTTATTATCGGCGACGAAGTTGTTATAATAATCTTTAATAATTTTGTCATCATTGGATAAATCAATATCTTCTTGGAATACGTGATTAATGATAGTGACTTTATCTTGTATAGGCAGTAGGTCTAAAAAGTGATGTATAACATATTTATCAAGCTGTTTTTTAGAGAAGTTGTTATCAATAAGGGTTTTATAAACTCCACTGAAATGTTTATACCAGTCGTTATCTCCTGACGTAATAGTTTGAGGGGTAGTAGTTTTAATAATATTTTCAGTAAGCGATAGGATAAGTGTTTTATAATCAGTAAATGTAGCTTCTATAATGTTGTCATCAGTTCTCTGTTTAATAGGTAATTCCAACTCTAGTGATTTTGGTTTGAATGGGATAGGTATGGAGCGTTCAATTAAAGACGCATATTCGTCAGTAATTTCCATAGGCTGAAAGATATAATATTTATCTTTGTTAATTAAGTATCCATTTCTTCCATATTTATCTACTATTATTTCATTTTTATTATTAACAAATCTGGTAAGCGCGAAATCAATTTGTTCTTTTGGGTATTTTTTGATTATGTTAATAGAGTTGATTAAGTCAGTGCGCGTGTAAAAGAATTGTTCTTTAAATAAATTTCTAACTCGTTTAATGATAGCAGAGAATCCGATGTGTGTAAAATCTTCACTGTAAGTATGATTAACAATATCTTGATTGTTAATGTCATTATCAGGATAACATTTATAATCACAATTATCCATATAGTCACATACAGCGGTAAATGGTTTATCTCCAATTTGAAATGGTATTTCGGTGTTAGAATTGCTGGATAATCGTATCATAATATTTTGATTTTGAACGATTTGTGTTAGTTTATCAATTGTAAAATTGGTCTGTTCTATGTTTAATTGACAATCAACTGAAATCTCTTTCATAATTCGTGATACATTTCCAATTAACTCCGCCTTTTTTTCAGCGAATCGATAGACATATAAGTCAGCTGGTTCTTCTTGTTGTTCTGACATAGGATTAGTAGCGTGTAAGTATATTTCAACGTTACGTTCTTCAAATGGTAAATCACAATGACTTAGATTGCGTACACCACGACCGATAATTTGTTCGGGGCGGTTCATATTGTACCAAGGTTCCATAATGTGTACTTGACGGATGTTTTTAAAATCCAGACCTTCAGCCGCGGCTTTTGTAATAAGAATAACTTTAACATTTTCACCATTTTTATTGTCTGTATTTGTAATATATTTAATATCACCTAGATTGTCTGGCGAGAATAGTTTGTCTCCGGTAATCATAACATATTTAGCTTGTTTAAAATTGTTCTTTACTTGTGATTTTGGTTTCATTGATATAGAATCAATAGGTTCGGTGGGAGGTTCTGAAAATAAAGGTTTTGTAGATGCGGAGCTTCCATATCTGGTAAAGCCTAATTCTTCTAATGCGAGGGCAATAGGAACAACTCCACCATCGATATATTGAGAATACACAATAATAATACCTTTAGATTTGAGAATGGTATTACAAATGGAAGAAATTTTCCCACTATAATTAGTAATAACATTGGGACTGAAGATGCGTCCATATTTGTCTAATGTTTCCGGTTTGTATTGAAAATTGTAACGCACCTGTTCGGTTGTTTTATAAGTCATAATATTCAGAAGTCCATTTTTACCAACTATTCGTTTCACAATATCCTCTTGATTCATTGTGGAAGTTTCTCCATTAATTATTTTATCTAATTCTTTATTAGGATATACAATGTCTAATGATTGCAGTGGTCGCTCTAAGTATGTATATCCAAATGACTCCATGTTCTCAAATGTAGGTATTTTTGATTCAGATTCATTATTATCTTGAGTTTTTACATTTGATATGTTTTTGATATTTTCAATAATATAATTATACCCTTTCAATTGATAGTCCCCAATTGTATTCATATATACTGGAATGCGTTTTAATGGTTCTTTTATTTCACGGTTATTCATTTGTTTTTTTGGATAGTTCTCAATATCTAATACCCGCGTATTATCATATGTTTCAGGGTAGATACGATAAGGGAATGAATATGGATTTTCTCCACGAACAAATGAAACGTATCCGGTCAACTTACGCATAAGTAATTCTTTTCCACCTTCTATTTCGTTACCATTATTGTCGGTAGATGGTTCAACAAAATTTCCACTTTTATCAAAAATCTCGTTTTCTGATATGATACTGCGATTATCATTCACATTCATAATATTAGTAAGCCATATTATTTCCTTATAGCTATTATACATAGGAGTAGCAGATAATAAGCGAAGGCGCATATTATTTGCGTATTTACATACACTTAGTAATAATGCTGACGTTTTCTTTTTATCTTTATTGTCGTCGCCCTGACGAATATTATGAACCTCGTCAATAATTATAAGCCGGTTATCGAAGTATTTCTGTATCATTTTTTGTTTATATTCCTTGCGTTGCGATTGAGTGTAGTTAACATTATCAGGAGGAACTGTTTTATTTTGTATATAATGTGATAGTTCAGTGTATCCTACAAAAGAATAATGTTTATTGATAAGAGAATTTACAAGTGTTGTTATTTTATCTTTGGAAATACCCTTTAAATTAGTTGGGTTGATTTCCTTCAACAATGAATTGCCAACACACGTGTTTATATTCCATTGTTCTCCATCTAGTTTTAGTTTTCGTTCATCAAATAGTTGAAGGCGGAAGTTATTTTGGACGTTAGGGGATGCAACAATTAATATTTTTTGTTTTACTCCTACTTGCTTCATAAATCCGCGCATTTCCTCAGCGATTCCGATAGCGCTACAAGTCTTACCGGTTCCTAACCCGTGATACAATAAAAGAGAGTTGTATGGGGTTTGTAACGAAAGAAAATTCTTGACGAACATTTGATGTGGTAACAATTCAAAGTCAGCTTTACAAAGTATTTCCGCTTGTTTTTTTATATCTTTAATTTTACCGTCAAACCGAGTGGCATTGAATTCCTTGCGTAGTGCGATTTTGGTGTTGAAATTCTGGTCGTTTAATTGTGGATAAAGGAAGTCGTATGAGTTATCATTCTCTTCGTATTCTAGTTTTTCTTTATTAGATAGATATTGGTTGTATTCTTTAGAATCAGGGTCACTAGGTTCTATACCAATCTTATTTTGTATATCTTGTATATCTGGAGTTAATTCTACATTGTTGATTATTTCAGGTTCTATCTCAGTCTCGGGTTCGGGTTGAGGTTGAGGTTCAGGTTCAGGTTCAGGTTCAGGTTCTATCTCAGTCTCGGGTTCAGGTTCAGGTTCTGACTCAGCTTGAGGTTGAGGTTCTGACTCAGCTTGAGGTTGAGGTTGAGGTTGAGATTGAGGTTTCATACTTTTATAATTTTCTAAGCATATAATTAGCGATATTAATTCATCGGTCATCCGTGCCCCTAATATTTGATTTTTATGAATTCCGCGTTCTTCACCAATTAGGTCAGATACCATATTTCTCAAACCTTCGGTATTAAGCTCACGGTTTCGAACTAGTTCTTTCAGTTCATTCATTCTCTTTTGTTCGAGTGGTGTTTTAGGCTCATAGTTTTTAGAACAGCCAATACTAGTAGTTATGGGATTTGTTTTTTTTACATGAGGCAAACACTTATGTTGAGTTTTATTCCAACGTTCTCCCTTAGGGCATCTTTTACGTGTTGTATTTTTTGGTAAAGATTTACTTTTGGATGTGTTATTCATAATTTGATGATACTCTATATGTATTAAAATATATATAGATAAAAAGGTGCGTGTTTTAACAATAGCATTCCATACTATATTTTGAAAGCGTATTATGTATTTTAGTAAGCATAGATTTTTTTTCTAAATTATAGTTACGAATAGATGTCATACAGTTTTCATATGTCTTCCATTCCATTTTACTCACTTCAGTTTTTTCATAATTATCGATGTTAACAGGTTTGTTATTGCTAATATACGTGATGAAATATCTATGTTTGTAAGATTTATAGTTTGAACCAGTGAAAATCTCTTCAAATGGGAACAAATTATCAATTAGTTTGATAGATTTAATATTAATTCCGGTTTCTTCATTAAATTCTCTTAAACCACAATCTAAATCTGATTCGTTATAGTTACGTCTCCCTTTGGGGAAGCCCCATTCTGGTTCGTCCCAAACTGTATATTGATTACATTCAATAATCATTTCGTTTAACGAGAAATTTTTATTTTTATAATGGACGCCTAGTTTCAACTGATTAAATTTATTTCTGGATGAATTTTCTTCAGTTTTGTATTGATTTATTGCGATTCCATTGCCCCATATATCACTCCATATTTGGTTAAAAGTCCAAGTATTAAGTTTATGTTTTTCATCATTTGTCATTTGTTTTAACATATTCATAATATAGTCTTTGTTGGTTAAAACATATTTCCCACGCATAAAGTCAATGAATCCTAATGTGTCTTTACGACGTATCATTAAATATTCAATATTGTTGTTTCTAATACGAAATGCGATTGCCCCTAAACTAGTTATAGGTAATTTACATTGGTTATAATTATGACCGTGTTTTCCACAGTTATTGCAATAGTTATCTGACATGTTATTATTTATGTTAGATAATCTTTACACCCTTTTTGTAAAATGTTAGTTGTAATTGTAAAAAATAAATATTGCTAACGTGTATATAAAATGATATTTCATCCTGAAGTATGGGGGCCTCATTATTGGTTTTTTTTACATACGGTAGCCGAATCATATCCCAAAACACCGAATGATGTAACAAAGAAGAAATATTATGATTTTATTCAGAACGTGCCTCTATTTATACCAATTGAGGAAATGGGAAATAAGTTTAGTGAAATGTTAGATAAATATCCGGTATCTCCTTATTTAGATAATCGTGACTCGTTTGTTAGATGGGTCCATTTTATTCATAATAAATTTAATGTGATGTTGGGTAAAGAAGAAATCTCATTGCCGAAAGCTCTTTCTAAATATCGCAACGAGTATTTACCAAAACCGGTGTATATAAGCAGTAAATTAAATTTAAATAAACATTACATACATTTAGCACTAATATTAATATGTGCGTTTTTAATTTATGTATATTACGAATAAATAGGTAGAAAGACCGAAAATTTATACAGACAATATAAGAAGAAACTATTATAAAGAATGAGATTTGAATTAGTAATCATACTTATAGCCGGATTTTGTATGGCAAATATTTACACAGATGGTAAGTACATGAATTTATTATTATCATGGAAAAAATATTATCAGATGGCCGGTATAGGTTTCGGTGCGTTAATGTTTTACATTTTAATAAAGAAGAACCCATTACGTGCTCGTGAGATAGTAACCACATCCAGCGATTATATTAAATATTTACCAATTGATAAGAATGCGTCTAATATAATTTCTCCTATATTGGATTTCACTACAAAGCAAGGATTTGTTTCGGGTAATGACAATAATCCAATGATGAATTTCTCTAATCCGTCCCAAATATCTGAGGATAGAATAATGAATTCTGGTAAAAAATCGACAAAGCGGTCGGTTAGTGAAACCAAAAAGAAATTCGTAGCATCGCGTCAAAACTGGAATTGTGGAGATTGTCAACATCAATTAACCGCTTGGTTTGAAGTAGATCATGTGGTTAGATTAGAATATGGTGGAAGTAATCATGTAGATAATTTAGTTGCTTTATGTCGTGAATGTCATGGAAAGAAGACAACAATGGAGAACTTGTAATATGTATACCCGAAATATTTATTATATGTATAGTGTATAATAAATATGGACTTATCGAACGGAACCAATGTGATACCAATATTGAAATATGTAATCACTTTTGGATTTTTGATTTATTTTGTAATAACTCTAATGCGGTCGTCAGAAGACCCTTTGTCATTAACAAGTGATTATAATAATTATCTATTCCCATTAGTAATAGGGTTAATAGTTTTAATACCTACCGTTTTTTTAGGAAAAGAGTCATTGAATAACAGTTATTATGTTGGGATGATTATAGGAACAATAGTAGCTCTATTTGGAACTGTATTCTATTTTTATTCAAATATAAATGATTCTGCGTTTTCAATAGCAAATTATATAATATCAGGTGTAGTGTCACTAGGTATATTAATAGGATTAGCAATCGTATTTTACTTTTATAGTAGTTATTTAAAAAGGCAAGAAGGATGGGGAGGTTTTTTCGTGCATTTTCTTTTCTATGTTCCTTGTCTTATTTTAGACTTTTATAATTATATAAGACGAGAACTAGAACTAACAACAAATGTCGTGTATTATCTGTTTATAACTGAGATAGTTTTGATATTTCTTTATAATTATATACCGACAATTGTATCAAAACTTAGTTTAAAAGAGGGAACGCCATTACTGGAAGGGACCGCGTTTCTAGATATAGAAAAGCCATTAATTTCCGGTTATGATTTAAAACTAACAGCCGAAAAAGATGGTATAAATTCCCCAGTAGTATACCGTAAAAATTATAGCTTATCAATGTGGATAATGGTAAACACCCATTCTGAAAATAAAGTATCGTATGCGAATGAAACCCCTATATTTAATTATGGCAATGGTATTCCTAAGATAACCTATGTTAAAAAGGAACCTCATAATAATAAAGAAATATTAAAAGTGTATTTTACCAATAGTGAAGATAGTAATGGTAGTTATACTGTAGAAATAGATACTCAAAAATGGAACCAATTTGTATTTAACTATACCGCAAACTCAGTAGATTTGTTTTTGAATGGTGCCTTAGAAAAAACATTTAGATTCGATCATAATAATCCCCCCATACATACTGCGAATGATATGGTAGTAATTGGGTCAAATGATGGGTTAGACGGAGCAATAAGTAATATTCGTTATTATGTAGGTAATTTATCACGTTCACAAGTAACAAATTCTTATAATTTATTGATGAAAAAAAACCCTCCGGTGAATAATTTATAGAGATAAAGTATATAATGGATACAATTACCATAATTCTGATAGTAGCTATTTTAGTATTGTTATATGTGCTATATACTTACTTTACCGATAGTTCATCTGAATTAGTGCAAACCGCTAGCCTATTGACCCCGGTACCCGCTATTACAACTATTAGTGGTCCAACAAATACTCGTTACGGACATTCTGTATGGATATATGTAAACACATGGGATAACAATGCTGACAAAACTATATTCTCCCGTGGTAATAATTTTAAGTTATATTTAGATAAAAGTTCTCCGGTTTTAAAATTAGACATTAAAATGAATGATGATACTGACGAAACAATGATAATTACTAATAATTTTCCTCTTCAAAAGTGGGTAAATATAACAATCAGTATGGATAATCAATTTGCCGATGCGTATCTTGATGGTAAATTAGTACGTTCCCAACGATTCTTCAAGAATACCGAAAACAGTGGTAGTGCTATCCCTATCGTACCTCCTGGTAAAGAAACGCCTTTATATTTAGGGAATATCACCGGAAATTTTGACGCATACGCTACTCTATTTAAGCGATGGACGACCCCGGTTGACCCTGAAACCGCGTGGGATATTTATATGAAAGGTAATGGCTCTAGTAAGATGGCTTCGGCGTTGAACGATATAGGTATTGATTTATCAATATTACAGAATAATGAAGAAATTAAAAAGGTCTCCTTGATGTAAACAAAAATGTTTTATATATCTAGTATATAATATATAAAATAGATGAATTTCCAACAAACTGCTAATACAAATACTGGTCCATTAGATACATTTAACCAAAGTATTCAAAGTGGTATCCAAGTAGCAAGTGATGGGTTCGACCAAGCTAAGGGAACACTCACTGATAAATTTGACGAATTCTCAACAGAAACCGCCGTTGGTGTTGGTGCTACGACCGGGTTCTTATATTCGAATACTATAATTGCCAAATTTGCCTTTATTATTTTGGTCTTAATTGTGTTCTTGTTTTTAATGAATTTGGGTATAAGTATGATAAGTTATTTTACAAGACCAAGTGATACGCCTTATCTAATTGATGGTATGGTTGATGGTACAAATAATATGATAATTTCTCAAGACCCCAAGAATACAGAGAGTAAACCAATATATAGATCTAACAATGAATCCGAAGGATTAGAATTCACGTGGTCTTCTTGGATATATATTGATGACTTGAATAAAGATAATAAAAGGTATCAACATATTTTCAGCAAAGGAGATGGCGGATTTGATTCCGTTACAAATATAGCGAATGTAAATAACGCACCCGGTATGTATATTTCACCAATGACAAATAAGCTGCATATTATTATGGATTCAGTCAAAACTCCAGATATGTCTTCTGGTAAAAATCCCAATGTTATTAATATTGATAATGTTCCATTAAAGAAATGGGTCCATGTTGCTATCCGTGCGATGAATACAAAGATAGATGTGTATGTGAATGGTATAATTGCGAGTCGTCTTGAAATGCTTGATACTCCAAAACAAAATTATGGTGATGTTTATGTAGGTCAAAATGGTGGATTTTTTGGAAAATTATCAGCATTAAGATATTATAACCGTGCTTTAAATATTTTTGAAATTAATCAAATCGTATCAAGTGGTCCCAAACTGAAGGTTGTAAATGATATGGGCGCACAAAAAGGGTTTAAATATTTATCAAATTACTGGTACTCATCCAAATATTAGACATAGCAACCGAACAATCTCGTAGTATAGTATAAGTGATAATATACTATACTATGGCAACACCAAATGTATCTTTAGATGATGTTTGTCGACAACGGAAAAAACAATTTTTATTTGCGGTTCCACCACCTAGAAATACAATTTTAGGTGAAGGTAAAAACCCTTATTTGAAAGGATATACTTCCGAACAATTAAATATGAGACGAAAAGCTGAAATATTAAAATATGCGGGTAATAAGCAATCTACTAAACAAAATTCGTTTACGAAAAAGGAGTTATATAAAAATGCGATGATGGGTTCTAATCGTAGAAGTAGCCGAATATTAGATTGTCCTAATCCAGGTATTATTTATACAAAGAGTGGTGCGTCGGGTGTTCCTGGACCATCAATTGATTTATATCTGGATGAGACAGTTCCGTTATATAATTATGAAACAGGCACAGAACCCAAAGGTATAACCCAACCAGTGACAACTGATAAATGGAGGATTCGCAATATTGATACTGATACATTTTTTAATGACGATGAAGAAAAATTAGTAACATCGTTGAATATAACTGACATTATTGACTTACCTTCGTATACATATAGAATGAATATCCCTGTTGGATTTAATATAATTGGTAAAAAAACGAATGATAACAATACGATATATGAATACAAGAATATATCAATATCATTGGACGAGGTGAATCCATTTGAGTTTTTAGTAAAATACAATGATGATTACGTTCAAAATATAACACCTCTAATTGATTATACATACGACCAACAAACATTAAAATCATTTTCATTTGATATTTCTAATAATGCTGACAACTTTAATGCGGTATTATACGCAGGTGTGCTGAACGTTTCAAATATAAATTTATACACTGAACCCGGATATGTATATGATTTTTATGTAAAACCAAGATTAAGTATTAATGTAGGAAATATTGATGTAACAAGCACATTCAATGTAGAATATGACGTTAGTTATGGAATACTGATGAACATATCTGAAAATAATATAAGTGATGCGTCCGGGTGTGATATCATAACTAGTCCTAGCACACAATTATATACTCCATTTTCAATAACAAACGTATAATCGTCCTTATTATATATGTCATATACTGTCATATATAATATTTACCAAGTGCTACGGTCAGGATTACTCTTGATACTCTTAAGTGGGTGCTGTTGCGTTGGTTGTTTGGGTTGCATATTAGGAGATAATGTAGGATTTAAGCACATTTCCGCATTAGGAAAAACTTGACCTGACATACACTTTGAAGCATCATTTACTTCAACACATCCTCTACGGCCGTTTTGTTCACCAACTAAACACCAACTAGATTTTAAAGAAGACCCATTGTTTTGAATAGGACTTTCCGAGCTATCGGATTTAGGTTCTTTTGTCACAATATCAAGGTCATTTTTAGTTTGGACGTTTACCGATCCTTTACTCGCGTCTTTTAGTAAATTTCCAACAGATTGAACGGTTCCTTCGGCAATATCAACACCCGCACGAGCAACATCAGATGTAATGTCTGCGGTTTTGTTTAATAACGTGCCCGCAGTATATCCAAAAATAGCCAATATCTGATAGATAAGAGGTTTGAAAATATTAATAACCACTTGGACGATATTTCCTACAATTATAAATAAATTTATCCCTAAAAGAGATAATATTAATAGGGCAACAAGAATAATTATCATATAGTTTTTTGTGTTTCCATCAGAAGCAATAAATTTAGTAGAACCGGAGATTGAATCCATTTTTAATGATATAATATACAAAAATATTTTATTTGATAAGTTCGTTTGCTTTCTTCTTATATAATGTATTTTTAATGTAAATGGGATTATTTAACATGCTTGAAACGTTTTTCTTTGTGAGTTTAGCTATAACTTTCGTTCTTATATTATTTTTGGTGTATCACTTTAGACAGAAGTTCACCGCATTAGAAACTAAATGCGATACTATGTTTGAAATTATTAATAATATTGTAACAGAAATGAATAATCGCAATACTTTAGTAACACACCAAGATATGCCTGAAAATGTATTATATACACCTGCAGGAGCGCAAGAGCAAGAAGAATATTACAATGCGCCGGGATTACCAAAATTACTGGTATCTGAAAGTGAGTATGAAAGCGAGGATGAAAGCGAGGATGAAAGCGAGGATGAAAGCGAGGATGAAAGTGATGACGAAAGTGGTGACGAAAGTGGTGATGATGAAGGTGAGGTTATTTTACCAGAAGAGTTGAATGAAAATGATGATAATAGTTCAATTAAAGTGATTGCCGTAGGGATGGAGAGTATTGACGATAGTATTAGTCCTCAAGAAGAATACTCAAGTGTCGTATCGGAAGAGCAAGACCCAGATATTCAAGAAGGATTAAATATTGAAAATACGGACATTTTGGTAGTAGATAAATTAGAAGAGACTACTTTAGAGAATTCATCTGAAGACATCACACTCCCAATGGATGTTTACAAAAAAATGAATATAACCGCATTAAAAGCATTGGTTATTGAGAAAGGATATGCTTCTGACACAACTAAAATGAAAAAGCAAGACCTATTGAAATTGCTTGAAACATCAGCATAAATGAAATCTAAATAACGTATTATAATTTCTAACTGTTTAGTATATTATAATGTTTTCACGTTCATCAAGTATGTTCCAAAGCGTAGAATGCGCATATCCTATTATTAAAGAAACTGTGCCTGAATCGGCTAGAGGTTACAATACAAATAACAAATATCCTGAATTCCCTCCACTAATGAGTGATGGGCGGTCAGTTACTGCTACGTGGCAACCAGAGGCATCTATAAATGCGGATTTAGTAGAAAATTCCGGTATTAAATCAAACTGGGAATATCGCAAGTATTTAACCGAAAATGCGAAAAAAATTATGGAGTATAATTTCCGCGAATCATCAACTGATACTGGATATTACAAACGCCCTATTGATATCCCCAGTATTCAAACCAACGAGGTGAAGGGATTCCATAATCAACCCTATTTATATTCATCTGGAACCGATAACACAAAACCATTCGGTTACGCATCCAGTGATTTAAAAGACTTATATTTATCAAGAGAACAATTAGCTGCTCGTAAAATGTCACCCGCAGTATCTCAACCAGTCACTCGTCCTGAGTAAATAGGCTAATGTGGATGTACTTGGCGATTATCTGGCGTAAATATAGCATTTGCCATTCCCAATGTTACAATTATGAAGAATACAACTATGAATTCCATATTTTATATCTTATTATTATTATGGATTTTACTGGTTGTAATAACAATCAATTTTTAGAATATAGTTATGGTTTCAAATAATATAAATCAATGTAGATGTATATTATTATAAGAAGAACGTGAACGTATGAAAGTCATTAGTTTTGATGTTGGAATAAAGAATATGGCTTATTGTATTTTAGAACACACGGAAAATGGAACTTTTATAGACAACTGGGGCGTTTTGAATCTTATGTCCGACGAGAACATTTCTTATAATTGCGATTGTATGAATATTCCAAAGAGCAAGAAAGCAACTCCAAAAGAATGTGGTAAGAAAGCAAAATATCATAAGAATAACAAATATTATTGTGAAAAACACGCAAAGAATTGTTCTCAATATTTTATTCCAACAAAGGATATGTCAACGCCTTCTTTAAAAAAATTAAAATTAAATGATTTGATTCAACAAGGTAATAAGAATCTTGTATTTTTAAATACGGAGAACATTGATAAACTAAAGAAAGCTGAATTGTTGAATATACTTACGGAATATTATAAAATAAATTGTTTTGAAATTATCAATAATAAGAAGAAGAAGACCGCTGGAGAAACCGATTTAATCAGTATAGGAAAAGAAATGAAAGAACAATTAAACCAAATTGAGAACATTGACACCATAGAACACGCAGTTATTGAGAATCAAATATCACCTATAGCAACCCGAATGAAAACCGTGCAAGGAATGTTAGCGCAATATTTTATAATGGTGAACGACCAAATGAATATAGAATTTGTATCATCATCACATAAACTAAAACAATTTTCAGAATTAAAAATAGATAATAGAGAACCTTGTAACGAAATAGCTGAAAATACACAAAATACAACCACAATTAATGCCAATTACAAGAAACATAAAAAAGATGGGGTATACTATTGTTCTCTTATGTTAGATGCTAATAATAACTTAACAAAATGGAAGGATTCTCTGAATACGAAGAAAAAAGACGATCTTGCCGATTCATTTTTACAAGGTATTTGGTATTTGAAACACAGAAATATAATAATGTATGCGGAGGATTTAAAAATAAATAGTGTATAAATATCATAATAGAATGGAAGTTGTAGATCTAGGTGCCCTCAGTGAAATTGACGATTTGCCAAGTCTTGAGCCTTCAAGAACTGGTTCTAATCTTGGAACGGGTATTGAATTATTGATGAATGAAAAAAAAGTGTCGTCAAATATAGATTTAAATTTAGGAGAACTAGACAATCTAGAAAACGAACTAAATGAAATTTCAGGACGCAATACACCCCAACCAGAAAATAATAGTGATGCAAAGTCTTTGTCTGGAATGGCATCTAATTTATTTGGGTTTGGAAGTACACCCGAGCCTTCATCTGCTTCACAACAAGACAATTCCGGTTCTAATCTAGGACAGGCTACACGCGATAGTATTGGAACAGCTAAAACTTGGGATGGATTTTCCAAGATGTCAGAGATGCCTATGAATGATGATATTAAGGTAAATACTACAATGAATGAACGCGAACAACGTAGAAAAAAGCGTGCGATGCTTAAGAAATTGGATGATTGGTATGAGAAAGGGTTAATTAAGCATAATTCCCATTTTACATTAGACTCTGAGTTTGATGAGATAGAAGATGAATACGAAACCGCATTGGAAGACAAGCGCAAGAAGGATAGTGTTAAATTACAGGGATGGTGGTTTATGACATTTATCAATTCATTGGAGTATGCGAATACTGCGTTTAACCCATTTGATTTGAACCTTGATGGATGGGGAGAGCAAATTAACGAAGATATTGATAGTTATGAAGAGATATTCACTGAGCTTCACGACAAGTATAAGGGTGGAAAGCTAGCACCTGAAATCTCTCTTCTTCTTCGTATTGGGTTTAGTGGTGCGGTTTTGAACTTTTCAAATAAGGCTCTATCGAGTGCTACCCCTGCGTTTAATGATGTTATAAAACAAAGTCCTGAATTGATGAAGATGTTTACTAACGCAACTGTGAGTAGTATGAGCCAAGACTCTCCTGGATTTGCGATGGCAAATAATTTTATGCAAGATGCGGGTAACAAGCCCCGTGGTCCTCCTCCACCAGCTCCTGTTGAAACACAAAATATGCCTCCTCAACCAAGACCTGGAATGAATTATTCAAATGAAGCTCCTTCTAATAGACCTGATATCAACGCAAGTCGTGGTACGATGTTTAGAGAACAGGGTGTTGATATGAATTCACAGCAGAATGTAAATGAACCTCCCAGAAGTATGAGACCTCCAGTCCAAAGACAAGAAATGAAGGGACCTCAATCAAGTGATATTGACAATATCTTATCTGGACTGAAAACACGTAATGTAAATATTCACGAAAAGCCTCAACCAGCATCTCAAGGTGCCTCTAATGATGAGGATTCTGTAATCTCAATTTCATCATTGAATGGAATGCAGAATACAAATATGCCTAAGCGTGCTCGTAAGAAGAATTCTTCAAATAAGAACACTATTTCATTGGATATTTAATATCAATATAAATTATAATGGGAGATATCATAACAACCTATATGAGCAACATTGGTGATATTTTAGCTATACCATTTTTTGGTTTACTGGTATTTTACTTTTACAATATTAAGAACAAAACCAAATTCGAATATCTTTTATATTTATTCAGCATATCCGGGTTTATACTTGATATAATATTTACTTATTTGTTTATGTATAACAAAGTTTGATAACTATTTCATAAAGCCACGTATTTATGAAATATTTACTTGCGTTTACTTTCAGTGTGATTTTTAATATTCATTTTATGTATAAGCAATGAAACTTTTAGTCTATGCGTTTATGAAAAATCTAACCGCAACAGGTGGATTACTTCTACTTTCTACATTTTTTGAATAAATTTCCAAGGTAATATTATATGGATTATAAACTCATAATATTAACATTTATTGTTACGGCGTTGTGGGATGTTGTTTTGCGTTTCATGTCTCTTAATTACGAAAAACTACCCAAGTATTTTCAAATGGATTTCGTTGAATATTTAATTCCATATTTTAACCAACATACTATTTTAGCCGCTGCGCTAATTGCCGGGTTTGTAGGCGCTACAACCCAGCCTATTATTTTATCTATAATGAATTTTCCAAAAAGTATTTTTGATATAGCTTATGTTAGTAAATTTATGATTTTGTCATTTATTATTAGTGCGTTATATGGG
>Ga0115569_10001768_pt1 | contig 16608 bp, 18 predicted proteins | sample COGITO_mtgs_1205_2_FD_87295 | JGI IMG/M metagenome (GOLD analysis project Ga0115569, IMG submission 87295) | Pelagic marine microbial communities from North Sea - COGITO_mtgs_120503 | ecosystem: Environmental > Aquatic > Marine > Epipelagic | place: Germany:Helgoland, sampling site Kabeltonne... | reverse complement strand
ATACAGATAACGATGGTTGCTTGTAGTTCTGTCACTCTCTATCCAACCTTCGGCCTCACAATCGTTTGCGATAGTCTCGGCAGAGTTGCGACTGATGCCAAGTAACTTGGCGGTGTCAGTTATAGTTGTTAGTTCTTTGTGAAGGGTGTTGCGTATAACCAGTATACCGAAGCAACGTCGCGCATGAGAAGACATGAAGTAATTGCGCGCACGATTGTGCTGTTCGTCCAACTTTTTTCTGGGCGGCAATACCAAAAGTTCGTACTCTAGTTGTGAGAGCTGACTGCGGTATTTATTTATTAATTCTTCCATAAACTTAAGGTGAAGCAGCCAGTAGAATTATCAATACCCTATTCGCACACCTTTTGGTGCGTCTCGTTGTGTATCAATATACCCTTTAATAGATCCTCATCTTTTTCGATGAGGAAATTAACTGTGTCTTCGTTCTCAAAGTATAGCGGCGCGGTTATATCACAATACGTATCACCACTAATCGTCGCGCATCCACTTAGTACCGCGATGGAACAACTCATCTTGATCAAGGTCGTCAATTTCATTTGTGATTTTCCTTTGTGATCTGACGTTGGCTAAACGCTTCTCGTCTATCTTTCTCTTGATTTTATCTTGCCCCCGCGCGACGCCTGCCGAATAAATTCCAAGCAGCCCTAGTACGAATGCCGCGCCAACTAGCGCGTATATCTGAAGTTTTTGTATACCGAACATTTAATGCCAGCCTTCCGCCCATGCTTTAAGTCGTTCCCTCATTATGTATATGCCGAACAGGATAGTGATGCCTGCAAATCCAAGGATGATGTACTGAGCATTCTGGTCTATTCCTGATAGCGCAGTGATAGTTGTGCCTGCCGATGCGGCGATGGTTGCAGCGGAAGCCTTGACTGTTTTACTTTGGCCAGCCTTCGTACGCTCTGGTTTCTTCTGCGTAGCTTCCGATAGGGACATGCCAGCGAGCCACTTCTGAACTCGGAAGCCTGGGCAGGCTTTGATACTTACTCTGTTATGTCCGAGTACGTTGTCGTTCTTGACGTTGAACTGTTCTTGTAGCTCACGGATCAGGGAGTACGCACGGGCAAGCTGTACGGGAGTGTAGTGCTCTGTTGCTAAGTCGTCGGCGTCAGATCCGAAGCCACCGATCAGACAGATAGCGATTGATCCTGTGTTGTGACCCTTCTGGGCGGCGGGAGTTTTTTCGAGAGGGCGACCCTGTACGACCTCGCCGTTTCGAGACACTAGGTACGAGTACCCGATCATGTCGAAGCCGCGTTCGCGATGCCACTTGTCTATCTCTTTAAGTTGTTCGTTGATGCCATCGGCGGACATCCAATCAGGTCTAGTGGCACTACAGTGTACCACAATGCTATCTATCTTTCTCATAGGTCAAACTCCCGACGTAAAGTTTCAGCTTGATGTTCTTGTGTGAACTCTCGGGGATTAACTTTAATAGTAAACGGGGGCTTGTCGTCCCATCTGCGAGCAAACATTAGCTCTTTGTCGAGAGCCACAAATATGTAGACGCCATCGTACGAAGCCTTTCTTCGTGGGTTTACCATGAAGCTGTATCTCTTGGTACGGCACACCAGATCTGTTCTTATTTGTGGGCGCTGGGCTGACTTGACCTGTACTCGTACGATCTCTCCACCAGGGACTGCTGCCCAGAGGTCATCGTACGGTAGATCTACATGAGTAATACGAAGCCCCATCTTCTCCATGATGTACGCGACATAAAACTCTGCGGCTCGCCCACTATATATGTTGTCTTGTTGCGTCAATCATCTGTTGCGCAGGAGTGTCTCTAGGTGAGTGATGGTTGTTTTAGCTGCTGATAAATCTGAACGTAACTCCGCTATCTCTTTCAGTAGTGCTTCTATTTGCGAGGTCTTTTCGTCCAACTTGTCCGACAGTCTATCTACCTGTGTCTTTAGTGTGGTTTGGTATTCGGCGTTGGCATCGCGACGTTGCTTTTCCCGTACTGCCATGAAGGACCAAAAGCCAGCGCTGCCTGCGATTGCGACGGCTATAGTAATAATGTGTTCTAGGCCAACCATGTATTCCTCAGTTTCTGCTATCGGCTATCAAGCCGCTCCGCACCAGCGGAGCTGCTGCTGACGAAGTGTTCATCATTATGCAACGTACATTATACGAACCGTTGCTAGGCTTCGTCTTTTCTAAAGTCTTTTCGTAATTTACCCTCGCTTGGTGGCAGGATCTGTGGTCTCTGAATAGCAGAGGGGCCGCGTGTATCTTGTACTCACTACCCATTATGAGGAGGACTACCATCGCGTACATTACACAACCCCCTTGTACCAAAGAACATAGTAAGCGAAGCCGCCGAAACCCGATGCGGCGATGAGGCCGGCGATGCAGTACGAAATGACGACCAGTCTTCTTTCCGCCTCTTCTTCAGCTCGCTTCTGAGCTTCCGCTCTCTTACGTCTTGCCTCGGCCTCGAACTGTACGAAGCGTTCCCAAGTCCCTGGCTTTCCATACAACATGCAGATTGAGCGAAGGGAGTTTCTGTTGTCCTTCATCTCCTCAAGTTTCTGAAAGGCTTCGAAGTCGGATGCACTTTTGCCAAGAAGATTAGTAAAAGGGGAACTCTTTTTTTTACTGGCGTCTTTTAGTTTGGTCTCGCTATCTAGCATCACGCCTATCGAAGAGGCGACAGAAGATAGCTCACGACCATTTGATACAGCTTTCTTGATAACTGCGTAAGCAGAGTTAGCTGCGCTTGCTAGGGCGATTACTTCGGCTACTGCCACGGCGTACAACTCCATTGACCGACACGGTAGTTTTGGGTGTACGTAATATTTTCTGTCGCGCAGACTTAGCTGCTCGACCGCGTTTTGAATTTGGGCTTGATCTACGTGCCATTGAAATAAACTAATGCTTTCGTACTAGAGTGTCGTCCTTTGCCTATGGAGTTATAGGGCATGTACCTACATTCGGAGGTGACTTAGTTGTACACCTGGACTTGAATACATTCTATTGTCTCTAGCTTGTCGTTCACCAAGACCGAAGCTCTACGTAATTCTGTCTCGCACTTAGTCTCATTGTCGAACGAACCTAAGTGATGATAGCTGACACCCACATCTGGTACTGCACGAAACCAGATAAGTAAGAACAGAACCTTCACAAGAACCCTCGCTTCTCAAGAAGAGCTGCGTACATGTGACGCCAATCCTTGAGGCGCATGACTACGAGGCTGTCGTCTAGTGCTTCTTGATTTCGTCTCGTCACGACTACGGGTGCTTCGGGAGATTTTGTCTGGTCTATGTTGCGCTCCGCTTGGCGCATCGCGTCTCGTACGTTAAGGCGCTCTACTCGCTTGGCTTCGATGAACACGTCTGGCGTACCGAGTATGTCAGCACCACCAGCCTGTAATCCTATCTTACCACCACCGCTTAGAGGGGCACGTTGGCAACGCTCTTCGTTGAAGATGTTCTCGTTGAACCACTTTGCTAAATCGACTTCGTACTTGTCGCCTTTTCGTTTCTGTGGATTGCCCATTACCAAGGAACCTCTGGCTTGTAAGGCTTCTTGCGAGCCTGCGTCTGTTGATGTTGCTCAAGGGTTACGCGCTCGGCGTCTCCCTCACGGTCTACACAGGTATCGCATCGGTACTGGTTCTTAGGACGAGGTTCATTACACCCGCAATGTATGCAGGGTCTACTCCAAATTTCGGGAGTAGGCTTTATCTGATACTTGGCACCTGGAAAATATTGAAGTTCAAGCCGCATGAGTAATCTCTTTAGCGTGTCCAAGCACACCTCATACTTCTCAGCTAATTCCTTGTGAGTGAAGTTATTGTGATGCTTTCGGAGCCAAGTCACCTCTTGATCAGGTAACTTGATTTTTCTTGACATGATCGCGTTCGTTACCGTTTCTTGCGTAAACATGTCTCGACTTGTAACATATGCACAACTTACTGTAAACTTTAGGTGGTAAAAAATATATGCGTAGGTATTGACATTTCCGACAAAGACGATAAAATCGCAAGCGATGTAGGCGACTGCAAGCGAATACGAAGTAACGTGTTACTTCGTATGAGAGCAGGACAAAGACAAAGAGAGCAGCGATTTTATCGCCTCGGGTACGAACAAATGTACGAAAGTTTTTTCGGTATTTTAGCTAAAAATAATGTAGATTTTTGTTGCAAACTTTTCAGTCTCAGTGCTAAACTTTAGGTGTTTACCCTAAACTGTTTTCTCCCAGACAGAACTCCCTCGACGCTAGGTATTAACTACGTCGAGGGTTTTTTTATTGAGAGTTAGCCGACCAAGATGGAGCTGATGTCTCCCTGATCTTCTCGGTCCACTCAGCTATAGTAGATACGGGGCGACCCACCCGACTTGCTATTTCTATATCGGAGAGAGGTGGCCTTACTGCGCCAGAAGCGTCTGTCCATTCTTGAGCGAAGGTCATGGTCCGCTGCCTCGCTGTCCTTGGTGACATGATAGATACAGTGTCGTCTTCTGTCGAAGAGGTGAAGGCTATATTATATACAGGCTCGTGAACATCTGACCACTCACGCACCTTGCCGTACCGCAACTGCATCATGACATCTATACGCCTGCCCTCTGCTTCCGCCGCAACATTCATGTCCACAAATGGGCTTGCGGTAATACTGCCCTCGTAGATACCAGCCTTAACGTCCGCTGTTTCTTGATCCCAGAATACCTGTGTAACCTTGATCTGGGTTTCGAGTACGGTCAACTGGTTAGAGCTACCCGCTTCGCGACCTGACGTACCGCTTTCACCTGGCTTGTTGCTATGGTGAAGCAACCATACGCACAGCCCAGCATTTCGCAGCTTGAGACACAAAGTATTTATGTAACCCCATTGCTCGGCAGAGTTTTCTTGTAGACCTGGGAACGCTGATCGGATCGTGTCGATCACAACATGCGTGGGTTTCGTAGCCTTGATCCACTGCTCAAAGTTCTTGATACCCGCTTCGTTCATTAGGTTCATGTCACGCTGATCATGGAACGGTGCCCATATCATGAAGTCATTACCCGCATCACCGAAGCTGCGCTTGGATCTGTCTAGGAATTTAGCCACGTTCGACCTACTATTCTCGAAGTCAAAGTACAAAACCCTAGACTTGTCGTTGATGTCGAACGGCCCAAACCTCTGCTGACCCGAAGATGCCGCGTACAATATGTTACGAACGAACATTGACTTGCCGTGACCAGAGTATCCAAAGACCTGTATGATTGTACCTGACGTTGGAGCAATCGGGTCGATAAAGAAGCTCATGTTGTCTACGTAACTTTGCAGTTCGTCGAGGTCGCTTGTTGTAATAGGCTTGTACGATGGTGGCTTTTCGGGTGCCTTCGGCTTGGCTGACAGTTCCGACCCAGAGCTTTCAGTGCTCCAAGCCCGTTCGCACATCTGCCTTACCTTGCTCTCTTCTATGTGGTTCTGAAAGAACGCATCCATGAAGCGGCCAGCACCCTCTATAAGTTCATCAACTGTCTCACCCTGCCCTGCCAAGGAAGATATGTATTTATACAGGCGATCATCTCTACCGTTGCCGCCCCCATCGGGCAGCTTACCGATACGAGAAACAAGTTCTTCAGTGCGGTTCCAGATCGGTTGATCTACATGAATGTCTTCTAAGCTCATTCCTTCTAACCGAAAGGAATTGAAGTCTATGACGTTCGATACCTCCGCAGTCAGCTTCGGCGCTGAGTAAGTAGGGATGTCGTCGAAGTCGTTACCATGAGACACCCGCCATTCGTAGTTCTTACTCGGCGGCGCAAGGACATAACCCTTACTTCCGCGCAAGTCTAACCCGTCAACGCGAGGCCACTCTTTACTGTTTCCATCCGAACCAACTCTATTCTTAATCCAGTCAGACCCTTTCGGGAACTCGAAGTAATAGTGCCAACCCTTCTTGGTACGCACACTCACAGGTGTGCGCGTCAAGCCAAGATCCTTTGCTTCTTTGACGGCTCCTTCGTTGTCGCAATCGACAACAACAAGACCTGTCATCTCACCAGTAAGCAGCGCAATGTTTGCGTTAGGCCATCTATCGAACCATTCGTATGCCTCTTGTTCTGTCGGCATAATGTTCTGATCTATATAGTGGCCCCACTTTACGAGCGGCTTCTTAGTGTCTGGGCTGATCGGTATGACAGCCCAGCCTCGTTCAAGATACTCTAGCGCTGCGTCTAGTATCTCCATAGTTTTGTTCCTCCGTGAAGTATTGATCGAGGTCAAGCGTGGGCCATACCTCTTTGATTTTTGACAGGTAAGTGGAGGAAACAAAGTCTCTGCGTACCCAGCCGTATGGCGTGGTTCGACAGATGCCTAGCGACTTAGCAACAGTGGGTGCCCCACCGAGATCGTCGATCAATCTTTGTATATCGAAGTGCATTTTTTTTGTTTTCCTCTTGTAATGCTCAAGGATGTATCATATACACTACTACAGCACAACCTTTGATCTTAAAATAGATCGTCAATATTCAAGGATAAACATCATGGACGATATGATCTTCGGAGATATTTTACTACCGATACCGCAGCACCCCAAGGCAGACAGGTTACGCGAGAACGCTGCTACCTACGCTAACTTACTGGCAAAAAGCGAAGAAGTTAAAATATCTTTGGACTACCTTAAAGCAATACTCCTTGGCGATCTACCTCAAGAAGCTGGCGAATACCCCATAGAAATGGACGACGGGCGTACCCTGATGATCAAGGTTCCCGAGAAATGGTCATGGGATAAAAAGTTGTTGAAGGATACATTCGAAGTCGCAGGGCTTCCTGAGTGTGTCAACCAAAGTTTCCTCGTTGATCGGAAGAAGTACGAAGCCGCTCCCGACAACGTAAGGGAAGTGCTGAAGCAAGCACTAACCATCGAATGCGGCTCACCCACAATCAAGGTTCAGACATGAAAATCACACCTCTAAAAACCAACGATACTTCAGTTGCGTCCGCATCTAAGTCTCTCGTTTATGGGCCACATGGATCAGGCAAGACAACGCAATGCGCAAACTACGCGAAGCGATACGGTAAGGGCTTGATCCTCTCTGGCGAAAGTGGGCTATCATCTATTAGTGATATGTCCATCGACTACTTACCCTTCTCGACATTTGATCGGAAGCCAAAGGACGACCAGTATTCCTTTAAGGATCTGATGCAGTACATTAGCTCAGACGACTTTAAAAGTCAGGATTACAAATGGATTGCCATCGACAGTGCGACTGAGCTTAGTCAGAAATGTTTCTCTGATGTAGAGGCTGAGATGTCTGGATCAGGCAACGGCTTTGAAAAGTGGGGCATGTACGAGCGCAAGATTACGTTTGCTCTCAAGTGGGTACGTGACCTACCTATGCACGTTCTGATCACAGCCCTCGCCAACGAAGAGAACGACGATAACGGCGTGACAAACTACTGGCCCATGATGGTGCAGAAGAAGGTGCAGCGATTAATCCCTGCCCTCTACGACAATGTGTTCCCGCTTGTGCGCAAGACTTCTGAGCAAGGCGGCAAAGTATCTGTCCGTCGATACTTAATTACCGACAACGTAAACGGCTGGCATGGCAAAGTACGTGACCCGCACCGTCGCCTTAAACCATTCGAAGAGGTTGACGACGTTACCGAATTACTTAGCCGCATCTATATGACTGATGCTGAATATAAAAACTATCAAGGAGACAAACCTAATGAGTGATTTCATGGGCTTAGAGGGCATGGATTTATCTGGTGTCGAAGTTAAAACAACCCGCATCTTGGGTATGGGACGCCACGTTGTTAAGATTACTGACGCGTCTGTAGAAAAAGATGATGCGAAAAATACTGCTCGCCTTGTTCTTTCGTACGACAACACTGATGGGTCTATCCGTCAGTGGATATATGTATATCACGGCGGTTCCCCTGCCGCGACTGAGGTTGGCAGGAAGCAACTGAAAGAACTTCTATTGACGCTTGGTCATGACGGTAAAGAAGCGCCAGCCCCAGCCTACTTTAAGGGTAAGACTGTTGGCATCAACGTGAAGAACGAAGAATACAACGGCAAGAACCAAGCGAAGGTTTCTTACCACTTCGCACCACCCGCTGAAAAGGATCAAGCAAGCGCATCTAAGCCTTTGGACGACGAGATCCCGTTCTAATGCACCCAGTACACCCCATAGCAAAGAAGTTAGTTGCGGACATCGACGAGGGTTACGCCAACGAAAGTCGTGGAGAGGCCCGATGTTACATCGGTGCTTCCATGGCGGGGACAGATTGCATTGCGCAAATGTCCTTGTCACTTCGCGGGTTTCCTGATGTAGCCCCAGACCCACAGCTAAAACGTATCTTCTTTGCAGGGCACCGCATCGAGGATTGGGTCGTATTCGATCTGAAGAAACGTGCCGACTTGAGGGTGTACGAAAAAGACGACATGACTGGCCGTCAGCACCGCAGGGAGTGGCTCAATGGCCACGTATCTTGTCACTCTGATGGGCTAGTGGACTTCGAAGATGGATCGGGTCAAGCTATTCTTGAGATCAAATCCATGAATGATGCGAACTTCAAGAAGTTCCAGACCACAGGGGTCAAGTCGTCTCACAGAAGATACTATCGCCAGATGCAAATGATGATGGCGATGTTTCGGATCGAGCGTAGTCTGTTCGTTGCGTACAACAAAAATAACTCTCAATATCACGCGGAGATCGTTTCATTCGACCAAGAAGAATGGGACACAATGTACGTAAAGATACAGGCTGCACTTGATGGGCAGGCGGTGCGCGTCTCAGCGGCACCCGAAGACTGGCGTTGCAAGTCGTGCTTCAAGAGGGAAAGCTGTTGGAATATCCCAGACGTTAGCCCCGCCTGCCAATTTTGCGAGCACAGTTTCGCCAATAAAAATGGTGGATGGACATGTAAACTAACGGGACGAGAAGCAGTCGATGCCTGTGATAAGTATGAGATGTTCAGACCCACACAGAAAGCATAAGTCTCATGGAAAAATTCAAGGAACTTAGTGACGCCCGAACGGGCATCATTAGAAAAGAAGCAGAGATCGAAAGTATTTACGAACGTCTTGAGGCTTTAGACCCAACGAATATCGACGACATACACAGAGCAAAGACAAAGTTGCGCCATGAGAAAGAGCGCATGGTCGAGCTGAAGTGTAGGGCGACAGAACTAGAAATTGATATGGTGAAAATGGGGTATCTTCGTGGCATCTAAACCCAGAGATCTTCCGCTAGATGAAGCCAAACGCCTGATTAACGCAGACCGAAACGAGGAGTACGGCGAGCCGTACGACAACTTCTCAGACATAGCCTCGATGATCACAGTCATACTTAGGTCCGTTATGAAGGATGGCGAGCGAGTGCGCGTTGAGCATGTGGCGATGATTATGATTATCGTGAAGTTGTCGCGTATGACGACATCTCCACGAAAGATGGATAGCTGGGTAGATATTGCTGGCTACGTCGGTACTGGCTGGGAAGCCATAGAGATGGATAGTAAGGAGGGTTAGTACCCTCCTCCAAATCCTCCACCATATCCAGAAGTTTTCTTTCTACCACCCGCTCCGCGTTCTCCTGCGATGCCATCGACGATGGCTTCCTTCGCCCACGATACGCCGCCGAGAACTGGAACTCTCCCGACCACTTCGCGAGTAGCAGCACGGCGCATTCCATTAGCATCCGTACCATCAAGCCAAGAACGACCGCCTTGAAGAACTGTCTGGGCGTCATTGAATAGTCCGACAGTCGGACCACCGATGGTTTCCAGAGTGCGCTGCGCTCCATACGCACCGTTATCAGTCTGCGATCCGATGTCGTACATAAGCTCACCAATCAGGCCCATGCCGCCTAGAGCTACCATACCGTCAAAGTACCAGCCCATCAGCATGTCCATGTCTTCGTTGTCTTCGAAGGCTCCTGTTATTGTCTCAGATAGCTTGCGTTCTCTAAGCTCAAACTCTCTGTTGTCCTCGCCACCACGTCCTTGAACAATATCTTTGGCACCTACAGCCACACCACCCATTGCAGGGCCAGCGACCAGCAGAGCAGCCAGAGGTCCAAGGCGATTGTCGCTTCCGCCTACGAACGCCTTGGCAAAGTTCGCGCCACGCTCCGCAACAGTATCCCCACGGAATGCCTCACCCGCAACATTATTGACCAGTCGGGTCATCATGAGTGGGTACGACTTCAACTGGAACGCAATCGCACCAAGGGGTGTCTGCGCCCAGAGAGGAATGTCATTAGGGTTGGGCGTGAATATCATCTGGTTAGTCAGTTTGATCGTTGACGACGACAGCTTGTCAGCCAATGGGTGTTCGTTTCCTGAGAAACGGCTTTCCATAATCAAGTCCATATCAAGTGACTGATCGTCTACGAACTCAGCTAGACCTTCCTCACGAAGTATGCGGCGAGCAATGCGACCAGCCCGTGATGTTGGACGGGTCTTTAAGATCCTGTGCTGCGCCTTCAAGTGTTCGTACGAAACGGCACCCGCTACATCTCTCATCATGTCTGTCCAGGGAGTGAGCAATGTAGAGTTAAAGAACCCAGTCATGAACTGCGTACTATCTACACCATGCGCAACTGTCAGTCGTTGGTGGACGGCGTTCTCGGTTGCCGCACCGATGTTTCGTATCATGTCACGATATTCTGGATCAGTAGCAAACTTACGAAGTGACTTAGTGTACGCACCGATGTCTCCTGTGCGTATCAACGGAAGAACCAAGTCGCCCAGGGAAGTAAGTGTGGTGAAGCCCAGGAGCGTCACCGCATTTACGCCGCGCAACCACTTCGAGGCACTGACCATAGAGAATGTACCATGGACCCCATCAACAGGACGGCGCATTGCAGAGTTCATAAACCCTTGAGCGTGGCGCAAGTTCTGGTTTGATGTAACCTTCTGCAATCCTTCAGTATCAGATAGCGCACTGGCGACAGCTTTCGCTCTCTTACGGAAGTTGTTTCGCAGCATGACAGCATCTGGGTTGTCAGACAGCTTTTCGCCCAAGACATCCATGATATTTGCTTCGATTTCTGCTGCGCTTGACCCACCCTGCGCCATCTTGATTAGCTCTTCTGCCTTTCTCTCGGCTGCGAACTTTTCTTTAATCGGTGCATAGAAGTAGTTGTTGTCAAAGATACTCTCCTTGACCCCATGATCCGTACCGCCAGAGCGTACATAGTTGGCGTTTATGATCTTGTTGGATGACAGCAAGCCACCGATGACTTTAACGGCATTCATGGGTTGCGCTACGATTGACAAGTAGTCGTGATACCCGTGAGCACCTACGCCGAACTCTTCAGTTATGTCGATGCGGTGTTCGAGGTTGTCACTGTACTTTGTCATAGCAACAAGGACATCGTTTTCTAGGAACACAGCCAAGCTATCAGGAGTATCGAAGTCAGCGAACTCTGGGAACTCATCCAGCCTGATCAAGCGATTGTAATCTAGGTGATCAGACTGGTCGCCTGCCTTGTTAGACATACGCTTAAAGTTCTGGGCGGGGTTGGAATACACACCGTCCTCATCAAGCAATCTCTGAACGACGCGGCGTGCTGAAGTCTCAGCCTTGGCTGCATCTCCCGCACCATTCCGTTCAGCAAGGAAGTATTTCTTTAAGCGCCGTACGAACTCTTCTGGGTCAGCTTCAATCAAGTCCTTGCGCCAGACTTGCGGGAAGTAGTTCCGTTTAATTTCTCCGACGATAGCGCCTGATGACTTTAACCTACCCGTAGCTTCGTCCAAGTAACCGCGTACGTGATTGTAAACCTCTGCTTCTTGAGGGATCAGAGACGATGCTTTGTTCTCATCTCTAAGCGCAGATATAATACGCATGTGGCTGGCTGGCTGTGTCATCCGACGTTTCGGATTGATACCCATAGCGCCCATGGCGCTTTCCGCCATTAGCTGCGGGCCAGTACGCCAGTAGTTCACTAGCTTATTGCTGCTATCAGGAAGCTGCTTCAGTAACTTTGTGAGGGGAATAACGAACTTACCCATGCGTGCATTCGTACGCTCGAAGTGCCCGCCACTTCCGTCTTTCGGCTCGAAGAAGTTGGCCAAGGTTTTTAACCCAGAGCGATCCATAATCTTAGAGTTCGTACGGATTGGGTTGAAGATGTTGGACTTCCGTATTTCGGATGCTGCTTCTGATGGCATGCCCCGACCGCGTGCTACTGAAATCATAGCCTCAAGTGTACGAGCTGGTACGCCCGCTTGCTCAAGTTCTGTAGCTGCTTGATTTAGTACGCGCACAGGTGAGCCGACTGTGGCTGCTTCCATTATGCGCCCATTTATCGAGTGCGTATTTGAGTTCTCACCAATTATTGTTGTCGCGTCGTCAAAGACATCACTCCGTATGGAGCGCACATCCCTATTGGACAGCATGATCTTTTCACCGTTGGCTTCGATGCTTGTAAAGCCAGCATCTTTCATCACCCGCTTAAACTTGCGGAGACCGCCAATGACACCAATTATTTCAGCAGCCATATTTTCCGATGTGTAGACACCACGGATTGCTGATAACTCGGTTGCCTCTCTGGGCTTGCCGCTTGCTTTAAGGTGACTGATGATAGCTTTAACCATTGGGCTACGAACGGTCATTTCGTTCGTAAACAAGGCAGGCTCTAAGTCCCGTATAAAGACTGGGTTAGTCTCAGTTCTAAGGTTTACACCCATGCCTGCAAGCTCTTCGCTTAGTACATCGTCTAGTGCGTATAGCTTGTCGATGTATTGTCCTGATGCAGAGCCGTCTATACGAGCGTTGTTTATCTTGGAGCGCGTCATCTCAAGAGCGTCAACGATTTCCATTACGTCCTCTCGCTTTTCAGCAGAGGCAGAGCCGATTATCTCATCGCGTCTGTTCTGGACCGTGTTGAGAGGTTGACGGGTCACATAAGTACCTCGACCAAAGATCCCGTTAGCCTGACCATTGGTAAAGTTTGGTACTATGTTGTCGCCTGTAAACTCACGAACAGCCTCATATCCAGCCATCGAGTAGTCTTCCATGATCTCATTAGCGTGATCAATCGCATACTCCGCTGGAACACTATCGCCATATCGTGCGCGTGGGCTTCCTTTTCTCTGACTGGCAGAACCAATCATATCTCCGTACGCAGTGATCATAGAGAAGCGTTCTCGTGCTGGAAGGCTGCTTATAAGTCCGTTTAGTACGTAGCCAGTTGCTTCCATGATCTCATCGTCCAACTCCTCAATGAAGTCGTCAAAGAAATCCATGTCCTCGCCGTCCATGATGTTCTGAATAGCCTTGATCTGCGGGTTGTTAGAAGTGAGGTCTGTTGCCTCAACTAGAACGTCAGCGAAAAGACGCTCTTGCGGAATGCCGAGTACAGAGCTTGCTTTGGCGAATACGTTGCGAGTGGAGTGGCTAACTGCGTGACTTGAGTACAGAGCCTCGCCTACGAAAGATACTGCACCAGATATGTCATCACCACGTACGAGGTTCGTACCAACCGTACGAACGACCTTACGGTACGAACCGTACGAAGCTGCATCAACAGACTGTGGCAGGCTCTCCACACCCAGTCGAGCAAGGCGGGCCGTAATGGTACGGGACACTAGCTCGGTCTGATTGTCTCGATGAGTAATGCCACGTAGGTACTCACGCATTTTAACTGTGGCGTTTGGCGGAATACCATTTTCGAAAGCCGTACCCGCGTCTTGGGCCTGCTCAACAATGATGGCTTTCTCGACTGCGTTGCTTTCGCGGCTACCTTTTTTAGCCGCGCGATTAGCTGCACGCGTCCGAATAAGGTTCTTCATTATATTCATTGCTTGTTCTGGCGTTGCGCCAAGACCCTTAATTGTCTCCCCGTCTGCGGAGAAAGCTAGGCCCAGAGCAAGTTCATCTTTCTGAACGGCGTTGGCTTTTCCTTTGTTGCCACCACCCTTGACCTTCTCTTTGGACTGCCAAGTATTATAAATAGCCTGTTCTTCTTCGGTCAGTACAATATCTTGTACGTCTGTCCTCACTAGATGGCGGACGCGATTTGCCAACTTGCCGCCAAACTCGGTCGGCTTGCCGTCAACGTCAATTTGTCGGCGGTACTCAGCCAAGGCTTCTGCGAGGGAATACTTGCTTGTATCTCCACCTTTCGTGCCCTTAACAACCTGACCCTTGAACTCCTCCTTGTTGGACTTGCCCTGTTTGCTCATGATTGCTTCTAGTGACTTCTTGAAGTTGCGCCGCTGACGGTTAGTTGCGGCCTTCATTTTCTTTTTACTGGCGATCTTCTCCATCATCTTAGGTGTAAGGCCGACCCGTTCGCGCGTAGCGAGAAGCTCGTCAGAGATCTTAGCTTCTGGAATGTCGCCATACTCGACATTCATATAGGCTTCATTGATCTCTTCTAATTTTCCTTTGGCGTATTTGCCCAGCCCACTGTCCCATAGGGCGATCATATCCTTCGCCATATCGGGGTGATAGCTAGAGCCACCCATTGCTGCCAAATTTTCCCAGAAGTTCCCGTCGTCGGGGATTTGATCATTCACAGTATCCACGGCATAATCAACAGACCCAGTAAGCTCGTTGATCTGTTTAGCAAACCCTCTAAGTTTTGTGTGGCCCTTGATTGCTTGGAATGCGCCAGTGTATCCCTCAATTAAAGCTCGATCCGTTGCTGTCGCACGACCTTCGCGGGACGCCAATATAGCACGGTCACGTTTCGTCATGGCAATACCTTGGAATGTAGCTGCCAATCTACGCGAAGCGAGACCCATCTTTTCGATGTCGTGCATTTCTGGGAAGCCGTCCCTTGCGGCTTCAAAGTCTTGTACCGCCTTGCTCACCTGATCGTATCTTATTCGTAGAGACTGGCCCAGCTTAGTCTGAGCTTCAACGGGCATCGTGTAGCGTACGCGAAGCGCCTCATCCTTGCTCGCAATCATCTTCTCGAAGATCGGCTCAAGTTCTGGGTCAACTATGTGACGGTTCGTAATGTGCTTCCAAAGTTTCTGTATTAGCTTTGTCGCTTTTTCGAAGAAGCTCATCGGTGCTATTGGTGCATCAAACTTGTGGTGCGCCCAAAGCGCGAACTGGTTTGCGAAAAGTTCACCAGGGTTTTGCTTTGAGTTCGTGATGCCAGCGACATCAGCGCCGTCACGCACCATCGGTGAATACGCATCAAGCAACGTGCCTTCGACGCGATCAGATACGAACCCACCGTCAAATCTACCCTTTTGGTCGTAGTATTTGCTGGCTGACTGCCAGAACTCTAACTTCATTTCTGGTGTCATTAGGTTCATGTACGCCCAATGACCAAGTTCGTGCATCACAACGAACGAAGATGAGATACCAGTCTTCGTACCGTCTTTATCCATTTTCTTAGAGTTTAAGAATATGTTGTTGAAGTCTGGCCCAATGTCTCCATCAGAAGATCCTGGCCCAATGCTTCGCATTTCCTGGTACGAAAGTGGTTTGGACGCATACAGTCCTGCAACGTCATCATCTACAAACCCTGAAAGGTTGTACTCGCTGATTGGCTTGAACGCAGGCGCGGAGTTTTGCGGGGCAATCGCACGGAACATTCTCTCGATGTGAGCGAATGTCGAATTGTTCATTTGACCTACAGTCTTACGAAGCTCGACAATAGACTTTTCAATGTCTTGACCAGGCAACCTCAAGCCCAGTGGCACTTCTTTGTTAAGTACGTGAAGATACGCAGTAATCGCATCGAGGCGGTTTCCGAAAGGAACCTCTGTAGTGCTGTTGGGAATATCTAAGCGGAAATTTGCGTTCTCTATGTCCTTTAGAATATCGGCCATGTCCGCAAGTGACGGCTTAGATACCATGAACTCCTCAAGAGTGTCAGCGTAATTAGTGCTATTCACTAATTTGGCACCGATATAAAGGCGACGTGCTATCGACTTACCTTCGGGGGTGGACGCTAATCGCTTAATATCCACGACAGTATTCATCGCGTCGGAGTAGTCGAGCGGTGCTTCTGGTAATTTCTCTTGTGCCTTCTTAGGTGCAGGCTGTTCACCAATATCATTGGCTTGATCTAAAGGTTCAAAGAGGCTCTTGAGTTTGTCGCGATCTGTTGCGCTGGTTATTTTCTTTCCATCAACTTCGCGTGGGACATAACCGATATTATAATTCTCGACCGTCTGCTTACCCAGCAGACGCGCAAGTGAGCCGCCATTATCTACTTGGTACGGGGCCATTACCCGTGGTTTTAGTTCCAGTGTCTTAGGCAAGATCATTAATATCTTATCGCCACGGGTAAGTGGGACATCAGGTAATTCCTGCACATCCGTTACATCGTTGCCCTGACCATCAACAACTTTTTGCTGTTCTGGTCCGTCTACTTCAAGACCGCCCTTACGTGCTCGGGCTTTAAGGGTTTCCTTTTCGTCTACGAATTTATCGAGGTCTCCATCTTTGCCAAAGTTGTCCTCGGCCTTGTCGATCAGCTTCTCAAACTCTTCGCGTACGGAGATACCCTTGATGTTATCATCAACGATCTTGTACTGCTCTGCTCGCTTAACACCCATGCGGTCAAGAGCCTGAGCTTCTGTTGGGTACGTATAGAAACGAGAGCTTCCTGTCTTTTCATTGTGTATAAGCACACCGAAGACTTCTTGGCCTTCTTCAGCAGGAACCCT
>Ga0115569_10001765_pt1 | contig 16618 bp, 8 predicted proteins | sample COGITO_mtgs_1205_2_FD_87295 | JGI IMG/M metagenome (GOLD analysis project Ga0115569, IMG submission 87295) | Pelagic marine microbial communities from North Sea - COGITO_mtgs_120503 | ecosystem: Environmental > Aquatic > Marine > Epipelagic | place: Germany:Helgoland, sampling site Kabeltonne... | reverse complement strand
TCGCTTGCGTTCGCCTATTTTTTTACACGGATTGCCTGCCCATACCTCATACTCTGGAATATTCTTCGTAACAACTGATGCAATGCCGACGACGGAGTGTGCGCCTATAGTCACACCATCGACGATTGAAACGTTTGCGCCTATCCACACGTCCTCTCCAATGTGTACTCCTTCTGATTTTACTTTCTGTGAGCGAATGAGTGTTTCTGACTCGTCGAAGTTGTGGTTAAAGGCGAAAATAGAAGTGGACGGGCCTATCCTCGAATCGCTCCCTATCACGATGGGTCCTTCCATGTGACAGTGCTGATTGATCGAAACGTTTTCCCCTACTTCTATGGGCCCGTGTAAATATACGTTCGCTGCTATGCGACAGTTATTATGAAACACAATTTTTCTTCCTCTCTCGGCAAAGACGTTCACATTCACGTCGGCCATAAACGTGTCGTCTCCTATAAACTCTACGGTCTCCAATTCCATAAGCTTTTCCTGCACATCTTTCTGCCACGTTTTGGCGAACGTTTTATGCTTCTCGATGTCGTACAACCACGGCATGTGATTCAATCGTTTCCTTTTCTGTTCATCGTATTTACTCTTTTCATCATCATCATCACTGCTTTTTGTTTCAACTACTTTTTCCGTTCTAATTTTGCTGCTTCGTTTTCTCGACGACGAAAACAAAGCGCGAGAACGAAAGAGCGAAGGACGGAACGGATGTTTGCGCAAAAATAACGCGGGGAGGTGTGCGTGTGATTGCTTCGTTGCGTGTAGTCGTTCTATCATCATCTTAGCGATTTTGAGACTAATGAACTTCTTAATTAAAAAGTGTGGTGTGTCCTTGAACACTCACTCCTGTTGAATTTTCATGTGAGTCCTCAACCCCAAAATCAAAATTCTTTCCTCACTCTTCTGTCATCACACCCAAAGCCCATCTTCATCCTCGCAAAGGCGTCTTTAATTATTTATTAATATATATAATAAAAGATGCCATCGACGATGCCATCATCGTCGAGTGATGATGACGAAAACAGATCGTACTCTTACGACGACGACGACGACGAACGATACGAGGGAAAGAAGACGACGAAAGATAAAAAGGGAGGAGGATACACTTTAAACGAAGGTTTCAAAGCCGATGAGGAAGGGAAAAACAACAACAACAACAAGTCCCCGTCGTCGTCGTCGGGAAAGAAGAAGAAGAAGAAAACGTCCATCAAAGAAACAGTGTGCGTTTTCGTAGCGTGTTTATTCTTTTGCTCTCTCTGTCTCGCCGTCCAGTCGCGCTCGAAGTGTCTTCCCATCGTCTTTCTTCATCGTCAGACAGCAGCGGTAGACACGCGCATTGTTCAATTCGCTTTTCTCTCAATTCTTCCCGAAAAAACAAACAAACAAACGGACCAAAAAATGAAAACCTACGTTCACGCGGTGTTTGTTCTCGGTGTTTACATGGCTTAGCTCACCATTCGACTCACATTGTCTTCTTCTTTACACACACTTGTATATATATGCATACATATAATAACAACAGGTCGAACAAACTCAACTTTGACCGATCTCTCGGCTTTTTACAAGCCTCGAATCCGGTTCGGAAAATGTGCAGTAAAGTTGCAAACTCGATATACTTTTCGCGCGCGATTTTATTCGTCGTGATTTTGAACGGCGTCATTGTCGCGTTGGATACTCCAGATAGAGGGGTGGAAATGTACGGAACGAAGCCACACATTCCAAAAGATGTCACGTTTTGGTTAGGAAACGCGTTCTTAATTTTGTTCGGCTTGGAAGCTATCGTTAAAATAGTAGCGTACGGATTCTTACTCAACGGACCAGACTCGTACATGTGGTCGTATTGGAACGTGTTTGATTTGTTCATCGTCATCACCGGTATCTTGGACGTCATTTTAGACGGAGGCGGATGGATCACGACGTTGAGATTAATGAAATGTTTCCAACCGCTCAAAGCGCTGAGTAAGTATAAAGCGGGAAGAATGGTGATGGATACCGCAGAAAAAGCCTTACCGATGATGATAGACGTAGTACTCTTGCTTCTGTGGTTCGTCATTTTAGCCACGGTTATGGGCGTCATGCTTTTTGGCACGATTATGAGCGGACGTAACTATGAAGACGTTGCAAATTTAGGAGGTGACCCGAAAGAAAGATGTTCATTTCTCGTGTCAAATTACGGAACTGTAGACGGTGTGAGCATATCGCGCTATGATGATGGCGGTGTACCCGGCGACGAGGAGTTATGTTTGAACAGTGATGTCGACACGCTTGTAAAAAACGCAACTCTGCTCGATGGTGTCGAATCAAACGTGTATTGCTGCGATTCTGGCGTTTCACCGTTTGATAATTACTTGAATTTCGACAATTTTGCTCGCGGGATGTTTATCGTTCTTCACGTGATTACAATTGACGGTTGGAACGAACTCGCGTGGCCAGTCGCGAACACGGCGGGGTACGTTCCCGCCATGTCGTACTTTTGCGCCGTCGCCGTTCTAGGTGGGTTCTTCGTGTTTCAGTTATTTACCGCGGTCATTTGCGCTACGTTGGGTGAAGTCGAAGAAGACGATGATCCGGAAGCGCACGAGAAAGAGATGGAAGAGTTGCGAGAGGCGCACGAGAAATCTCTGGAGCCGGAGGAAGCGTACCCTCAACTAGAACACGCGTGCGCGCACAAACCGAGGCAGATGATTTTAGATTTAACCAATCATCCAATCTTCCAAAACTTTATCACGTTTACAATTCTCGTGAACACGGGATTGATGTGCGCTAATCACGTGGATAAAACCGATTCGTTCAAGGATGTCGAATTGATCATAGACCTCACGTGTTCGGGCATCTTTCTCTTTGAATTCGTACTCAAACACATTGGATTAGGAGTAGTGCGATACTGGAAGAATAACTGGAACAAATTGGATGGGTTTGTAGTGCTCGTGAGCATCATCGATTTCTCGTTGACCTACGGGATGTCAAATTCAGGAGGCGATGAAGAAGGCGGTACACCAGTCGATTTATCTTTTCTCAGAGTATTCCGCGTGTTTCGTATTTTAAGAACGCTCAAAATCGTGCGAAATAACGCGGAGTTTTCGAAAATCGCAAACTCTGCGATTTCGGCGACGCAAAACATGTGGGTGTTTTTACTCGTGTGGCTCATGTTCTTGGCAATTTTCGCGATTCTCGGAGTGCAACTGTTCGCGGCGAGAGAAAGTTTCGACGAAGAGCGCTTGAGTTTTAAAAACTTTGGATCAGCTTTGATAACCTTATTTGCAGTGTCAACTGGTGAGAATACATTTGAAGTAGCTTGGAGCTCTATGAAAGTAACGAATATCGCCGCCGGCATTTATATGATAATCTGGTGTTTCATCACCACCGCCGTCTTGGCGTTGATTCTCGGTATTCTGATTGACGCGATCGCGTCGGAGACATTTTTAATAGAAGAAGGTGAATTTCACGAGGAAGGCTCGACAAGTGTCATCGAAGAAATTCGAAAGCGCGCGTCTTCCCAGTCCACGCTCGGGAAGACGTTTGTCGAAGAAGAAAATTCCACCGACGACGATGAAAACGGGGAGCATTATTACGCTGCGAAGAGAAGAGCCAAGGCGAAGAAAGAAAAATTGTCAGCTGCAGATTTTGGTCAAGACGATAACGAATCAAGAGTACAGCGTTCGGTCCAAGAAGTTGCCGTTGTCCGACAATGGCTCGTCTCGATCGGATTCGCGCACCATACCGAGGAGAGTCTGAAAATCCAAGAGTCTTTGAGACCAGGTCACGTGGTGCGCGCCCGAAAACGATTAACGTGTTATCGCGAAAGAAGAGTAAAGCAAGCGAAGGAAGAACTGAAAATCGCACGTGAGCACTTGAGCGAAAAACTCGAAAATGTAAGAACGATACCGCGCGCTATGTCCTTGCGTTGTAACGTGATGGATTCAGACGATATTTGGGTTAAGTTTGATCAGGAAAAGATGAATCCGGATTTTGTAAAACCAATCTTTATGCGCGCGCCGGAAAGATTGATGAGCCCGCAAATGCGCGATGTTTGCGAAGATAACTGTCAACAAATACGTAAATATCTTGCAATTGATCCAGTCACGGGCTGGGGTTCTTTTCGATGGATATGCCTGAAAATTGCTACGAATTTCTGGTTTGATACGCTCATTTTACTCTTGATTATTGCCTCTTCGGCGATGATGGCGACGAACACGCAAAGATGGCCTGTTGCAGGCACGAAAGTTGACGACGCTTACAATTTGATTGATATCATTTTTAACGCTGTTTTCACCTTGGAAATGGTGTTAAAAATGATTGGCTATGGCATCTGGAAAGGTCCCGGTGCGTATTTAAAGACAGGCTTCAATCGCCTCGATTGCTTCGTCGTGCTTTCATCTTTAGTCACGTACGCGGTCGGAGACGCGATTCCTGTCAAAACGCTTCGTATTCTGCGCGTATTGAGACCGTTGAGAACGATTCAAAGGCTCCCGGGTTTGAAATTGGTCATCACCGTGATCCTGCAATCTCTTCCTGCCATTAAATACGTGTGCATAATTGGCTTTGGGATGATGATTGTTTTAGGCATCACAGGTATGGAACTATTTCTCGGACAAATGGCTTCGTGCACGTTAGCTGGCGGCGAGGATACAATCGACCCGCTCACTGAGAAGAGTAACTTAGACAAAGCAGCGTGTCTCGAACAGGGTGGCGTGTGGCGAGCTAACCGCTTCAATTTCGATAACATCGGCCAAGCTATTATCACAATATTCATCATTTCCACCGGCGATAATTGGCAAGATATCATGTACGTAGCCATGGATTCTACTGGTGACGATACGGCACCAGAACGAGACGCGAACAAAGGTGCCGCTGCATTTTTCGTCTTTTCAATCCTATTTGCCATGATGTTGTGGGCGAACCTTTTTGTGAGTGCATTAGTTGATAATTTTACAACCTTGGCGAGCGCCGGCGTCACTTTAACGACAGAGAAGCAGCGAGAGTGGCAACAAGCCATGTTGATTGCAAATCGCGTGCACACGAATCGCTGGCGAAAAATTGTTCCGAAGAACCCGATGCGCAAGAAAGTTCACTCAATTATCGCAACGGATTGGTTCGATAAACTTTCAATCACCATGATCGTGCTGAATATGTTTGTGTTGATTGCATATCGCGCGAACGGAAGCCAAGCTGAGATGGATTTCCAATCGTACGCTGGGTATATATTTACTGTTTGGTATTGCTTTGAATCTCTTTTTCTCATCATTGGTATGGGATGGTACTTGTATTGGGAGTCCATGTGGAATAAGATTGACTTTGTCGTCGCGTGGAGCGGTGGGCTTGGCGCTATTTTACCGGGTATTCTCCCGTCAAATATTATTCGAATGGTTCGTTTCTTCAGGCTTTTGAAAGTAATACAGGTTTTCAAAGGTTTGAGAACGCTTGTGCTTACCGCAGTCTCTGCCATACCCGGAGTGATTAACGTCTCCGCGTTATCGTTGTTGGTAATTTTCATATTCTCGTGCCTTGGCGTATCTTTGTTTGGAAACGATACCGGTCCTTTCGATGGTAACGCCATTGGCGAGTACTCGAATTTTAGCAACTTTCAGCGCGCGTTTACGGCGCTCTTCATCGCGTTTTCAGGGAATTGGCAAGGTTTCTTTAACGACTTGTACGTGAAGGAAGACTGCTTCTCGGTTGATGCACCGGAGCCGGGTTCTGAGCCAAAATGTTCCCCGGATATTGCCAGTGCGTTCTTCTTCGTGATCTACGTCGTTCTATCGATATTCCTTTTTGGAAACTTATTCGTGGCTATTCTACTAGAGCGTTTTACGTTTGCTCACGGCGAGGAAATTGATGAAGATGATGACGACGATGACGACAACGAAGGCGAAGGAGACGGGAAAAGAGATGAAAACGACGAACCGTACGAAGGAGGGCCAATTCAAGTCATCATAGCTTCGGTGCGCTTAAGGCAAATTTTACGAATGTTTTCTCAAAAGATAAAATCAAAACAAGAGCTCTATGTTAAAGGCCTGAAAGAAGGTGGCTCGAGCTTCTTGCAACAACGATCTATGAACCAGGAGGAGAACAACAACACGTCGTCGACGTTGGGAAATCTTGCTTCTTCGGTGCCTTCATCCACAGATAACAGCAAAACGAAGGTTTATGTTTCGTCGCCATCTTTTTCTCGACAGTTCACGTTGCGCGAAAGTGCGGAAACGCCAAAAGCGAACGAAAGCTACGCGGAATGGAAGGCGCGAAAGAAGAAAGCAGCGGCTTCATAACTCATTATTATTAGTCCCAACTCCATTTAATTTATTTTTTTACTATATGCGCTTATATTACTAAAATCGAAAAGTTTCTAGCTACTAATTCGTTTGCTGTTGTTGTATTTGTTGTTGTTGTTGTTGTATTTGTTGTTGTTGTTGTTGAAAGCGCAATTGTATTTGTTGTTGTTGCTGCGCAGCAGCGGCAGCTTTTGATGCGAGCGCAAATGCCGTTTCGGCTTTGCGCACATCGGCCATCTTTTGCCGCTCTTCTTGAGCTATTTTACGGAGCTCGCTCGATTTAGCATCGAGAACAATTCGAGTTTCCTCGGATACGAGACGTTCTATTAAGAACTCTTCGGCTTTGGATAAAACGTTCGCCGACGTTGAATCTTCGTCTGAGTGTCTTTGCAACCGCGCGCAACTTTGTTCGCACACTTCGAGTCCTTTGTGTAGTGTTCGAAGCTCTTTAAGCAAACCGTCATCAACTCTATTCATACGAAACGCAAACCCGCTACGTAAAACGTTCTCTTCCGTGAGCAAAGCGTAAGCTTCATTCAGTCGTCTTCTCTTTACTTTCTGTTCGTTTTCGTTGTTCTCACTCGCTTTCCTCTCCTCTCCTTCTTCCTTTTTGTCTTCCTCTTTTTCTTTTTCTTCCTCTTCTTTTGTGCTGAATCCTTCCTTCTCGGCTATTAACATCCCGACAGCCTCGCGCAACAGTCGCAACTTCTTCCTCCTCGCGTTCTTGTTTTTATTGTCTTCGTCGTCGTCGACCATCAAAGAAGAAGGAAAAGAAGGGTCAAACTGAAACAAACCTCTCTGGTCGGCGAACGCGTGAAACGGCATCAACGTTTCGAGCACGTCCTTGGCCGTCCGAAAGAAATCGTCTTTCTTTTTATCTCCTTTTCCTCCTTCTTTGCTTTTAAACTTTAAACGCACAGAGATGGCTTTCTTGGCGTCTATCAGAGCTCTTTCCGAGGCAATAGACGCCGCTTTATTCACGTCCTGTGGGTTTGGAATCATCTTTCTTTGAGGGAGTTGTTGTTGTTGTTGTTGTTGTTGTTGGGGTACAGGAGGAGCGAGTGGAGGCGTTGCATTTGCAACTTCTACTGCGGGAGCCGGTGCCGCAGGAGGAGGAGGGTCCACCTGCATCATCGCTTGGTCTTTCTCCTCGGGTTCTTTCTTGACCTCGTGTTCCTGCTTTTCCTCGCCGCCGTTGGCGACAGTCATCGTCATCTTCTTTGTTTTGTCGAGAATTGATGAATAAATGAGTTTTCGAGTAAAAATCAAATTCTTTCGGCACAAATTTTTAAGAAGAGAATATAACACGCTCGAGCGCACACAACAACAACAACAACAACATATCATGACGTTCTTTTCATCGGCGTCGTCAAACCTATCCTCATCGTTTGTATCTTCTTCTTCTTCTTCTTCTTATTGTCATTCTTTTCGCGCGAGCGAACAACAGAAACACGCACTAAAGGTGATTATCCAAAACTGTCGACGACGACAACAATGTCGTCCTAGTCGTTTAAGCAGTGCTCAGAGAGGTAGCGGTAACAGTAGCATCGATGAAGGAGTGAAGAGAGCGGAAGAGGAGGAAGAAGAGGAACAAGAAGGTGAAGTGAAAGGCACGGAAGAGCTCTTGATGTCTGATTCGTTCGATGAGGCCGATTTGCAAGCGCGGGAAAGGAGGCAGATGCCGAAAACACCCGAAGAAATGAAAGCGAGTCTCACGATGATGATGGAAACAAAAACTGAAAAAGAGCACGAGGATAAAAAAACAACAAGCCCAGAGAGCGGGAGCGGCGGCGGAGGGTTGAAGAAAAATCTCGCCTTGGTAACGGACGAAAACGAATTGAACATGCTTTTGCGGGTGTTACCATCGAGAATTCGCGAGCAATTGCATAAACACGAAAGAAAACTTGAACTCATCGAAGTCGTCATGGACGTCGGGAGAGTGCCCTTGGCGAGATTCCCGGAAGGCCCTGCGGAGCCGTTGTATTCGAAAGAGAGCCTGAAGAAATTCGATGTCTGGGACGCAGAAAGCTCGAAAATTACCATGGATGACATCGACGAAGCCGTGAGCTTACTCGGTGAAGTTGGCGGAGATAACCGAGCGGGAATTGATGGTACTTTACACCGTATCTCGATGATCAGAAACAGAAGAGGAACCGTGATTGGTTTGACGTGTCGAGTTGGACGAGCGGTCAAAGGCGCGGCTGAATTATGTAAAGACTTAGTGAGCTCAGAAGAATCGAGCTCGGTACTATTACTAGGTCCACCCGGTGTGGGCAAAACGACGGCTATTCGCGAAATGTCCAGGTTGTTATCGGCGGATTTTAATCAAAGAGTTGTCATCGTGGACACTTCGAATGAAATCGGCGGCGACGGCGACGTGGCGCATCCTGGCGTAGGAAACTCCAGGCGCATGCAAGTAGCGGATCCGAAACTCCAACACGCAGTGTTAATAGAAGCAGTGGAGAACCACACGCCGCAAGTCGTTATTGTTGACGAGATTGGTACGGAGGAGGAAGCAATGGCTGCGCGAACTATATCAGAACGAGGAGTGAAAATGATTGCCACCGCGCACGGTCACACGTTAGAAAATGTCTTGAAGAACCCATCTCTTTGTGATTTAGTTGGCGGGGTCCAATCCGTCACGCTTGGCGACGACGAAGCGCGAAGAAGACGCGGGCAGAAAACAATTTTGGAGCGAGAAGGTCCGCCAACCTTCAGCATTGCCGTAGAGATGCTCGACATCGGACTCTGGAGGGTGCATACGGACGTGGCGTCGTCCGTAGATGCACTTTTAGCCGGGCAAGCTCCGTTTACCGAATTGCGAGCGCTTCGAGAGGACGGTATAGTCGTACAAGTTCCCGAGTTTCGCGAAAACTCTCGATCGTATGCATCAAATAGCGGGCCAGGAGCATCTGCTCCCAAATTTGGTGTCGGCGTGATGCAATATCGATCCCGTCCGGGTTCGGCGTCAACTTCCACTTCTTCGTCGTACGGTAATCGATCCTCTCTTGCGACCGAAGCGGCTGTCACGAAACAATTTAACACGCCCCCGAATGTTAGTGAAGCGTACGGGTCGTCTGGGTACTTGGGTGCAGATGAAAGAGACTCTGGATTGCGACGGAAAGCGCCTCGGCCGTCGGCACCTCCACCGTTGACTTCAGCTGGATATGTGGCGCAAGAAATCGCCAACGCAGCACTTCTTCGAGAACGTAAATCATCCGCATCAGAGGCAGCAGATGTTATGATGAATCGACGTCTCAGTGGGGATCGTTCCGTAAAAGAAAGTATGGAAAACAACGATGAAGATGAGGACGACGAGGATGACGAAGACGACGACGACGACGACTATTCAAACGGAAACAGCGACGAAGAGGCGGTTCTGTGCGTCTTTCCGTTTGAATTGAACGAAAGTGAAGTTAGAAAGGTTTTCTTAGAGCTCGGATTCGAAACTTTAATTCATCTGGTGAGTCGTTTGGAGGATGCAGATGCAATTTTGGGCGTAAAAACTCGCGTAAAGAGTGCGAAGTGGTTACGGCACGCGGCAAGATCGAGAGGTATTCCAATTTATGCCATGAAAACGGAACGCCCGGTGAGTTTAATTAAGGCTGCGCGTGCGATGCTAGGCGAATCAGATATCAGCGCATCAGAGGACGATGCGCATTAACGTTTTGAATCGTTTTTAGTAGGAGATTTATCATTACCATGCCCGTAGTAGTTAGTAATCTGTAGTGTTGTACCCTTTGCCTTTTTGAAAAACAAAATATTTTCATTTTCTATACGCATAAGTTTGTGTAATCTCCACAGCAATCTCCCGTAGATACACACATTGAATCACAGCAGCACACATTTGATTCATCTGTGTAATCACACAAACCGCAGATGTTTGGAAGCTGTACTTGGCAACTACCGATGTGCGTGTTCTGTGGCGGCGACGGAGGCGAAGAAGAAGACGTAAGTGGTGGCGGTGGTATTGTTGTTGTAGGAGCGGATGACGGAGGCGATTCAGGTGGCGGAGGACTCTTTAAATCGACAGAAGTTGACGGTGGTGGCGGTCTCGTTTGATATAGCCAACTGAATTCGGTGACGCGCCGCGGAGCTGGAGGTGGCCTGGGAGGAGGCGGAGGCGGAGACGGAGAGCTCACATCTGGAAAATAGTCGCCGTCAAAGTCTTCGTTCGCTTCGCTCTGCTTAACTTCGTACAATAACAGTTGAGAACTGTGATAACGTTCGATTGGATGTAAGACGCGATCGATAAGAATCAACTTCGCCCCGTTGTGCGATTGCGCGACGTTCGATTTGATTATTAGAGCCGCGCGTTCTGTTTCACCAGACGCAAAGTTTCGGTTCGTCGTAAAGGCACTGCTTCGTTGCACAACGTTATTAACTCGCTCTTCCCTCGATAAAAAGTATTGTATTGAACAAAAATAGGAAAAGTCACCGCAACAATCACCATTTTGAACGCACGCTTCGTCGCAACAACACGTTTTCAGTTCAATGTTATCGCAGGTACCACACCTGTTTAAGCAGGTGGAAGACGTCGTGTCCATATTTTCCATAGTTGATGCTGACGAAGAAGATGCGTTCGTGCTAACGGCTTCGTTTTCCTCATTATAAGGAACAATATCGATTGGTCGCAGCATAACGCGCGCAGATAATGTCGTATCTTTGCAGTACTTTGAATATAACGCATTTGTTGTCGAAACGCTGTGAAATGAAAACGACTCGCAGACGCTTTTATCGATTGGCGAGACTGATCGAAATAAAGGAGCTTGTCTCCGGACTGCTAAAGCGTGTGCGCCTGGATGTGGATATGTATTGATTTCTCCATTTTGCGAAAGCAATATTTCGAGCGCTTCCATTTCACCAAGTTCGGAGATTAACTTCACTTCATTCATTAGCATTGAGAGATCAATCGAGGACGAATACAAATGCGCTCGGGCGACATTTCTTAATGTCGCTTGCGTAGCCGAAAATGAAAGCTCATCGTACTCCGAGCTATTACGTCCGTTTCGTTCTCTCAGGGTAGATCGGAGAAATAAAAATGCTGCGTCGATGGGCGCAAACACCGTGATTGGTTTCTGTAACGCTTGTAGTCTCAAGACTTCACCGCTTGATTCGAGAATACGAGAAAACTTCCGCAAGTTTCTGTTTGTGGTTATTTTTGTCGCGATAGAGTTTACGCATCGGTACGCGTTGGGAAGTAGCATAGATTGACACCATTTATAGGCATCGTAAAAGCAAGCGTGTTGAATGAGGTATGCAGTTTTGTTCGACTCCCTGAATTTATCTTCGTCGAGCATTATAAATCCACATTTTCCAAACTGCTCCCCGTTTTTTACCGCAGAGCTTCCCAAAGCAATATCGCCTGAGCCAACGCGTCTCAAATTCTGTAATCCATCGAGTGAACGTAAATTTTTCGTCGCGTTTAAGTCCAATCTACCCTCTACGACTTGCAAAGACATGAAGTTGGATATACGCCTTATGCTTTCGCTCGATATTACGAAGTCTTTCCCGACGTGCCAAAGGTTTCTGAAACATCCAATCTCAAGAACTTCTAAACTTTTCGAAGCGCTGATTATAAACGACCCACCAACAGATTCAAGGGACGGAAACGCTGTCGATTCAACTCTTTGATGCACTCCTGAGACGTGGAGTTCGAAGTTTTGACCAACTTTTTCAAGATTCGCCGCCGCGTTTCGCATGCTTCTCCTCAGGGAGAACGTCGAGGAAGATGACGTATCAATATAGACGAACGATCCGCGAATGATTCGCAAGTTTGGTAAGAAATCGTCTCGTGATGATAATACATCGCTGTTCGTAATCGTCAAGTTTCCTTTGACGTACATCAAAGAAGAAAGGATATCGCCTGTATTTTCGTAGTTATCGAATACGGTCAAGCTCCCAACACTCCTAAGTTTGTGAAAAATAGAACTTCGTTCACTCGAATCAAACGTGCCAGTCAGCGAAAGTTTCCCACTGATGTGCGTAACGTTACTCGCAATCGCATCTCTGTCATCCGTACTTTCAGTTTCATTCATATAATCATTAGCTCCGTATAGGATCATTCGAAAACCGCTCCGTCTCGTGGAGGAAACGAAAACGTCACCGTTGTAGGACAAACTTGCAACTCGTTCACCTAAAAGAAAGAGTGAAAAAAGGATGAAACGCGCGCATCGAGGCCAACAAGTTAGCAGCACCATCGACATTCTCCTCATATTTGGCAACGCGAGCAGACGATATTCTATCTTTAAGTCTTCATTCGCGCCGCTTAGATAGAATATTAAAAAAGCAGGCGTTTTTTTTAAATGCGGTATTACACATGCGCTCCAAAAAAGAAAAGTGGTCCGGATGTATTTTTTTTCTGGTGCATGAATTCCTAATTCGTTTTACAAATACGTTGACATAACCTCCGACCAAGTTCGACTCGAACAACAAACGGGGTTTCTCTGATCTCCTTTGCGGTTGACCTGGACCTTGAACACCTAAAATATATCATTCCTCGGCTTCCGCGCTCGTCTCCACATCCCCTATTTCCTTTTTCGTCGTCATCATCTCTATCGCCGGCTTCAAATCTTCTTTTTGCACGCGCTTCAAATTCTCTTTCAGCGCTTTAATCTTACGTAAACGTTCTTCCGGGTTATCTTCTCTGGTCAATTTACGGACAACGCGACTATCTTTAATTTTTGGATTGGATGTTATTATTTTCTCCGTGACTTTATCGATGCTTTCGTTCATTTTTTTTACAGACGGTTGTAAAAGTTCCGGGACGCTCTCCGTAATCTTGGCGCGCGCGCGCTGAATCTTTGGTCCGATCGGAGGCGAAGCATCCTCCGATTGCATTTTCATCTCCGTCAATCGAACCTTTAAAGTCTTCAACTTCTCCAACTCTTCAATCTGAGACTCGACCTCCGCCATCCTTCGTTTGACATCCAACACGCGCTCATCCTTTGAAAGTGCTGGTTGAGCGATTGCTTTTTCTCTCGGCGTTTTAATGTCATCGTTCGTGTTCGTATTCGTTGATTGCGTCGCACTCTCGGCGCCATCGACTTTTTCTTCTTTTTCCAAAGGCAATAACTTTTGTTCAATTTTTTGATTCGACGACGTCGCCGGCAACAACAGAGGCTGCTTTGTCGGTAAAAGCGGAGGCAATTTCTGGGCGATGGATTCCTCTTTTCTCGACGTCGACTCTTCTGCTTCTTTTTCTTTTTCATCTTTTTCTTCTGTCATTTCCTCGTCGACGTCTTTCTTCCCTTTCCCGTTTTTTCGAAAGCGTTTGAACAAATTTCGCACGCGTTGAAATCGAGGCATTTTCGGCTTTTCGTTACCGGAAGGTGAAGAGGAAAAAGAAGAAGAATCTTTTGCATCATCCTCGCTCACTGCACCGTATCGTCTCCCAGCCGAAACGAATATCTTCTTCGCATCTATATCATCTAAAGATTGTACTCCAGTCAAATCGACCGGTCCATCTACTAATATAACAAATTTACCTTTCATCTGATCATCCCCGGCGTTTCTCTTCACGCCGGAAGCGCGAAACGTGCGCGGATCGAATCCTCTCGGCGGCGGACGCCAACTCGGTCGACTTTCATAGATTGGTACTCTGCATACCGGTCCTGCTAAATTCAAGAATGCGCGCAATTTGCCTCTCGCTGTGCGCGAAAGGTTACCAACAGCTGGTCCGCCGCACGCGTAAACCCACGGAATCCACGACGGAATACCGAATATATCTGGATTCGTATACGTGTAAAGATGAAACACGTTAATCAAGACAATCTCGATGATTGGTCCTCCAACCGCTGCCGCACCTGCTATGACTAGTCCTTGGTATGTCTTATCAAAGTACGCCCACGCACCTGCCGCCCATAAGAGCAAAAAAACATCGATCGAGTGGTACGGTAAATGCCCCTCGCCGCCTGAGAGGAAATCAAAATCGGGCGAGGCAAGCATGCCCGACGCGGCGTATTGTAACGCGAAGAACGATATTGAAGCAAGCGTAAATCCCCACGAAGGCTCCCATCCACCCGCAGGTTTTGCGGGAGATTTTGCTATTAAAGCTTTCGTTCGTACTGGCTGTAAGTTACCTTCAATTTCCTTGATGCGTCGCGCTTTCACGCCATTTCTAAGAAATATCGAATCCAGCGTCGTCGTCCCTAAGCCCATAATTATGCCAGCTACGCCAAAAAGTGGTCCTACCCACCAATCCGTTTCGATCGTTCCAGACTCGCCGACGAAGAAGAATCCAATAGGACCCGAGAATACGCTAATAAACTGCTCGGACAGCGGATTGTGAAGAATGGGAGCTAGGATGATGTTCATATCTAAAGACACCGGATGCGCGTAATGCAAGACGTCAAAGCGAGAGTGTTGATGATCGAGTAAAGGACCGAGTACGAAAGAAGCAGCAAACATGACCAATGCTTCGTTCGCCAGTGCCGTCGCTTCGCTGGTTTTTTCGTTCTCCAACCACTCCCCACTCAATAATTTCGTTTTTGGTTCATCCTCGTCGTCCTCGTCCTCGTCGGTTTTGTTTTTCGCTTTTCCTTCCTCCTCCTCCTCGTCGTCCAAAGTGATTTTGTTGTAACTTTCCGTCCACTCTCGCGGTTGCTCCTCTGATAGTCTTTGCAACTCAGACAGCGGCGAGATGTCCTTCCCCTTCTTTCCTGTCCTTCCATCTCTGTTGTTTCCTCTCTTTCCGTCTCCATCATCATCGTTCTCATTCGTCGTCGCTCTCATTATTGTTGAATTTTGTCCTCTTCGTCTTTGCGCTTTTGTTGAAGTTGTTTGTAACGAGAAGGAAAGAGTTTTTATGCGCCGATGACGACGCTTATGACGATGCGATGCGCTGCATAATGCATCAACGCGCGATGTGGATGCGCTCAACGAGGAGAGCGCACGCATGATGATGACGATGATGATGACTCGTGAGGAAGAGAAACAGAGCTCTTTTCGAAAAGTGACGAACTCTTCAAATTGTTCTCCAAATTTTATACACCCCCAAAGAACATACACGTATGAACAAAACATAACACCATCGATAACAACAAGAAGAAGAAGACGAAGAAGAAGACGAAGAATGGACTTTACGACAAAGTTGAAGTACGGTTTGAACCCCGCCGCGAAAGCTTCTTCTTCGAAAAACAAAAAGAAGCCGAAGCTTGTAAATCTTTTCGCGAACGATGAAAGCAGCGACGAAGAAAACGACGACAACAGAAACGGCACGATGAGCGAAGCAGAGAGAGCGAAAAAACGACACAACGAGGAGATTAAACGACAGCAAGAAGCCGCACAAGCAAAGGGAGACGCCGAAGCTAAGGAAATCTACGAGAAGGCTTTGAAAGAAGACCCGAACGTGTTCGCATACGACGATGCATTAACTGATATTAAAAAAGGAAGAGAAGCTACTTTGCGAGAAAAAGACGGGGAAAAAATCGAACGGAAATCGAGGTACATCGCTCAACTGAAAGAAGCGGCTGATTTCAGGAAGCGTGAACAGGATGTTACTTACGAGAGACGATTGATGAAAGAACGCGAGAAGGAGGACGAGCTGTACGGAGACAAAGAAAAGTTCATAACGTCCGCGTACAGGAAGAAGTTGGAGGAAGAGGAAAAGTGGAAGAAAGAAGAGCTCGAGCGCGAACAGAGAGAAAAGGAACGAGAGGTACAAGGGAAATCCGATATGACGTCGTTCTATGCGAACTTGATGAATAGAAACGTAGCAACTGGGGGTGATACCGCGACGCACTCCAGGAAAGCACCCGAGCCTAAACTCGTTCATTCGCCAGCAGTTGTTGCGCAAAACGAGAAGAAGGAAGAAGAAAAGGCGAAAGCGATAGAAACGATCGATCAAAAGACAAAAGTCTCCCGCGGCGATGAGAATAAACTTCCAGCGAATGCGATAGAAAGAACCACAGGTGACGACAAGAGACTAGTAGAAGAAAAGAGTAAAGATAACGTGCAAAAAGAAGCGGCTGCCAGAGAGCAAGTTGCGGCTCAAAAGCAAGTAGATAGGGAGGAGAAGGCTAAGAGTGCTCGTGAGCGATATCTTGCGAGAAAACGAAAAGATCTTGATAGTTAATAGCGGTTAGTCTCATGAGTGTTGTGTATAACACATGCATTGTACGGTACCGAACGCCGCGGTAAGGCGTGTGTAGCCCAACCTTTAAGAACGAATACGATAAAGCGCGCATATTTTCATTTAATCCCCTAAATTTTCATTTCATATTTAGCAAATATAAGAATTTTCCGGAATTCCCGTAACCAACCCTACAGATTACTAACTACTACGGGCATGGTAATGATAAATCTCCTACTAAAAACGATTCAAAACGTTAATGCGCATCGTCCTC
>Ga0115569_10001764_pt1 | contig 16619 bp, 15 predicted proteins | sample COGITO_mtgs_1205_2_FD_87295 | JGI IMG/M metagenome (GOLD analysis project Ga0115569, IMG submission 87295) | Pelagic marine microbial communities from North Sea - COGITO_mtgs_120503 | ecosystem: Environmental > Aquatic > Marine > Epipelagic | place: Germany:Helgoland, sampling site Kabeltonne... | reverse complement strand
TGGCTGCCAAAGCATCGCCGTTGGTGTTCAGGAAAACGTCGAGGTAGGGCAGGGCAAGGCTGATTCCCGCTCCGGCAATGGATCCGCGAAGCGTGCGCTCAAGCAGTTTTCGCCGCGTGATGAATTGACTCATGAGGGTCCCTCTCTTAGTGCCCAATCTTCTGCCGGCATCGAATTCCCCGCGGTCGCTCTCTGGAAGCCGTCGGCGTTCACGATTTCTCGCATCAGATGAGTGATGCGGTGCCCCCCCTGATCAAAGGCATCTTCGAGACGACGGAGGAACGCTCTTTCCGAAAAGGTTGTGGTGCGACCGATCGCATACTGATAGGTGCGCTCTGCAAGGCAGCCTGCGACCCGATCATTCTTGGCCATCGCTATCCCAAGCGAAGCGGGATCGCGAAATGTCTTCCCGTCCAGATCGCCGCTGGCATCAATCGGTGCATCGTTTTCCGTCCTTCGGAAGCGTCCCATTCCGTCGAAGGGTTCGAGTCCGAGTCCGAGGGGGTCAGTGAGTGTGTGGCAGTTGCGGCAGGTGGCGTTGGAAGCATGCACTTCGAGTCGGTTGCGAGCAGTTTTATGCTCCGGACTGTCGTCCGCATTAAAGAGGCCGAAGTCGACATCCGCGGGAGCCGGCGGTACATGCTGACAAAGGAGTGCCTCTCGGACGAAGAGCCCGCGTAGGGTGGGCGAGCTTCGGCCGGAATGGGCATTGAGCATGTTGAAGCTCGCGTGGCTCAGGAGGCCACCGCGTCCGCTGGATGGGGGAAATTTGAGTTCTTCCCAACCGTTTTCCGTGCGCACGGGCAGGGCGTATACGGGGCCGAGGATCCTCGTCATGAAGGTATGGGGTGTTGTGAAGAGCTCGAGATAGCTGCCTTCTCGAGAAAGGAGATGGTCGACGACCGTGCGGAGGGTTTGCTCTCTGGCATCGGCTGCGACGCGAGCGCTGAACATGGGGTAGCGGATCGGATCCTTCGAGAGGTTTTCGAATTCATCGAATTGGAAAATGTCTTCGAATAGCGCACGGATACCCTGTTCAAAGCGAGGGGATGAGAGGAGACGATCAACTTGCTTCGCATACACTCCTTGTTCGTGCAGGTCTCCGCGTCGGACGGCTTCAAGGAGCTCGTTGTCAGGGCCGCTATTCCAAAGAAGGAAGGAGAGTCTCGAGGCGAGGGTGGCGTCGGAGAGTCGGACCGGATAAATCGTTTGAGCCGTTTCGGGAACGGTCGATTCAAGGCGAAAGAGGAACTCGGGCGCGACTAATAGACTTGAGAGAGTCGATGCGATTCCGGTATAGAAGTTTCCAAACTCGGTCGCTGCTTGGTCTGCCAGCGCTGCGCGTGCCCGGATTTCCGACTCCCGGAGAGGTCTCCGGAGAAGCAGAGGGCCGACTTCTTCCAGGATTGCCTTGCTGCAGGCGGGATCCGCAGCCTCGGCGTTCGAAGGTATGCAGGGCAGCCAATCTTTGCGGCGTTCGGGGAGCAGCGCTTGGCGAGCAACCTCGCTCGCCATTCCTTCATATTGCTCGAAGCCGCTCGCGGTAATTGTGGCCTGGGCACTGCCTACGGCAATTAGCCCGTTGCGTCGATTTTCCGGCTCGAATCGTCCTGCTAGTTCGATCCCAGGACCGAAGACATCGCTCATCACGTTCCTGTACTGGGCTTTTGTGAGTCGGCGCATAGCCAAGGTCGCCGGTTGGGATTTCGCAGGGAGTGGCGTAAGGCCAGCAGATCGATCGGAACCACGTTCGGTTCCAGCGCCCGCCGGCGCATGGGCCGTTCTAAATTCCGGATGGCGGATATGGCCCCCCGCCTGGGCGATCACGCCTGCGGCGGCGAGACTGAACGCAGTCGTGATTAGGACAAGACCGCTCATTCGCCGCCGGCATGACGCATAACGAGAGCCGGTTGCGAGGGCGAGTGCTGCAAGTACGGCATTGGCGGGTAGGAGCCGTCCCCATCGTTCTGCGAGCTCCACATGATGGTCGAGCCAAGTTTGTCCCGTGCCGCCGATCTGGTCGAATATGAATGGATAAGCGGCATCTCCCGACTGCATGACGAGCACAGCCGAAGCGGATGTGACTAAGCAGAGCGAGAGTCCCAGGATCATCGAACGCCAACGGTTTTCCACCATCGCCCAAGCAAGCGCACACGCAGCGATCGCCAAGCCCGTGATCGGGAGATGATTCAGCAGTACATGCCGATAGGCTGGATTCTCCGCAATCTCGAACCAGAGCTCGCTCAAGGCTCTCGTCTCCTCGTATGCGACACGGCGGGCCTCTTTGTGGGGCTGGGGTAGGGAGGCATCCGGTCGCGTCTATTTCGAGACGCCGAGGCTCCTGGGATCGAAGCATCTCGGCTCGCCTGAAACGCTAGCAATAAATATCAGGAGCCCAGGAAGGGGCAAGGTGTCCCCGTCAGGATCTATTGGTCAGGATGCCTAATATAGGTGGGGCGGGAAAGCCCGCTTGTTTTCCTATCTCTTAGGCACTTACTGAGCTGATCGCAGACTACACTCGAACAGGAAATACCTATGAAGGAGGCTAGTAGATGGAACGATCCGATGAAAAGCTGCCTGGCCTGACGCGCCGCGCGCTCCTCGCGAAGGCGACTGCCGGCGCGCTCACGGCGTCAGCCACCGTGGCTGCCCCGGGTTGCGCCGTGGTTGGAACCCGCGCTGCGGCCCTGGGCGCCCCAGAAGCGGTGCGCCCGCTCATACATGACCTCGCGAACCCAGCAGACGCGGTTTCGAGTGGGGACGCTTGGGTCGCCTTTTGTGATTCGCTGAAGCCCCTCGCACAACACGTGACGGGCCCCTCGTCGCTCGGTGATTTGCAGATTCAAACCGAGGGTATCCGTCTGCTCGGTCGACTGGTCGGGCTCGGACTGGATCGCTTCGTCGAGAACGGGAGTCCCGAACACCCGAGTTTCTTTGACTTGCAAACGGCGACACAGAAATATTTGGGCGACAACCCCGACCAGACCTATCGCAGCGCAGCAATCGACGGATCCGGGACCTATCTCATTCGCGGAAATGCCCGAGACGCGGCGGGCGTGGAAGTCGGACTCTACGCGGGCAGCTTTCGCAGCGACGACGAGAACCCAAACGGCGGACGACGTCTGGTTGACTCCCTCGACGAGACGAGTATTTCGATAGAGGAAGATGGAAGCTTCGAAATTCTCGTCCGACCGAAAAGCGGCGATGCGTCCGGAGGCGTTGAAGAAAATCTGCCTCGCAACGTTCTGACCTCCGAGCCGGATGCGAACGCGATATTGATCCGAACCTATTTCTGGGACCGGAAGCGGCGCCAAGAACATGGAATGGCCGAGATCAATCGCCTTGATATCACGGAGCCACGGCCTGCGCTTACACCCGAGTCACTCCTTCGTGGATTTATTGCAACGACCATGTTCATCGATGGCAGCCTAACATGGTGGAACTCTTTTCAAGAGATCCAAGCTGCGCCGAACACAATCGTCGAAATGGCGGATGACGGAACCATTCAGACACCAAGTCAAATCCGCTACCTGAACGGACTCGTAGAGATCGACCCGAGCCAAGCCTTCATCCTCGATTTCGACACGACGGCCGAGCCCCGCTATTGGAGCTGGGTGCTTCAGAATGTCTGGGGCGAAACGCCCGATTGGCGTGATCGCCCGGTTGTTCTCAACAACCGGGATGTAGAAAGAGACGCTTCGGGTCGCGTCCGAATTGTCGTCGCACACCGCGACCCTGGCCACGCGAACTGGATGGACATGAGTGGGCATCCGAGGCTGCTTCTCAGTCTCAGATGGCGCGGCGAATCACCGCTTCCCAAGGTCGCAACAAAGGTCGTCACGCTCTAGTACCTGCAATCTCAGGGTGTGGTGCTGTTAGGTCGCTTTGGAGATCGAGCCGAGCAGGGGCCGGCCCATAAAAGCGCTGTCGCTATGTCAGGTGGTCGTTTCTGATGATCTCAACCTCATCTTGGCGCCTCGCAGCTTGGAGGAAACGCCAAAATCAGGCGCCACAGCTGACGCGAATAAGGCACGCCCCTCGCACGCTGCAGAGGGCATCTTATGAGTAGATCGCTCGGAGCGGACCGCTTTAAGCCGGCATTATACCCCGCGAGGTAAAGGACGAGGGCCTACTCATAGTTTGTCGATTATCGCACTCGAGATTTGATGCAGGCAGCTGATGCTCGGCCCTCGCGCTTTAAGACGGATGCGCCCGCGACGGGCCATGCTCCGCTCTGGATGAGGACGACCTCCATTCTATTACGACCGATCATAGTGCCTAGGAGGATCCCCGGCTCCAGGGACTCAGCGAGATAAAACTCACGTCCTCGTCGGCCCACCGCGCCGAAGACCTCTTCCGTGTCTCCCGCGACAATCTCCGTCTCGGAGTCTCCCCCCGCTCCTTCTAGCAGCGTCCATGATGACGTTCCTTTAATGGTGCCGCTCTCCACGACTTCAATCACGAACTCTGCCCAGACGAGCTGTTTGCCGAGTCGGTTGACGACGACGCGCTCTCCCGACCAAGTTCCGACGATGCACTGAGCTCGATTCTGGGCGCGTCCTGAGGCAAATGCATTTGGAACGAGGAATGAAAAGATAATCAAGACAGTAAATGCGAGCTTGGTGGACGGAATGCGTGCTTTCTCTGCTGTGATCAATGTGGCTCAAGACGTCAACGAGGCAAGCTTAGGATCGTTTCCGCTTTTGCGAAGAGCGCCTATCGAGGGAGATGGCGAGCCACTCCACTGATCCGAACTGTGGCTTGTCCTATTTAGGTTGTTGAAGTGCTCTCATCCTTCGACAGGGTCGATCATTGACTCTTTGAGATAAAGCGAATCGATGTATTCGCGAACGGCCTGAATCAGGCCTTCGCGTACATCAAAGACCAGGCAATGGTTGGTCTCGTACTTATTTCCGTTTAACCCTGTCGAGCGATGGGTCATCTCGGTCACGACGTGCTCGCCGGCGCTGACAACGAGGGTCGTCTCGAGATCGTAGGAATCCATGCCCGTCGTGAAGAGGCCCTTGTCTACCGCGAAATAGCCATCGAAAATGTCGCGACGGCCGAAGAACTTTGCGGGCCACGGCATCGATGGCGGCGTCTCCCAGGTTGCATCCTCAGCGAATGCTGCATAAGCGGCTTCGTGTCGGCCTGCCTTGATGTCCTCAAGGTAATCAAGGACGACCTTCTTCGGTTCTTGATTCTCTCCACTCATTTGGATCTCCTCTTCGCGCTCAATCGAAAAGCGCAGCTCTTTCTTTTTATATTGACCCCGGTGGTTCCCGTCTCTGCCAGCAGAACCGGACCTGCACCCTGCCGCTCTGCACGCCGGATAGCATCACCGAGTTGAACAATGTCAGTTTGCTGACCGTAGATAGCTCACCCGGAAAACCCGCGCGTGCAAACAAGCTGATTGATGAACGAGATCTCCATTGGCGATTCTTTCGGGACGACCGCGATAGACCACATCGGCAATCGCAGTCACGCGATAAGCGCATTTGATTCGGCCACCCTAAAGCGTCTTGCTGGTTGGCAAGCTTGCCTCTTGAGGAAGGATTTGTGCCCGCACGCCCTGGATTTCCTCGAGAACCGGCCCAGAGAATTTGATTTATCGCTGGTGATGTCGGTATAGGCACTCGAGAATTTCGGCCTCTCGTCCCTCGGATGCGGTGGGGCAGGAAGGGGCAAGGTACCTTCATCGGAGCCTGTTTTCCGGAATGCCCACTATGGGCGATGCCTAACAGCCAGCTTGAAACCCCTATCCCCAGCGACTCTACGTGAGCCCGAGCGATGAGGAGCACAAGGTTTAACGCGAGAAGCCCGCGCTCAACGACCCTGTGTCCGCGATCGCGACGTTCCGCCGTTGGTATGCACATCTTGATAAAAATGTTAGTCGCCTAGGAAAGCAGAGCGTAGCCAAGCTAAGCCAAGCGAGGAGCGGGCCCCGTCGACTAGAGGAGTGCGATCGGATTCACTGGGCAGCCCGTCGCCCCCGGAACTCGCATGGCGCCTAACATAAATAGAAAAGTCCATCGTTCAGCCGCGACGCAGGCTTTGGAGAGTGCGCCGAGGGCGAGGTTGTCGATCAGCGGGAGGCCTAGTCCAGTAATCCCGATCTGATGAATCGGGAAGGGCCATTCTGGAACGCCTAGTCCCGGGAGCGGATCAGAAATACCGTCGCTTCCCAGCACCGAGATTTCCCTCTCGCGCAGCCAGGGCAGACACTCGGCGTGTAGGCCGACCATGCCATCCGCGGGATCGAGCGGTCCACCGGCGAGGCGGCGCCGCGCGCAACGGCCGCTTGCGACCAGCAATATGTCTCCGGTTTCGACGACGACGCCCTGGCGTTCGAGCGACTCCTCGACTTCGGCGAGACGGATCGCTTCGTGGCCGTCGATGAAGTCGATGCCGCGGGCATGGGCGATGTCGAGGAGGAGGCCGCGGCCGACGATGCCGTCGGCGAAGCTGAGAACGGTATTGCGTCGAGCGCCGTCGCTACGGACCTCTTCCGCGGGCACGCCGTTGTACATCTTTCCGCGCACGAACATATGGCAGAGGGCGTCGATGTGCGTGACGCCAAGGCCATGGACGTGGGCGCCGACGAAGTCCCGCGCGGCCTCGTAGCCGGGGATGCCACTACCATCGCGCGCGTCGCCAGAGGCGAGCATATGATGTTGAGCGGGAATGGGCGTTTCGGGTGTCGGTGTTAAGTCGAGGTCGTGAGACAGACTAATCGAGCGGCCTTCACGCACTAAGCTGGCTGCGCGGGCGGCATGCTCCGGGCGAAGATGATTCAAGGTTCCGAACTCGTCGTCGTCGCCCCATCGTCCCCAATTGGAGAGCGATTCAAAGAGCGTATCGAGTGCTTCTTTTGTTGGGACCTGCATCTTTCTTCCTTCTGTATTTTCTGGAATCGCTTCGTCGTATCCGTTGGTCGACCGCCGGACTAAGAGCAGTCTCGCCTATGCGATCAGCCGTGGGTGGTTGCCCTGCGATTTCTGATCAGTCGTCCCGCGTGTCTTTGAGTAGACTCTCCGTCCCGGAACGCGATCTCGCCGGCGACAACGGTCGCGGCGAAACCCTCGGCTCGCTGCGAAAGTCGCATGCCTCCTCCCGGAAGATCATTCACGATCTGGGGCACGCCGGGGGCGACGGTCTCGGGATCGAAAACGTTAAGGTCCGCGAGCAATCCTTCGCGAAGCAGGCCGCGGTCCGCGAAGCCCCAGGCCTGTGCCGGCTCAAGTGTCAGCATGCGTATGCCCTCCTCGAGGGTGAAGGCGCCTGTGTTGCGTACCCAATGTCCGAGCAGATGTGTTTGGATCGAGGCATCGGCGATCTGGCTCAGGTGCGCGCCGGAGTCCGAAAAAGTCATCACAGTCCGCGGATGACGAAGCACGTCGAGCAAGACCTCTTCATTTTGTGGATAGAGGCTCGGCTGTATAAAGAGGCGTTCGAAGTCGCTTTCGAGCGCTAGGTCGATCATCGCCTCCGCAGGCGAAATGCCGCGCGCCGTCGCGACCTCGCGCAAAGAGGGCCAGGGCGGCAGCCCGCGATCGAAGACGCGGATTCCGTCCCAGTCTGGCTTGCGCGGCATAGCCCCGATCCCGCGCCAACGGTCGTAGTCGCCCTCCATCGCCGCCTTGGCCAACCGTGTTCGTGTTTCCGGTTCGCTCAGCGCGCGCTTCTGGTCCTCTATCGGCTGAGCGCGAAAAGGGATCCACTCGGGCAGCACATCGAAGGGCAGTCGCGTGCGGAACCCGAGCAAAACCGAGATCCCGCGACAATGACTCTGGCCGATCATGCGGCCACCCTCCGAGGCGATGCGATCAATACGGTCCAGCATGGCCCGGCCGCCTTCCTGCGTTGCGATCAGTCCTGCCGTGATGGGCACGCCCTGTTCGACCGCGATGCGCCGGACGTGTTCGAAGACCGTTTGTTGTTCGTCGGGGTCGGGCGAGAGAAAACCTTCCGTACCGCCCTCGAGCATCCCTATTCCGAGTTCGCTCATTACATCGACGAGCGCATGCAGTTCCTCCCAGCTCGCGATGCGCGATGCGACGGGTCGATCGTCGGATGTTTCGTGATGTTCGCTGCGTGAGGTCGTGAAACCGATCGCACCGGCGAGTAGTGCCGATCGCAGCTGGTCCCGCATGCGGCGCAGTTCGTCTTCGTCGGCTTCTTTCTCGAAGGCGCGCTCTCCCATGGCCCAAGTGCGGAGAGCAGAGTGTCCGATGTTCGCCGCATAATGAATCGACTTGGGAATTCGATCGAGCGCCTCGAGATATTCGGGGAAGGTCTGCCATGTCCAGTCGATGCCCTCGGCCAGGGCCGTTGCATCGATGTCCTCGGCGCGTTCGAGATTTCGGAGCACGAGCGCTCGGGCATCATCGTGGACCGGCGCGATGGTGAATCCGCAATTGCCCATCACGACGCTCGTCACGCCTTGCCAGCAGGAGTTCGCGCCGGACGGATCCCAGAAGACCTGAGCATCGAAATGGGTGTGGCCGTCGATAAAACCGGGGGTGACGACCAGTCCGTCCGCATCGATCTCCTGTCGTCCGCGTGCGCCGAGGCGACCGATCGCGGTGATGCGGTCGCCTTCGATGCCGATGTCGGCGCGATAGGCGCCGGTGCCCGATCCGTCGACGACACGGCCGCCGCGAATCACGAGATCGAAGGCCATGCTGCTCCCTTACGTTCGTGCTGGGGACGATCGCTGCTTCATGCAGGGATCGTTCCCGCATACGCTACTGCGCCACGTATCCGCCGTCGACGGAGAGCGCAGTGCCGAGTACGAAGGAGGATCGTTCCGAACACAGCCAGAGCGCAGCCTCGGCGATTTCCTCGGGTTCGGCAATACGGCCGATCGGGTGCAATCCTTCGAGTTCCTGTTGTAGCGCCGGCGTCTCGCGCACGACGTCTTCGACCATCGCAGTGCGCGCTGTCCCCGGACAGATCGAGTTCACCCGGATTCCCTGAGAGCCGTACTCCAGCGCTGCGGCACGGGTGAGTCCTATCACGCCGTGTTTGCTGGCAACGTAGGCCGATTGACCGGGAAATCCGATCAGTCCGGCGCCCGAAGCACAGTTCACGATTGCGCCCCCGCCCGACGCAAGGATCGCGGGGATTTCGTACTTCATGCAGAGAAAGACGCCGGTCAGCATAACATCAATAGTTCGGCGCCACTGCGCCTCGGGCATCTCGGAAACGAAGTTAGGCGGGCCCGAAAGACCGGCATTATTATAGGCGTAGTCGAGCCTACCGAAGCGTTCGGTCGCGGTCGCGACGGCCCGCGCGACCGCTTCACCCTCCGCGACGTCGGTTTCGACGAAGACCGCCTCGGCACCGGTTGCCCTGATCGCTTCGGCGGCGGATTCACCTCCCTCGTGGTCGAGGTCCGCAAGCACGAGTCGCGCGCCGCGCTCCGCGAATAGACGACTCGCGGCTCGGCCGATCCCCGACGCGGCGCCGCTGACAAAAGCGACGCGCCCCTCGAACTCGTCCGTGTTGGATGCGGACTTCGACATGTGGCTCCTCCTTGCGTGACCCCGGAGCGGGGTTCGACTGGCTGTGTCAGAATCGTCGCATGGGCAGGCTAAATGGCAAGGTGGCATTGATCAGTGGCGGAGCGCGCGGGCAGGGCGAGGCGGAGGCTCGGCGCTTCGTGGCGGAAGGCGCGCGCGTGGTCTTAGGTGATGTTCTTGAGACCGAGTGTCGGGCTGTGGTGGAATCACTTGGCGAGGCGGCTCGTGGGCTCAGACTCGATGTGACTCAGGAAGAAGATTGGGCGCGTGCGGTCGCGACGGCCCAGGATTCGTTCGGTCGTTTAGATGTGCTCGTCAATAACGCGGGCATCGTACGCACAGGCTTCCTTGAGGAGACTTCTCTTGCCGACTACCGAGCCGTGATCGAGGTGAATCAGGTCGGCACCTTTCTGGGCATGCGCGCGGTCGTCCCTGCAATGCGTGAATCGGGGGGCGGCTCGATCATTAACATCTCTTCGAACGCGGGCATAGAGGGCGTGCAAGGGGTGATCGGATACGTAGCGAGCAAGTGGGCGATTCGCGGCATGACAAAAACGGCCGCCCTCGAACTCGGTCGCTACGGCATCCGTGTGAATTCCGTTCATCCGGGTGGAGTCGCCACGCCGATGATCGGAGCCGATGATTTCGATTCCGTCGACCAGGATGCCGTTTGGAGTGCGCAACCGATCCCGCGTGTGGGCCAGCCCGAAGAGATTGCGAACCTGGTTCTCTTCCTCGCCTCTGACGAGAGCAGCTATTCGACAGGATCAGAATTCGTGGCCGACGGTGGTGGACTCGCGGGTAGCACCGGGCGCGGGGTCGATCCGAACTAATATTAGGTCACGCGCGCTCAGGGTTCCTACCGACTGAGCGTCATCCGATTCCTCTCTTCTCGTCTCTGAACGGACACGCCTACTCGGGCGCAAGCGCGATCAGCGCGTTACCGGGCCGCTCGGCCTGCCCGTAGCCCGAGCTAACGAAGAGACGCCCATTGGCGTACATCGGTCCGACCGTCCCGTAGAGCGCGCCGCCCCGGGTCTTCGTGCCGCGCAGCGTCTCGAACTCGCGTGCCGTCTCCATCCGCCATAGAACGGCGCCCGTCTCGCGGTCGAGGGCATAGAGCACACCGTCGATCGCGCCGATGAAGAGCACCTCATCCATGACGAGCGGAGGCGCACCGATCGCATCGTCACACTCCCCCGACCCCGCACAGAGCGTCTCGCGATCCACGCTCCAGAGTGGCTTCGCTTCCTCGAGCATGACCGCATAGAGCCCCGGCCGCGCCGTCGCGCCGTGGGAAGGGTCGTCTCGTGCGTCGGTGCTCGGGACATACAGCACACCGTCGCGAGTGGCCATGCCGTAGCGGATGCCGTCTTCCGCACCGCCTTGCGAGATGCGCCTTCGCCACACCGGCGTCCCGGTCTCGGCATCGAAGGCGTGGAGCACGCCAGACTTCGCGCCCGCCACGAGGACCTCCCGACCCTCGAGTTCGACCAGCATTGTCGTCGCGCCGAAGTCGATGTCCGGCCCCACGGGCATGGGACACCCGACCTGATCCGAGACGCTCCAGAGACATGCGGCGTTCCATGCGTCTTCGGCCTGAGCCTGGTGACTCCAGACGACTCGCCCCGTTTCCACATCCATCGCCAGGATCGAATCGCTGCGCGCCGACGCAGGCTGGCTGTGATTGTTCCCAGATCCGACGAAGAGAAGGCCGTGTCGGCGTGAGATCGTGGGCGTGTTCCAGACGCTCGCGCCCGAGGGCCCCCGGATCTCGGTTCCCGCGTTCGTATGCCCCGTGACGCGTGGCGCCTCTTCGATCGTCGCGGTCCGCCACAGGATCTCGCCGGTCCCCGCATCGACTGCGACGACGGCCCCTGAGTGTGTGCAGCAGGCGTAGTTTTTGTCGAGCGGGCCGACGTCCTCGTTGGACGAAATAGGCACGAAGAGGCGCCCCTCGAACGCGCTGACCGAGCCCGTCACCGCCGCGGAAGGATGGGGGTCCATAGAGGTCTTCCAGACGAGCACGCCCGTCTCGGCGTCGACGGCGTAGGTGTTCGCGGCGCGGTCGGCGAAGACCGCGAGCATGCCGCCCGGCCCGCCTAAGACTTTGTCGCCTGCGGGCCTGGGTGTGAGCGTGATGGCGCTGCGGACCTCAGCCCCGGCCTTGAAGTGCCAGCGCGTGCAGCCCGTTTCCTGGTCGAGGGCATAGACGGAACCGTTGTGGCTGCCCACGAAGACTGCTCCGCCGCCTGCTGTCGGATGGGATCGCAGCTGTGTTGCCTCCGGAAACGCGACCACCCACTGAACGGAGAGGGATCCCACGTCTTCGCGCGAATAGCCCTCGTTCGAGGCGACATTCCTATGATTGAGCAAGCTCCCTCCCCAGCTAGGATGGGCCCGATCGCTCCAGTCGAAGGCGAGGCGATCGTCCTCGCAGGTCGGAGATACGGCGTAGTCGCGTTCGCTTTCGGGAGTTCCGAAGTCGACCCCCGTGAAGAACTCCGCGACGGCATGTCGGCTCGCCTCGTCGAGATTGCGACCGATACGACGCATCGGGCCCGTCGTCAGTGCGTCGTAAACGAACCCCGGCGGCCGTCCCTTCATCTGCGGGAACTGATAGGCCATGAGCGGCAGCGCATGGCAGACCGCGCAATTGTCCGCGAAGACCTGCGCACCCGACGGATCGGGCGGGGCTTCGAGAGCGTCTCGGGTCGAGTCGGCACAGGCGAGACCGACGAAGAAAAGTATGGACAGGACGATGTTGGCGCGCAGGAGGCTTCGGCTCATGTCCCGAGTATGCGCGGGTCGGTCCGCCCGCGCACACGTCAGCCCGGCCGCCCTTCAAGGCCTCCGTCGGGAACGAGGAAATCGTCCAGGCGCGCACTCTCTCGAGCATGGATCCTCCGGAGCAGCGGACTTATCGGGAGCTCGTGAGCCGTCACTTCACTCCGCGTGCCCTGAGGAAGCTCAGGGAGCCTCCGGAAGGGGGCGGGTACCTCCATCGGCTCCTATTTATAAGAATGCCAACTATGGGCGGGGCCGAAAAGGCAGCTTGAAATCCCTATCCCCCTCCGCGATCTCCAGGCAGTCTAGCGATCACGGTCTCAGTCTCGTGGAGATTAACTTTGCACCGGGTCATCTCCTGCCCAAGCACAGCCACTGGTCCGACCGCCTCTAACTACGTTGTTAAGGTTGGTATTTTGACGGGTGATCGCGAGCTAGGTCCTGGAGAGGATTTCTTCCTCCCGGCTGAACAGGTCTATGCCTATCAAGCGCGCGCCGAGGGTGTCGCGCTTCTCGAATTGCGAAACCTCACTTCCATTGCGATGAGGGTTTGTGAAAAGGATATGGCGGTGTACCGATCCAAGGCGATTTCGTCGATAGCGGAAGCGAGCCGCTAAGCCGTTTGGCTATGGAACTCGCTTATAGCTTTGGGCGACCTGCGGCGAGCCAGGCCCGCTCCGACCAAATGTCATGATTTTCGCCCCACGAGACACCTCGTTCGTTTTCCCAGCGAACAAGATTAAGGACAGCATATACGCCATTGCCTGCATTCGATGCCATCGTGTTGATGCATTCTCCTTCCACTTGGATTTCACGGCCTGCTGCATCTTTCGATGTTAGGCGTAGGGAGACAGGAAGGTCGTCGAGCCAATTCGTTTCGCGAAGTCCGGAGACGATCCTTGCCGAAATGCCATCTTGAAGCAGATATCCGCTCGTGATTCGTTCTGATGCGTCGGGGGTTGGGTTCACGTAGGTGAAAAAACTGAAGTTGCGGGACGTTGCATGTGCATTCCCGAGACGTAGTTCGTCTGGCATCAGGCGGGGGCCCCATGATCGATCTCGGATCGAATAGCAATCGATCGGGAGGGTGCGTCCGTGGAACGTGACTTCGCCCGTGACGTGACCGGGCTGCTCGAAATGTCCCGCGAACATTCCTGGGGACTCCTCAGGGGGGACCGGGTTAGGCGCCATGATCGCGGAGAATTCGATATCGAGCTTAAAATTCTCAGTCTCCTGGCAAATGTGGTACCGCGTCAGCGGTTCGATGCACTCGATATGCAGACCTCGCTTAAGCCTGAGGTTTTTTAAGTCCGGTGGGTCGGTAAAGGGCTCAGTCCAGCGGTCCCCGAAAAGCCCTTTCGATTGGCCGTGCCAACCAGCAATCGCGCCGCCCTGCTGGCCCGCATTGGGACTGAACCAAACCCGCACTGAGGCAGAAAGGCTCTCGTCCGGAATCCAAAACGGGAACCACATCGTCTCGATCCATGTAGGTGTATCGCTTGTGGGAGGGTGAAAGGCGTCATCCTCCTCGATCACGATGAGTCTCGGGTCGCGGCCGATCATACGTCCTCCAGAGGCTGCGGCAGTCTCTCCATGAGCGCGCCCATAAGCGGGCGACGGCGCTCGCCAAGGCGAAGGAATCGCCTAGCGAAATAAGAGGCCCACTGCGTGTCTCGTTCTTGGGTGTTTTTACTGGGTTCGCCGAGAACCATGCGAAGTCGATCGTCTGCAAGTGCTAGGTCCGTTAGCGACTCATTCAGCGTGTCTTGGATGTCGTCTATCTCTTGCTGATTAAGCGCGGCGCCTACGCTGTCTTCGTGGCTCAGCGTAGCGATCACACGGGCCACACCGTCGATTCGGTGCGCGGCTAGACCCGGCGGGAGTTCGGGGACAACTATGTTCTCTAGGTCATGTTGGGCTGCCCTTGCGAGCGAATGCCTCGCGTGATTCATGGTCGTTTCGGAACTCGGATCGAGGGGATTGATCGCAGGACGTTGAATACCCTCGCAGTCACAGATCACGAGAGCCGCCGCACGAATCAGAAGAGTCTGGTACATCGTCATCTCTACGACATCGAAGCCCGGGGGTCTATGTGCGAGCCCAAGCCCGATCATCAGGCTGTTGCGGACCAGCACGAGCGCGCGGTAATAGCCGATGCGCTCGAGGTCGATGGGAGTTCCACTGCTCGCCTCATACTCTGCGAAACGCGTGGGTAGATGACCTATGGGGGTCGCCATGTCGCGAACCGCGATCGCAGCTAAATCTTCCATCGGGTCCCCGAAGTGAGCGACTTCCCAATCGATAATCGCGTTGACTCGTCCCTCCGAGTAGAGAAAGTTGCCGGGGCCCATGTCGCTATGAACTAGGGCACATCGGGCGTCACCTTCAGGGATTTTTCGTTCGAGCCATTCTAAGGCAAAGAGAAAAAAGGGCTCGATCTCATCGCCTAGCATAGAAGCTGCATTCCGGGCTTTCTTGAGTGCTTCTCGAGCCGAATCCGAGGGATGGTCGGGGACCGTTAGGTGGGGGATCTCTAGGGATCGGGGATCGATCGAGTGAAGCGCGCCCGTGAGAATCATAAGATGACGCGCCGTCGCATCGAACTCGACATCATGATCGACGAAGGGAAAGTCTGAGCGGCCGTCGATTCGCTCGAGAAGCAGGAGGCCATTAGATGCCTCGGAGCCGATCACTCGCGGGACAGGCACCGCGGAGTCTTTGAGCGCGTGAAGGACAGCCGCATCATGTTCGCTACCTGCTCCCTGACCTCGGTCGCGAAGCAGGAAAAGTCGACGTGGTGGTTTTCTTGAGAGGTTGTTGGAGGCTTCGCCGCTCTTTGCTGTTTCCTCGGAATCGATATCTACGTTCCACGCCTCGCGACTTGCGCCCGCTATATGCCGCGTGGCGGACACGACTTTGCTTTGGGTCAAAAGTTCAACCCATTCTGCGAGAGAGGGGGGGAGGTCAAACGAAGTCAATGAAACACCTCAACCCGTCGTGTTTGGGGCCGTAGGGGGAATGATTTGAACAACTCCTGCCTCGCTGACGTCAGCCTCTTTGGTCACGATGACCGTCGGGGAGGCATCGATGTCCATGAACTCTGACAGATCGGCCCAGTGGGCGCGGCCTCGTTCCGTGTCGCGATAAAAGGCTTCCGTCCGCGCCAGACTCTCAATATCCGGCCAGTGATTTTCGGCCATACCGATGTACGGAGTGTCTCCGGCGACGAGCATGAGACGATTTTTTGTGATGTACGGGTGATCCACTATGTCGAAATCTTGAGTGTGCTGGGTCCAGCGCGAAAAGAATTCTTCGTCGCTTAGCTCGGGTCGCTTTCGAACGAACGTAAATGACGTCACCACAGCGTTCTCCTTTCTCGATTAACTCGGCTCAGCACCGATTTAGTGCGTGTGCGACATTAGTATGCAAAGAACGCCCATGCACCGCGCAGACGAAGATCTCCGCCAAGTGAACGAGATGAAAGGATCAAAGATGCCGGACCGCCGCTATGACCTGAGCGAGATAGAGGATCGTTTTGCGATCATGGATCTTTACGATCGTCAGCTGGCTGCCGCCGAAGCCTTTGACTTTGATGCTTACGACACGACCTTTACGGCCGATGCGTGCCTCGACCTGTCCGATTTCGGTCTGGCGGCCTGCACCTACCCGGAGTACCGGGCGTGGCTGGCTGGATTACAGGGCGTCATGCTGGAAGCGCAGAGGATAACAGGTGGCCTACGCCTAATATTAGAAGAAAACCGTGCGACGACACGCGTGCCGGTTTCGTGCCATGTCGTGATGAAAGTGGGTGATGAATCAACACTCAATCACACCGGGATTTTTTATAACGACGTACTCGAACGCCGCGAGGAAGGTTGGCGAATTGTCTCGCGTGTCGAAGAACTTGCATGGCCAAAGGGGCGGTTGTAGCCCTTAGTCCTGTCCTTCATTGGCGCTTGTTTTTTTGGAGCCCTCTCTTCGATTATAATCGCTAGAACGCGACGAGGAGGAAATACCATGAGCGAAATTACTCTGGAATCATTGGCAGCCGAAGTTAACGCTCTCCGAGATCGCGTGCGCGCACTCGAAGATAAGGAAGCGATTCATCGTCTCACCCGCGAATACATGCAGGCGATGCACGACGCTCGCTGGGAAGATGCCGTCGCCTGCTTCTCAGACGAAGCTTCATATGACCACGGCGTCCTCGGTGAACTCCGTTCAAAGAAGGATATTAGGCAGTTCTACCTTGAGTTCATGCCGGGGTTCGAGGAGGCTGGAGGCTGGGCCTTCGACATGCTCACGAATCCA
>Ga0115569_10001756_pt1 | contig 16708 bp, 12 predicted proteins | sample COGITO_mtgs_1205_2_FD_87295 | JGI IMG/M metagenome (GOLD analysis project Ga0115569, IMG submission 87295) | Pelagic marine microbial communities from North Sea - COGITO_mtgs_120503 | ecosystem: Environmental > Aquatic > Marine > Epipelagic | place: Germany:Helgoland, sampling site Kabeltonne... | reverse complement strand
TACTGGTGGCCTTAGTATGACTGGTAGAAGCTCCTCGAGCAGTGCGCACGATGCGTTGTTCAGGGACCAAAGACGCTTGCTCCAACGCCAAACGATTTTGACTGTTCGAAAAGCGTGGGAGTCGCTGATTGTAAACGATAAAGATTTGGCGGCGTGCGCACAAAGTATTGAAGCAGCTTTATCTCAGAGCGTTCATGATATTGCGTCTTCTTCATCCTCTTCCTTCACGTCGGCGAAGAAGCTGCGCATGCTAGCACACAAAGCGTTCGGGTTTGCCATGTTGCTCCGATTAGCCTCAAAAGGCAGCGCCTGTTCAACGCCAAAAAAGGTTTCGAACGATGCATTTACTTTGTTACCGCGTGTTCTCTTAGTTTTTGCGCTTTCTTCCGCGCTTTCCTCCGTCTGTGCGTTGGATCCAGATACGATTGCTATCCAAGCATTCGCGAAACAAAGAGGCGATCCGGCGATGGTGGTAGTTGATCTTTTTCGTCGAGGCGAAATCGAAGCTTCAGAGAAGATTGCGCTGGCATTTTTAGGCAGCGCCATTCCGGGTGATTACGAGAAGAAAAGTGAAGAGGATGAAAGTCTGTTGTGCTACGAAGGCGAGCGACCGGCGTTAGCCTTCGCGCGTGCGTTGGCAATGTTGGCGAGAAGAGCTGCACAAACGAGTCACTCGGACGAAGAAGCTTCGAGATTGTTTTTCCAAGCGGCTTTGCGTTTAGAGAAAGTTGACGACAGCGAGAATAAAATCCTAGCGGAAACGGCAAGAACGATTCGCACTTCGATACTTGGTGACGATGACGACGATGCCAAGAACGCGCAAGATCGAGGAAGAGGAGCGCAAGATCCGCGCACGTACGATGCGCTTGAGCATCACGAAACGGTCGCGTTAGCGTTTGAACGCGTCTTCTCCTCGCGTCTTTCTCACGCCTCTTTGAAATTCACAATGGCGGCAATCTCTGAAGCCGAGCTCGTCACTGAATTTGAATCGCAGGAAGATGCAGCTAGGCTCATCGACGCTAAAGAAAGACTTTGGCACGCGTCTCTGCGACGCGCTTGCGACGAAAACGATTTCGTTTCTGCGTTCGTTTCTACACTTTTCATGTACAATTCCCCGGCGGCGGCGAGACATTCGAACTTTTCAGGTGTACGTGCACTTGTCGAATCGGCATGCGACGCAATGGGCGTGAACTGTGGTGCGACGGCGGATATTGGTCGAGTGATTAAATCGTTGCCGTTTGGAGAGGCGATTTACGCGGCGAGAGAAACGCTTGAAAGAAAATCTCGAACGCACAAGTTGAATCACCAGTCTCAAGACGACAAAGACCAAGGAACTGCTACAATCGTTTCTCCGTCGGAGATTTTATATTCCATGCTCGTCGATCGTTGGGAGTTGAAGGACGCCGCGTTAGTCGCTGCCCAAGACGCCGTCCGCTTCGGCGACGAAGCTCGACGAAAAGTTTGCGAAGCCGCGAAAGACCCGCAAAACGCGCAACTTCGAGACGATGCCATCGAGTCAGTTCAACGTCATTTGCACGGTTTAGAAAAGTCTTTAGCCGCGTTGACCGCGACAAGAAGCGACGAGAGGTGCGGTACCGACGGCGAAGTGTTTTTTGCACCGACGCACGACGATTTTGGAGAAGAAAGCACGGACGATGAAATGCACGTCGAAAAAGGATCCTCAGAGTCCTCGCAAGAAGAGATCGTATTTGAAAAACTTCGCATTCATAATGACGACAACGACGAAGGCAACGATGTTGCACGTCAGAATCAAGAACCACCGAACGACCGCGCGCCTCCACCAAAACCGAAACGACACAAAAAGCTCCATCCTCCAACGGGAGACGACGAGATTGGCGTTGGTTCGCCTCTTGCGGCGATGGCGAGAATGGTCGCGCTCACAAAAGCGCGTCTTCTTCTTTTAAAAAATGATGCCTATTTAGAAGAGCTCGCGATTGAAAAGCAGAAGTTCACCAACATAGCTTCCTTATTCGATGAGAGCGCGGTAAAAGTTGTGTGCGAGAGTTTGTTAAAGCGCGGATTCTTCGATGACTGTTCGGATTTGGTTTCTTTGTGGTTTTCAAACCACGAGTTGCGCGACGTCGCGAGTCAAATATCATGTTGCGCCGGTGCGTTTGCGGCAGAAACGATTCAGCATTCGAGCGAGAGTCATCATTCGGCAAAGTTACCGATTGGTTTTAAATGTGTGAAAGTTTCGAGCTCGTTATCGAACAGCTCAAATACCCTCGCCAATGAGAACCCGTGGGTGGCGTCGAGAAAAATCGTGGACAAGTTTGAAAACGTGGAAACGAATGGGATGATTGCTCATTCCGCGTGTTTAGGCGCCTTAAGCGTGAACCCAGATCTCGAGTTACCTTTATTTCTCACAGAAAACGTGCATTGCGATAAGCTCATTTCGCTGTATTTGAAGGCGAATCGTCCGGCGTGCGCCGCTCGGGTGGCTCTGAAAGAGTTGGAGCTTTATTCGCGCGCGAGTGCGATGAAACGCGTTAAACATAACGCCGTTTGGCTTCCCATGGATGCTTTCCACGCGGTTCAAATTGCGCTCGATGACGACGCGTTCTCAAATAAAAAGAAACACATATCAGGTGCTTTGAGAATCGCGATTGATTCGCATCGAAACCAACTGGAGAAAGATGCGAAAACACTCGCTCAGGTGCACCAGATGTATTAATAGCAAATAGCAATAAAAAGCAATAAAAAACACAATAAGCGCCAAAATTACGTACCAGTTGGTACTAGGAAATAGACAAACTACATGCATGCCAATCATGGTCAAAATTACAAAAAGCTAATCATTCTCTTAATAACTCTTGGCGAATATGCATACCTCTTTCGCTGGCTTTCCAGTTTGGATGCAGTTTCCAACCGAGCTCGGTTGTTCAAAAGGGAAGCATCGGATGGTCGCCCCCGTTTTCTCCTTGATCTCCTTCTCTTCCTCGTCCGAACCTTCCCAAGCGCACCTCGCCCACTTCCCGTCCTCGATCGTTTTTTCTAAATCCGCCATCGTCGCGCAATCGACGATGTTTTCGTCTCGAAACTTTCTCGCTTTTTCCAACATCGCGTCTTGGATCTCGTCCAAAATCACGTTGATTTTCTCCACTAACGACGCTTTTTCCGCGGAAACGCCAAACTCTTTGCCTTCTTTACCTGGCACGTCTCTTCTGGCCACAACGCACGCGTTCTTCTCGACGTCTCTGGGACCGATTTCAATACGAATCGGCACGCCTTTCATCTCCCAAAAGTTGAACTTCCATCCGGGCGATTTCGTATCGTCTGCATCAATCTTCACGCGAATGCCCGCTTCTTTCAATATCTTCGTAATCGCATCGCACGACGCCATCACCGATTCCTTATCTTTATTCTTTTGCCAAATCGGCGTCACGATGACTTGCACCGGTGCTAATTTCGGCGGCAACGTCAATCCCTTATCGTCGCCGTGCGTCATAATCACGCCACCCATCATTCGCGTACTCACGCCCCAGGAGCTTTGATACACGTTCTTTGCTTTCCCGTCGGTATCTAAAAACGTCGTCTCGAAAGCTTTTGCAAAGTTATCGCCTAAATCGTGCGAAGTTCCGGCTTGTAACGCTTTCTTATCACCCATCATCGCCTCCATGGTAAACGTCGCCTTCGCGCCCGCGAAACTTTCAATGCTGGATTTCTTTCCAACGATGACAGGCATCGCGAGCGTCTTCTCCGCGAATTCTGAATACACTTTAATCATTTCCATGGCCATCGCGTTCGCTTCTTCCGCGGTTGCGTGCGCCGTGTGTCCTTCTTGCCACAAAAACTCTAACGTTCGAATAAATGGCCTCGTTCGCATCTCCCATCGGTGCACGTTACACCACTGGTTCAATTTAATCGGCAAATCTCGATAACTTTGAATCCACTGCGAAAGCATGTGGTTCACGATAGTCTCCGACGTCGGTCTCACCACTAACGGTTCCTCCAACGTTTTCCCACCTCCTTGCGTGACTACGGCCAATTCTGGAGCGAATCCTTCCACGTGCGACGCCTCCTTCGTAATGAACGAATACGGAATCAACTGCGGAAAATAACAATTCTCCACCCCTCGCATTCCAAATTGTTCGTTCAAAATCGTCTGCGTCGTCTCCCACATGGCAAACCCGTACGGGCGAATAACCATAGTCCCTCTCGCCGGTCCGTAATCGGCCAGTTCGCACTCTCGAATGACGTCCAGGTACCACTTGGAGAAGTCTTCCGAGCGCGGCGTCACTTGCGCTTCCGCCTCTTTCCCTCCTTTACCGCCGCCGTCGTTCTTCTTCTTTTTATCGCTGCTATTCTCTTCTTTATTTTTTTTCGCTTCTCCGGCCGACGGATCCGCTTTCGCTTTCAGTTCCTTCAACACCGCCACGGCTGCTTTCACGTCCTCGTCCTGGTTCGTTTTCCCGGACGCTTTCAAAGCTTTAATCAAATCGCCTTGTTTTGCAATCGCGTCGGCGACATCACCTGACGTCGCCGCGCTGCTGCTGCTGCTGCTGCGGGTAACGACCGACGACGTAAACGACGTAAACGACGTTTGGGTAAAGAAGAAACGTTTACCACCACCACCACAAAAACCACCACCCGTTTTCCTGTTTTCATTCTCCCTAATAGTCGACGACGCGCTGAAAAACGAAGAAACCGAAGGAATTGGTTTCGCCGCCGGGACGACGGGCGTCGAATTTAAAGCAGACGACGACGTCGTACACGACGACGTATTCGTACACGACGACGTAATCGCGGGCGAAGAAAAACACCCGCAAGAAGGAAACCACCACCCCTTAAAACTGTTTCGGCGGCTTAAATGTCGTCTCGCCGTCGTCGTCGTCGTCGTCATCATCATCGTCGTATTGGTAAAAAAATGTCTTCTTTTCGTCGTCGTCGTCGTTTGCCTCCTCCTCAAGAACACGTTCGTATTCGTCGCGGCTGCAACAAAAGTCATTTATTTCTTTTCTCCGTCTTTTGTCTCTCCCTCTCTTCTCGCGCGGAGAACACAAAGAAAGCTGTCTTTATATACACGCACCGTGTGTGTTTGTGCGTTGTTCTGTGGGAAATTTCATCTCTTTTTTTTAATGTGTTTTGCCCAAAATTTTATTTTTTTGGTCTTTTTTGGGCACACTTTTGCTGCGTCTCTCTCACATCACCAAGCTCATGATGATGGAGAGAAGAGTTTTCACGCGAGAGAGAAAACACAATTTGAAAAAAAAAATTTAAAAAAAAGAGGAATCTCATCATCACCACACTAAAATCTCCGCACAACTTTTCCTTTTCCTCTCTTCCTCTCGGTCCTCTTCGTCGTAAAGAAGGAAGAGCGCGGAGGAAAGAAGGTCGCTTTTCCGTATTTATACAGTAAAACCTACTCTTTTTTCACGCAAAGGCGAGTTTTATTAGGAAAAGAGAGAGCGTTGCATTGTTATTTTTTTTTTCCCTTCTTTTAGTGTGTTTTTGAAACCTCGGAGGGATGTCGTCGATGGTTTTTTCTTCGCGCATCTCCTCCTCGGCGAAGGCGACTTTGAGCCCAGGAAATGAGAACGAGCGCGCAATCAGGAGGAGGAGGAGGAGAAGAAGCTCGATTTCCTCGTCGTCTGAATCGTCGTCTTTAACGAAGAAGAGGAGGAATTTTTGTTGCGCGTTTGTGACGAGCAAAAAAAGGAATATTGGCGGCGTCTTTTTTCCCAACACATCATCATCGTCGTCGTCGTCGGGGAAAGAGAGGAGGAAAACAACAACTTTAGCGAGTAATGCCACGAAGGATTTGACGACGACGAGGATGGGAAAAGAGCGTTCGATGACCAGCAGAGCACGACGGTACCAAATCAACAAAAGAAGACTCTCTACTACCACCACTTCGTCAGCCACGGCTTCGAACCGAGGAGGCGAAACCGCCAACGCGAGCGGGTTAGCCGTGGGTGGCTTTGCAGCCGTGAAACCTTTACTTTCTAGATTATTACCAATGAGTGCGATGTTTTATTGCATGGCGTTTGCGAATTCAATCTTGGACGCGTTGAAAGATACGCTGGTCGTGACTGCGTTTGGCGGCGCCGAGCAGATTCCGTATTTGACGGTGTACGCGGTGTTGCCGATGTCGTTGTTGTTCGTGTCTTTGTTTACGAAACTGAGCCAAAGGTGGGGTAGGGAGAAGCTGTTTTATGCCGCGATTGGAACATTCATAAGCTTTTTTGTGCTGTTTACGATTGTGTTGTACCCGATGCGCTCGGTTTTGCACCCGGTGGACTTATCCGTGCAGTTGTTGAAATGGCTGCCGAGCGGTTTGAGAGGCGGCATCGCGGTCTTTACGAATTGGACGTATTCATTGTTTTACGTGTTTAGTGAGTTATGGGGCGACGTCGTTTTGTCGTTGCTGTTTTGGGGTTTAGCGAACGAGACGACGTCGTTGCACGACGCGGCGATTATATATCCGTTGCTCGGTATCGGGGCGAACGTCGCTCAGGCGAGTTCTGGGTTTATGATGAAATGGGTCACCGGGAGTGGAAATTTCATCTCTTGGGATGCTAAGCTCCGCTTTTTAATGACGGTAGTTTTAACGTGTGGTGGGTGCGCGACGTTGATTCACGCGTACATTTGCGATAAGCAAAGGCGACGGTTGTTGAAGGTTGAGAAGAAGAATAATAAAATTACGCCCGAGAAGAATGAAGAAAAAAAGAAAGTTTACGACGTCTATTTGGACGACGCGGACATCGATGAAGCGAGCGAAGAAGACGATTCGAACACAGAGGTGGCTAGGATTGAAATTCTTCCCATCGAAGATATACAAAAGAGTAAAGACGAAGATTCCATGGACGAGTCAGAGCTTGTGCAGAGAGAACTTTCGCAACGGGTAGGAATGACGGAAAGCGCACCGCCGACGAAATCGCAAATGGCAAAAAGAAATCGGTCGAAGTCGAAAAGAGGTTTGTTTGATGCGTTGAAGTTCGTCGCGAACTCGCCAGAGTTGTCTTGCTTAGCCGTGATGGCGATTTCACAAGGCATCTCTACGATTTTGTTCCAAGTCGCCTGGAAGACGCAGTTGAGAATTTTACACCCCGACCCGACCGCGTACGCGCAATTTATGGGCAACGTGCAAATGTACTCTGGATTCGTAACTGGAATATTTATGATCTCCGCACCGTTTCTGTTTAGGAACATCGGGTGGAAAGGAACCTTATCGATTACGCCAAAGTGCGTCATTATTCTCGGTTGGTTCTTCTTCGGAACCTCGATTTACGCGTCCCGAGTTGGCCTTTTGTCGCAAACGAGTTATTGGCTTCCAATTTTAGTTGTTGGCGGTGCTGCAATTTACATTGTCGAACGAGCGGCGAAGTTTTCGCTGTTCAAACCAGCGGAAGAGATGGTGTATATTGCATTAGACGATGAGGCGAAATCTAAAGGTAAAGCCGCCGTGGACGTGCTAGGTTCGCAATTTGGCAAAACTGGTGGTAGTTTCATGCAACAAGGTCTGCTATTTTGGTTCGGGAGCATTATCGCGGCGTTACCAGTCATGGTTTTCTTTCACTCGACCATTGCATTGGTATGGTTAGCGGCGGTGTACACGCTCGCGGGGAGAAGAGAGGCGCAGCTTGACGCGGAAGTCAAAGGCGATTAGAGATTTTTAGAAAAAGAAAGAGAGAGAGGAAAAACATAAAATTAGATGAGATGAGAGAGCGAGTATATAATATATAGAGGAGTTGTTGTAAATCTGAACGCATTTGAATACGAGTCATGCCACTAAGGCGCCCGCTAGCGTGAACGCGTAATCACCCACGCTCGAGAAAGGGTGATACCGCGTCGTATCTAAAACATACATCAACATCCACAGCACGGATGGGCGGATTAAAAACCATTTTCGAAAATCAACGTCATCAACCACATTCCGCGCTTTTAAACTCGCCCCAAACGTGGACCAGTTCAACAACCAAATCAATCCGAACAGAGAGTGTTCCCACATCTGCGGCAACCCTTCTCTCAAGTTCAATAAATCTCCGTGTTGAATGGCCAACGCCGTCGGTACTAACTGCAAACTAAACAAAAGAACTCCAAGCCAAACTAACAAAACGGACCGTTTATCATCCTTCGTAACGAAAAAGACGTAGATGTACGTCAAAGTGTGCCAAACGAACGGCAAAGCGCACCCGTACAAAGCAATCGCGTCCAACGGCGCCAACGCCTCGCCTGAATTCAATCGACACAACTGCCACGTCATGACGAGCTGGAACGCAATCGATCGAAGCGATAACTCCTGTTTTCTCCAACCTTTGTTTTGTGCTAACGGTATGCCGCTTAACGCGCACGCCGTGGCTAATAGAACCGATATCGAAGCCGCGACGCTCCAATCCCCTACTCCCGTTGTGAGTGTTGTTGCTTCACCTACTAATGCACTTTTACTCATCTCTCCTCCGAATATCGCGCCGTAATCGTTTCGGCACCACTCGTACATGACGTCAAAACCTAAAATTGAATACAATCCTCCACTCACAGAGTGCGCGTGAAACCTATCCGCTCGCGTCCACATCCTCTTCGCCTTCGATTGAATGGAATCCTTCACATCTTTATCCGTATCTTTGACTGACGAAGATGATGAAGTGGACGCTTCGTCGTTGGAGGACGCGCGAAGTGCGGCGGCCGTTCGACTGTGCGTTTTCTTGAGGCGTCGAGAAGGTTTCGGTTTTGTCAACGGGTGGTGGTTCGCCGCGAGCTCGCCCGCGCTGGCTCGCATTGTAAAAAAAGTGAAGCATGATGGAGTAGAGTGTTCCTTGTTTGTTTATGGGTTGGTATATGTGCTCTCTTCTCTTAACATGTATAATATCGCTCTTCTCTCTTTGTTCTTCTATGTATAAATCCTCCTCGGGGCTCCTTCCTCTTTCTCTCTCTTCGTGACGATCATAACCTCGACTTCAACTGTTTCAATTCCATGGTCAATTTTTTGATGTATTGATCTTTAACGTCCGGCGCTCTTCGCGTGACAAAGTTAAATTGTCCAGACGCCAAGTTCAACATGATTTCCTCGCTTCCACCAGGAATCGCGTACGCTTTCACTTCTCTGTATATGCGTTCGACTCGGACGCCTTTACCACCTCTCGTATATCCAGCGCCGCCGAAGACTTGCATCGCGCTCGAGGCGCAAAACTCCGCCGTTCGCGACGAGGCGAGTTTGAGCATGGCGATGTGCCCGCCTAATTTTACGTTTTGTTCCGATTTTTTCATCGTGTTCATTTGGAACGTAATGTTCTCTAACCACGCGTGTAATGATTCAACTTTCGTGGCCATCTCGCCAATTTTGTGTTGAATGACTTGGTGTTCGATTAAAAACTTACCAAACGTTCGTCGCGATCGAGCAAACGATAGCGAATCTTCCACGCAAATCCTCGCCATTCGACACGCTTGGGCGGCTAACAACCACCTCTCGTGGTTGAAGTTATACATGATTTGTTTAAATCCACCACCGACTTGACCGATGATGTTTGTTTTCGGCACTTTCACGTTATCGAATTCAATATACGTCGTCCCCGAAGGCCAAACGCCCGTGCAATCCATCTTCGTCGTCGTTACGCCGGGCATAGTTCTCTCCACCAAAATCATCGACAAACCTTTATGCGCCGAGTTCTTATCCCCGGTTCTCACCGCTACGGTAAAATAATCCGCGTAGATCCCATTCGTGATCCACTTCTTATTCCCGTCGACGATAAAGTGCCCGTCGCCCGAGTCTTTCGCGGTGCAGGCCAAATTCGAGACGTCCGACCCAGCCCCCGGCTCGGTGATGCACAAACAAATAATCTTCGTCCCGTTTAAACACTCTCGAATGACTCGATCGCACTTACCTTGGTCCATCGGCATCCCAAAATTAATCAAAGGCGGTAAACCAATCCCTAACCCACCCATGAGCGCCCACGCGATGCCACCCCCACACCTCGTCCCTTCGTCCACGTTAATCAACTCGTGAAAGTAATCGTAATTCGCCGGCGCTGGCGCGTCCGTATATTTCGACGGCCACGGCGCGCCAACCACCCCTGCTAAAATCCCATACTCGGCGGATTTCCGGTACATCAACTGAATGTACTCCTTACATTTCGCGTGGTTGTTCAAAACCGCTTGTTTGTCCCAATCGTCCACGATTGGTTCCACCTCGTTCTCGAAAAACGAGCGTATTTTCGCGCGCCATTCAACGTGCGATTGGTTGTAGAACGGCGAGTGCAAATTTTGGTCTGTTTTGTTTGGGTGATTGTTTTCAGGTTGTTTATGATGGCGAAGAAGAGAGGAGGACGTGGTGTCAGCGCGAATCGTACGAATCAAACAGAGCTGTTTTGTTGCGTACAAAAGGAGAGAGAGAGAGAGAGAGAAAGAATGGGTGTTCAGAACCCCCGACCGATGTGTAATGTAAACGCGTAATGATGTGTTTGCGTAACGGAATCAATTCGGTAAAAATCTCCAATCGAGAGCATAAACACACATCGCGCAGAAAGAAGTAATAGAGAATACTACCGATACAATAACGAGACGAAAAAGAATAACAACGAGAAAGAAAAGTAAAGCACGCACACCAAGACGGTTCCGATAAGGGTACCTCCGCCCCGAACGGTTCGTATTTCACCAGCGGCTGATGATGACTCATTCTTTTTATGTGCCGCCAATCGAGAGTTTTTTGAGAAAAAGTGACGCGACAAAAGTTTTGACAATTAAGTTCTAAACCCTATGAGCTGCGCCTCTTTCTTTCTCTTTTTTCTTCTCTCATCGAAAACGTCAGAAAAGAACAAAAGAAAATGTCAGCAACAAAGCAATACATCCAAGCGGAAACGTCCTCGCGCATCGACGCGTGCTTCGGCGGCGTCGTCGTTGAACACGAGAGTCACACGTTTCAGTATTACCAGGATAGGAATAAACGGTGGCCGTTTACGTGTTCGGAGAAAGGATGTGCGTTGTTGTTCTTTGTTTGAAGTTGAGCGTTCAAAATTTTCTCGATCTCTAATCTTTTCTCTTCGTCTTCTTCTCTCTTTCTCTCGACTGAACGCAGTACCCAGAACCAGAGGCGTCGTCGTCTCTGCGTTCGATTGGTCGGAGGAGAGACGAGGAATGCTCGTCCGGCGGGCGCTTCTTTGTTTTCTTCTTCTGCGCTTTCTTTCATTTTAAGAAGAAAAAAATTGGTTCTCTTCCCTCACGTGGTGTGGTGTGGTTGGTCCTAAAAAGACAAAATATGATGACGCTTTGTTTGTACTGACATTTTCTTTCTCTCGACAACACTCCTGCAACAAACAAAAACAGACGCGTTACTGACGAAACTGATGACATCCGTCACGCCGGTTTTGAAATCTATTCGCCAAGAAATCACGGATTCCGGGAAGAACATCGACGAGACGCTGGAGAAAGGCCGCGAGATTTACGCGAGGAAACCCGCCATCAAGAACGAAGACGTCACGTGGTCGCAAGAGGAATACGCCGATTTGGGGTTGATTTTTGAGTACTGTCGGTATAAATCTATTCAGAGGTTGACCGAGGCGTGGTCGACGTTCGAGAAGGCGAAGAAGAAGCGCTTGTTTGAGTTTGTGGATCGAAAGATACAACAGATGGACGAGAGAAGACAGAAACCGAGGGAGACGAACGAGTACGACGCGGACGCCGCGGTTGAGGCGGCCAAGGAAGAGGAAGAGGATGTGGAGAATGTTTTTTTACGCGTGGCCTCTTTAGGCGGGGGACCTGGATTTGAACTCTTGGCGTTTAAGTGGTTCGTCGAGTACGCTTTTCGAACGAGCTACGACGCGAAGAAACACGGCGACGTGGAGTTGATCAGCTTGGACATCGCCGAAAGCTGGGAAAAAATCTGCAACCAGTTACAACCGATGAAGTTTTCCGCGTTTGATTTGGTCAAAGATGGCGACGCGCTGTTGGAAGAAAAGTGTGGCGGTCCCGTGGACGTCTTGTTGCTTTCCTACGTCGCTAAAATGTACTGCTGTAACGACGAGTGTTACGAGTGGGTTTCCAAGAAAATCAACGACCGACAAGTTTCGATCGCTTTTGTCATCTCCAGAGACGAGAAAATGGAAGAGTTTGTTCGCGGTTTCGAGAAGAAAGGTGTTTTAGTGACGCCATTGATGGACCAAGCGTTGGGTAAAGACCACCGTTTGTTGGCGTTGACGCGTCGATTGGATGAAGACGTCTCCAAAGCCATCGAAAAGCTCGAATTAGAAGACAATAGAAGAAAAAGTATAGACAAAAAAGTAGTCGCGGAGGACGACGACGGGTGGACCGAAGTCCACAAAGAGAAGGAAATTCCGCCAACCTTCCCCAACGTCCCGTACGTGGAGCACCGCAAAGCGAAGGTGGACAAGTACCAAAACAAAAAAGCCTCCAGCTACCATCACCACGACAGAAACAACGGCAACAACCCGAAGAGCGAATCGTACTCGAATTTTTCGAGAAACGCGCACGGGAAGGAAGTGTATTCCAGAGGAGGTGGGCGCGGTGACGGTGGTGGCAGTGGTGGTGCAAAAGGCAGTCGCTGGTAACTTTTTACATTGTTTTTGTAACAACAGGTACTCGTATTAAAAAACTCTATTACTTAATCAGTCTCTTCGCGCCATCCAATCCTCCTCGTCTCCAAAATAATACCCATCCTCCGCGATCTCCTTCTCCGTTAGCGGTAAAATAAACTCTGGATCTTTCGTATTGTACACCTTCTTCAAATCTTTCGGCACGTCCTGCAAAGTCTTCGCGAACGTCTCTTGCATGTACTTATCGAACAACTTCTGTTCGCCTTTCGTCGGGTTCTTCGGCAACACCGGCACGTCTTCAATCTGCCCGACGTAATACTTCTCCTTGACAATTTCCGGCTGATCCTTCCTTGCAACCGCAATCCACACGCCTCCTTTACTATCCACCACCATCCCATCTTTCCCGTTATACGTGATTATTCCCTCATCTTTCGAAACTTTGAACAAGTTCCCGTCCTTGGTCTTGTACGCGACGATATCGCCCGGCGTGTCTCGGTTGTACAGTTGCATCGCTAAATTCGATCGGCCTTTATCGATGTATTGAGGATTCAAAACTGAAAGCAAAGCGACGAGAGCGAACACTCCGTACGGGTTTAACACGTACTTCTTCAGCACGTTCTGCCATCTCGGCGGCACTCCTCTCGGATTTGGAGGATTCTTGTTGTTGTCGTTCCTCTCGTCGTCGTCCTCTTCGTCCTCCCAGTACGAGGAAAACCTGTCGTTCGTGGTGGTGGTTAATGCATTCCTCGTCGGTGCCACGAACGGCTTCAAACCTTCTCTGCGAACATCTCTCTGATTTCTCTGCCTTCGTAGATTCTCCAGCGCGTTGTTTTCTTCTTCCGTTTGCCCTTCGTACCCGCCCGCGTTGATTGGGAACCCTCGCTTCGGGAACCGCTTTTGTCTTCGCAACGGTCGTTGGCGGCGAAAATTGGACGACGAATGTACGACGTCGAAGTTGACGACATGAAGGGACAGCGCGTTCGTTTTTACGCGAGAAGAAGAAGTACAAGACGCAGAACGATGTCTCGCCGACACAGTGATGGGAAGCGCGCGATGATGAAACAACAGCGATGATGTCATGCTTTAAGAAAGGGAAAAGGCGTGCGATTGAAATGGCGAGACTTAATTGAATGAAGGAAAGAACACGCGCGTCGCGCGTCGAGAACGCCGCGTTTACGCGTATACTAATAGTAATCAATCGATGCATTAAAACGCGATATCATCTCCCGACGTTGTCAATTTGTTGATTCAACTCGTTGATTTCTCGGTTCTTCTCTTCGATTTTCGCCCGGTATTCCTCGATGCCTCTTTGCGCGTTTAAAAACGCCTGTTGCACTAACCCGGAGTTGGATTGTTCCATGTGCGGGAAGCATTCGACTCCGAAATTTTGCATGATTTGTTTGATTTGTTGTTCGAAGTACATCACTTCCGCTTGGAGTTTCGTTCTCTGTTTTATGCGTGGGGGTAGTTTTGGAATAGGAAAGACACATCATCGTGTGTCAGTGAAGAGAAGATTTGAGGAGGAAGCTTTAAACGCTCGAGGACCGCGAGTTTTGGGAGAGATGACGTTCGAGACCATCACCCCATCGGGTGTCGGAGTTTTGTTTCGCCTTCGTCGCGTTCTGATTGCGCCCCGCGAAAGAGGCGCAAAGAGAGAGACCGCGAAAGAACAAAAAAGAGAACAAAAAAGACGCACGATGGAGACGAGTTTCGTGGTTTCGGCGGCGTTTTGGGCGCCAGTCGTCACGGAATCCCAGAACGACATGGCGGTCTTCCTCGCGATTAGAGTTTGGACGGAAATGGTGGCCGATTTTTTGTGACGCGGCCTCAAAAGGAAGCGAAAGAGAAAAAATTCAGCGTAAGCAGCAGAGGACGCGAGAAATCGCTCGCGACGAGTAGTATTACACGGATAACTATTACGTAGTATTTATTATTGAATGCAACAGTTTTCGCTGGTTTTCGCGCCGCCACCCGAGGAGCTCTTCTTACCGCCCGAGGAGGAGACTTTCATCTTTCTCACGGGACGTAAATAGGCGCTTCGTTGCTCTCCGTTTTGGCCTTGTTCGTGCGGCGCGTTGGCGGCGTACATCGGGTCCTCGGCTAAGCGACCGCGAGCGCCGTAGGTTGGAGGGATGTCCGCGAAATGTCCAGCAGAACGACGTCCTCCATTTTCGCGTTCTCGAGCGGCGGCGGATTGTTCCTCTTCTTCTTGTAAACGCATGGCGTAGGCTAAATCGGCATCCGCGCTGTTTTCGTACGTTTGCGACGGAGGAATGAATTGCGCGTCGACGTGATGCGCGTTCGGAGCCACTGGGGCCTCGAATCGAGCGTTGCAGTTTAACTCCGAGTGCAGTTTTCGAGCGACTTCGAAATCATCGTCCGAGGAAGTCGTCGTGGCTGTTGGAGTCCCGCCTAAAGCTTTCGCCGGGGACGCAGGGAAGGAGGTGCCTTGCCGCGGCGAAAACGCCGCGAGGCCACCTCCGCTCATCGCCGAGCCTGGTTGCGAGGAAGAGACTGACGCGCGTCCGCTTCTCGTTTTAATCGCACCCGGTGAGCTCTTTTCTACATCGAAATAGTCTTCGCCTGTGCCGTCGAACGGTTTGAAATCGGCGTTTAAGAAAACTTGTTCGCGTTCTCTCGCGCGTTGCTCTCTCATCAACCGCGCCAATTGATCGTCGTCAGTTTCTTCGGCGTAATCGATATCGTCGTCGTCGATCGCGCCGTCGTCGTAGACGATTTCCCAAACGATTGACGGTTCGTCGATGAATCCCTCGTCAGTAACCAGAGAAAGCAAATACTGATTATCTCTTTTAAAAATCACCGAGAAGTGATTGTTTCGAAAAAACACGCCCAACTCGTTGTTCCGCATGTTACCAAAAACAGATTTCAAACCTTCCTCGGTGCACTGCGTGGAGGTAGCCTCTAGGAACTCTTCGATGGCCGTGCGCTCCATGACAATTTTATTGAAATCGTTCGATATTTGTTTCTGTAAACGCACTCTTTCGTCCTCTTCTCTTTCTTCTTCTTCGCCGATCGCCGCTAAACTCTTTTCGCTATTGCTATTATCGTTATTGTTATTACTGTTGCTCTTGTTGTTATTCTCGCTAAAACTATTCTGATTACTTTTTGATCTGGGCGTCGTCACGTTGCTCCCACCTTCCATCATCTCCGCCAACTCGTCCAACTGTTTGTTCAGCTCCCCAGTCGTCGGCGAATCCTCCGTGTGAAGCACGTTTTCCTTCGCGCTTAAATTCAACTCTTCCTCGATCTTCTTCTTCTCTTCCTCGATCATCTCTTGTTCTTGTTCCAAGTCTCTCAATTCAATCAACCGTTCTACGAGTTGATTATAACTCAGCCTACTAACCACGTGCCCCGTCGCGACGTCAAACTTCGCGTCCACCACCCACCCGTGGTATAAACTCACGTCCAAAGCGTCAAACACGCACAAGTTCGCCGTGTACTCAAACGCCTCGGAATCGATAAACTGCACGTTCACATCTAACCCGTTCACTAAACTCGGCAACACCGACAACGCCGTCTCAATATTCTTCTCGTTGTTCTCATACATTCGTTCTCGCGCGTTCTCGCCTAACTGAAACCCTTTATACGCCTCCCCCGTCTTCTCCGAGACGTTCGAGTCTAATATTCTCGTCGCTAACGTCGCGATGACTTCGTGCGAGGAATAAAGTTGAGGAGAGGAAGACGACTCTTCGCCGCCACCACCACTACTCGCACTCGTCGTCGCAAAATTCCGCATTTGAATCGCGTTCCTGAGGAGTAAAACGTTCGCCAAAGCGAGCAACGGGCACGGACCGTTCTCGTTTTGCGTGCACACGTGCACGATTCGTCCGAGAAAATGAATTCGTTTCGCCCGGTAAAACGTTTCTTTCCGCGCCTCGTTGCGGTCCATCATCTCGTACTCTCTCCTCAACCTCGACAAATGTGCTATAAAACAACGCGTTTCAGTCCCTTCTCTTCCTTTCGCTTCTCTCTGTCTCTCTCTCTCTCTCTCTGTGCTCGCTCTTTGTGCGTTTACTCTGAATTACTTTTAACGACACAAAAGGGTAACGGAAATGAGCTTGACCTTTTGTTTTTTTTGAGATCTCTAAGAAATAGGGTTTAATACCCTAAACTGTTTTTTTGTCTCCTCAATTCTCTTCTTCAGAGAAAAAGCTTCAGAGAGAGAGAGAGTGACGACGTTA
>Ga0115569_10001735_pt1 | contig 16811 bp, 9 predicted proteins | sample COGITO_mtgs_1205_2_FD_87295 | JGI IMG/M metagenome (GOLD analysis project Ga0115569, IMG submission 87295) | Pelagic marine microbial communities from North Sea - COGITO_mtgs_120503 | ecosystem: Environmental > Aquatic > Marine > Epipelagic | place: Germany:Helgoland, sampling site Kabeltonne... | reverse complement strand
CAACAGCAGCGGCGGCGGCGGCGGCTCGAAGAACGACTCTTTCCTGCGTAAACGTCGTCGTCCTTCTCAAAATCATCATCTCAACACAAAACAACAACAACATGTCATTTTTCTTTCGTTGTTGTGCTTGTTTCTCTTCTTCTGAGGTGTCTGACTGACAGAGTGAACACATTTTTAGCACCAGAGCAAGAAGAAGAAGAAAAAAAGAAGAAGGAGAAAAAAGTCAACACAACAAACAGACAAAAAAGAACGTTAAAAAACACCACTGTACACAACACACATCAGAAGAGTAGTAGAATAGTGTTAGTAATATGAACATATTCTTCTAAACAACGCGTGTGTTTTATGAGTAGTATAATAGTAGTGTGAGTATTACTCTTTGAATGATGACGACGACGAATGCGGCGACGACGAAGAGTTTTAGTAATAACAAGAAGACGAAGAAGAAGAAAAAGATGAGCAAAATCATCGAGACCAAAACGAACGAGAACGAGGAGAAGAAGGGGAAGAAAAGTGATGATGCTATAGAAGAAGAAGAAGAAGAAGAAGAAGAAGAAAACGACGACTTTAAGAAGACTAATAGTAATAATAACGAAAAGACTTTTACGACGATTCCAGAGCACATCAAAACTTTGGCGTTGAACCAAAAGGAGAATCTCGCGCGTTTACTCATCGTCAGCATCTGCAACCGAAAAGATTTGTTCGTTAAAAAATCGACTTTACAGACATTCGACGGCGAAGACTTTCAGCTACTCCGAAACGTTCGAGAGTTATATTTGAACGAGAACGACATCGAAAGAGTAGTCAATTTAGACCGACTTCCAAAGAGTTTAAAGTTGTTACACATCGAAGGGAACAAATTGAATTCGTTCGAGGGCATCCGCGACGTACCGAATACGCTCCAAACGCTCTCGATGAGGAATAATTCAATACGCGACTTCTCCGAAGTCGCGAGAAAAGACGGAAGGAAATGGGATTTAGAATATCTAGATGTTCGAGAGAACGAGTTTGGTAACTTTGCGGATTTACGGTTGGTGGAAGAATTTGTACATTTGAGAGAGTTACGGTTGAGGAGCGAGGAAAACGACAAAAGCGAGAATAATAACGATAAGAAGAGTAACAAGAAGAACAATCCGGTGTGCAAGTTACCTTCGTATCGCATGGCCGTGCACGCGTTTATTCCTTGGTTGGAAATGTTGGACGATATTGGGTTTACCGCCAGTAGTGCGTTGGTGATTGAAGAAGAGAAGAAAATTTTTGAACGAAAACGAATATCTTCGTCGCAGGAAGCTTCGGAACACCAGCGCCATCAACACGTGGAAGAAATCATAGAGGACGATGAAAAAGACGACAACGAGACGGTAGGAGAAGAAGAAGAAGAAGAAGAAACGACGTCGACGTTGTTGTCCCTCGAAGACGACGAGGAAGATAAAGAGAAGAAGAAAACGGCAGCGCAGAAATGGAACGCGAGCGTGAAAATCGACGAGCAACAACAACAACAAGTACAACCTTCTTCGCGACCACTGTCGAAACCGTCGCCTTCGTCCTCTTCGAAACTGATGAATCATATTTTGCGGAACAAGCTAAACGTGTCTTCTTCTATCGCGAAAAGGAAAGATGAGGGCATGCAAACGACGACTACGAATAATAATAATAATAATAATAATGATAGCAACAGCAGCAATAATTATAGAAGTAGTAGTAGCAATAGCAATACGTTAACGTCCAAGTTAGAGAGAGAACTCTACGAGCTGAAGAAAACGTTCGAAACGAAACGACGTGAAAACGAAACTTTAAGCGGTGCTTTGATGGAAGTCACGAACGAGGTAAAGCAAATCGACCACGAGACGTCGGAGATGTACGAGAAAAGCGCCAAGTTAGCGGAACTCTCGAATTTGAATTACGCTTCCGCAAACAGGTATAAAAATGAAGTGGACTTACTGAAACGAGAGTTGAAGGAAAATCGCAAAACGCTCGAAAACGCTCTGAGTGGCGAAGCCGAAGCGTTGGAGGAAGTGAACACTCTGAAATCGACCATAGAGTCCATCAGAAACGAATACAATCGAACGATATCTCGAATGCGCGACGAACACAAGATGGAAATTCGAAAGGTTTCGAAAACAGTCAGTTCGTTGGAGGAGTTGGAATACGCCGCCGAGGACGAAATCGAACATTTACAGGGAAGGATACGAGAGATGGACACAGACTACTCGAAGAAGTTAGAAGACGTCACGAACGAGAGGAATGCAATCACGAGACGCTTGGAGGCTTCGTTCGAGGAATTGAAAGAGTTGGATTCAGTGTTAGCGACGGAAACGGAAGCGCTAGTGACTGCGGAGAGTTTCGCAGAGGAGTTGTCGACGACCAACGAAAGTTTGAAGAATGAAATGAAGGAGATGAGAGAAGAGTTGATGAGATTGCGGAAAGAGGTGCCAGAGTTGGAAAGTAAGAAGGAAAAGTTGAGCGACGAATGTGGATCTCTCAAAGAGGAGCTGAAAGCGAAAGAGGCCGCGATTGCTGCTCAACTCGAAAAGGTGAAGAAAGCGGATACAGACTTGGCCGAAGCTTCTTTGAAAGAGGAAAGCGCAAAGAAAGCAAACTTGGAGGTGGCGCACATGCGAGAAAGTCTGGACTTAAAATCTGCGATGCTCGAGAACTCGAACGCGTTAGTCACGAGCTTGAAAGAGGAAGTCGTAAAACTTTCCAAAGAGAACAAGGAGTACGCCGTAGCGCACGCCAAGTGTTCTACGACTTTAGAGAGTCAAGACGCCAGGGTGATACAGTTGGAGAACGAGTTGAAAACGGAACGTTCGAAACGCATGGCGTTTGAACGAGCACACGTTGGTAGCAAAGACGAGATTATTGCCAGGGACGAGATGTTGCACTGGGCCAACGGTGAGGTGGAACGGTACGGGATCTTATTAGAGGAGGTGAAAGAGGAGAAGGAGGAAATCATTGACATTGCGCGAAACTTGCAAGAGCAATGCGACGACTACAAGCGAATCGCGGAAAGAGCGTTCAAAGAGAAGGAAAGCGTCGAAGAGGAAATGCGAATGCTTTTGAGTTCACAAATACGACGCGAAGAAGAATTTGATATGGTGCGGCAAGTGTTCGCGAAAAGCTCGTTGATGAGCGGAGGCAGTTAGAAGAAACAACACGCATGACGAATATATATTTTTGAAACGAAGACACGTAATGTACACTCAAATCGTAATAGTCCCACTCAAGGTTCTTAAAACGAACTTTTAATGTTCGTGCGACATCGCTACCAACGCGTTGACGTGGCATTGAAAAGGCAACAAGGGCGTCTTTGCTTTTCTTTCACAAACTCCTTTTTTTCTACTACTCTTTCAGAATTAATTCTCATTTCCCTAATTAATGAGCGTAATTACTGTTTCCCTTCATTTATGTATTGTTCAATTAATATTTTCTCGCGTGTAAAGTAATAAAATGGCTGAAAAAACATTCAATTCGGTAAGAACGTTCGGGAATGATTATATTTGTTTTATTAATTTTAACGGAAATATGCTCCATATAAAAGATATCATAAGTAGTCTGGGGATAATAAAACATATAAAACATGATACGGTATAGTTGAAATAATTCATGATGTACAAACAAGGATTTAAAATCCACTTACTAAAATTTAAATAATTAATAAATTTAAACAATAAATAAACTTCGTGTAAATATATGATTTTAGTAAATGTATTTAACGAATAAATCGAATAATATATTAATATTCCCAAAACGTGCGCTTTGACTCGGGAAAATGTCATTGCACGCGTTAAATAAAAATTTATCTCGCCAGAGGCTCTTTTTTTTAAAAACAAGTACTAGAAAAGTAGAGAGCGTGCTTTTCGTTTTGCACTCACTGCTAAAAGCGCGCTTTAGAATCGCTTTGAACCCACACTCATAATAGATAGTACTCTCATTTCCGCACGTTTTTCGTGCGTCTTGTTCGCACACCGAAGCTACATTGTCCTCCGAGTTTTGTTTCCTTTTTCTGTGGGGCGTTCGGTTTTTTTTTCTCTTTTTTTTGCCCAACCAACAAAAATTCTCTGTCAGAATCAGATTCCAAGAAATCTTCGAGAACAACTTTTTTTGTGCCAAACCATCGCAAAGAATTCGAACAAATTCGCTCCGAAAACGCCATAACTACACACAAAAAACTAGAATAAAGATGTCTGCTTTAACTTCATCGTTCACCGCCAACTTGGTTTCGGTCAAATCTGCCGCCAAGAAGTCCCAAAAGGTTGTCGTCGGCGTCCACGCGTCCAACGAATTCGCCAAGAAGGTACGAAAATTTCTTCGCTAAAAAACTCTTGATTTCTTTTGTGTTAATCGCGCGCCGATCGGTGGTTCGAACACGCAGTCGCGAATGGAAAAACGAGAATGTTCGCATCGATTTGAATAAAAGTGATGTTTAGCTACGTTTTCCTCGCGTTCGAGTCGAATTCCACGTTTATTTTAGCATCCGTCGTGGGCGTTTTCACTCACCGAATTTTTCTCTTTCAACCATCATCACTCTCTTCTGGAACGCTCTTTCTTGCTTCCTTCTGTTCTTTGCTTTCGCAAAAAATTGAAAAAAAACAGAGCATCTCCTTCGTCGCCGCGTCTGTCATCGCGTTGCAAGCGTCCCCGGCGTTGGCGATGAACGCCATCGAGCTCACGGATAAGAGAGCCGAAAACGTTGGTGGTTTGCAGCTCATCTACGAGGTATGTATTTCGTCCTTCGCTTGGATTTGAAACGTATTCGTTTCCGAAACTTTCGCGCGCGCTGCTCTTTGCTCTTCTTAGCCAGGAAAAAAGAGAGAGTTCTCGCAAAAACCAACCAAAACTGGGTGAAACAAAAGAGATTTTCTGCGTCATCCGATTTTTAATTGATTCGTTTGTTCTTTGCGGTTGGAAGACGAAAAAAGAGTTCGTTATTTGAGAGGAATTTTTTCTTACCAACAAGTCTTCTTCTTCTTCTCTCTTCTCTTACAACAGGCGCGTGACTTGAACATCAACGAATCCACGAGAGGCGACGGGGCGTCCAGATTTGCTTTGCAAAAGTTGTCCACGGAACAAACTGCGGCGAGAGCGAAGGAAGCGACGGCCCGTTTGTCCGGGGAAGTTTCGGAATACGTCAACAAGAAGTACTGGACCCAAGCCGGTAACGCTTTGAGACGTGCTGTGTACACTTTGAGATTTGACGTCAACAACCTCGTCGCGGAGAAGGGTGGTGATGCGGATGCCGCCAAGGACTTGTTCAAGACCATCGAATCGCTTGACTTTGCCATCCGATCGAAGGACTTGGACACCGCCTCCCCGTTGGCCGCGGCGGCTGCCTCCAAGGCGGACGCCATCCTCGCCGCTTTCTAATCATCTAATTTAAAAATATTAAGAATTATTTAGAAAGAGAGAGAAAGAGGGTGTGCGTTTTGCAGTTGAACGGCTTACGGTTGCGATTTGTAATAAATCGCGTTTTCTTTTACGAACACTCAGAGAAAAGAGAGAGAGAGAGAGAGAGAGAGGAAGAACTTTTTGCATCGACGAGAGAATAGAACTCTCGGAGACATAGAGAAAAAGAGAGCGAGAGACGGAGAGAGTGAAAATAATAGTGTTTATTTTATGTAATGGTAAACGCCCGGGTTCATTTCGCTTTGAGCTGTGCGCGATTTTTTAGTTGAAAACGAGTACTTAACCTTACTTACGCGTCGTATTCGCGTTTACCCCTTTGCGTTTATGATATCGCGTCCGACAAAAGTCTTTTCGCGATTTCCCTCACTTTTCGTCTTCGGAACAGACTAAGAATTAAACATGACGTCCCGTTCGTACCACTGCTCTCGCGTTTTCTCGCACCACCTCGACCACCACCGCCTCCAAAGAAGAAGATCGACAAACTCTTCTTCTTCTTCTTCTTCTTCTCGTCGTCTGAATCGTTCTTTCGTAAGGAAAACGACGACAAATGCATCGTCGTCGTCTGAAGAATCGTCTTCGGAAGAACAACAAAAGTCTTCTTGGAAAGTCGTCTCCGAGTCTCCGTTTTCCAACAGCAGCAGTAATGATACTAATAGCACGAATAATAATAATACTCTCGAGGATTCTTCGTTAGCATCCGAACAGCCGAGTAGGCTACGGATTGAAGCCGAGTCGTCGTCGACGAGAACAACGGAAGAAAATAACGTAGGAGAAGAGAAGGTTGGTGGAATACCAATACACTCGAGTCGACGCGCGACGAAGATGTTATTCACCTGCAACAAGTGCGGTACGTTTCTTTCATTCTCACAACAAAGTTTCTCATTCTCTCTCTTTTTCATTCGTAATTACGCATCGTAAGAAGATTCTGACCAAAGTAGTACTCCTCTCTCTCTTTCTCTGAAAACCGATTGTACGCGTTGAAATACAGAAACGCGAACCGAGCGAAAGGTAAACAAAGCAAACTTAACCACCGGGACGACCTGGGTCCAGTGCGGGAACCCGTCGTGTATGGTCTGGCACAAAATAGTCGATAACTTAGGTTTGATTTACGAGTGTTCCGAGATGGAGTAGTCGTTAAAACAGTAGTACATAGAGTAGTAGTATTCATTGACTTGATGAAGCGCGTTCGTTTGTCTTCTTCGTAGTATTTAGTAGAGGAGTCGTATTGGAAATAAAATCTCATCAAAATTGTATCGTCACAAATTAGTAGTAGTAGTATTAAACTCTTTGTTGACGGGACTCATTCAGAGCTCTCTCTCTCTCTCTGTGTATATACGCGCGCGCGCAAAGGAGAAAAAGTTGTTGTTGTTGTTGCTAAAAGAAGACACTAAGTAAGGGCAAAGTTTATTCTTCTTCTTCTTCTTTTAATTCCAATTGTGTTTTGCGTTGTGACGGCGTCGACGTCTTTCAGTCTTTCAAAGAGATTTCATTTCCACCACCGGACGGAGAGATAGTGAGATGATGAGGAGTAGTACGTATTCTCCTCGTCCTCAAAGTTTTCGTCAAAACTCGTCGTCGCGTTTCTCATCGTCGTCGAAAACGAGTCGAAGGACTTTTACGACGACGATGAGAAGGAGGAGGAGTGTGCGATATTGTTGTCTTCTTTCTTCGAGTGGTGGAGAAGAAGAACACAAAATAATACGCTTCAGCGGGGATGCGACGACGACGACGATAAAGATGATGATGACGAATAAAACTACGACCATAAGAAAGAAGAAGTTGCGAAGAGGACGCGTTGTTGTCGCCGCGAACGGTGGTGACAACGAGAAGAATAAAGCGCCCGAACCGACGATTCGCGGGACGAATACGACGCGAACGAAAGAAGAAGAAGACCGAGCGTTTAACGAGTTCCTAGTGGGCGATATAAAAAAGACGTTTAAGAAGGCGTTGAAGCGAGTGTCTTCGCTACCGTTAGCAATTTCGGAGTTTGGCGCCATCGCGGGGTTCTCGGCTTTAGGGACCGTCATCGAACAGAATAAAAGTTACGCGTGGTACGTGGAAAATTATCCAGTCGGCGAGGACGCGCCGCTTTTCGGTATGTTGGATTTTACATTCATTTTGAATAGCGGGTTAGACCACGTGTATACGACGTGGTATTTCTTATCGCTACTATCGTTGTTGGCGGTTTCGTTGACGGCGTGTACGGCGACGAAACAGTTACCGGTGTGGCGAGTCGCCGCAAAGTGGAAGTTTATCAAGAAACCGAAATTTTTAGTCAACTCGAAAACCATGGACGAACGAGAGAGCGTGAAAGATGCGAGCGTGATAGATTTAGCGAACAGCTTAGCCGAACGAGGGTACCAAGTTTTCTTGAGAGAGGAAGATAAAGAGCAATATTTATACGCGTTTAAAGGTTTGATTGGGCGATTGGCGCCGATTGGTGTTCACTTCGCGCTTCTGTTAACGTTAGGCGGGTGCGCGTATAGCGCATTAGGCGGCCTCGGTGGATCTATCATGGCACCGGAAGATACCAGTTTCACCATTGCGGACGGGTTAACCAGAGGATCACCGTTATCGAAAGTCCCGAAATTCGCGAAAACGAATCAAGTTTTCGTGAAGGATTTCACCATCGATTATTTACCGAGCGGTCAAGTCAGTCAATTTTATTCCAACTTATCCGTCATTGACGAGAAAGGCAACGAGGTGGATAACAAAGTGATATCAGTGAACGTGCCTTTACGTTACGGAGGCGTGACTATGTACCAAACGGATTGGTCTATGAGTTCAATGAGAGTCACGGTTATACCAAAAGTCGAGGTGGACGCGACGAATAGTGATACTAATAGCGAGAGCAGCAGTAGCAGTAAAAGCAGAAGTAGTAGTAGTAGTAGTAGTAGTAGTATTGGTAAACGAGAAGAGCTCGTGTTACCGATGGCTAATTTGGAAAACAAAGGCAATTTCAAAGGGAAAATCTGGGGTACTTTCCTCCCTATCGGCGACGACGCCGACGCGAGCGAAAACAAAAAAGGCATCTCCCTCGTCGCGCGAGACTTCCAATCCGTCGCCATTTACGACTCCAAAGGCGCCTTCGTCGGCGTTCGACGACCAACCTCCAAAAAACCAATCGATGTGGACAACATCTCCTTAGTCGTCGAAGAAATATCCGGCGCGACTGGCTTAGAATTGAAAACCGACCCGGGCGTCCCTTTCGTCTACGCCGGTTTCGCCGGATTACTCGTCACCTCCTTCCTCTCCTTACTGAGTCACTCTCAAGTTTGGGGAGTCCAAAAGAACGACGGGAATAAAGTCTTATACGTCAGTGGAACGAGTAACCGTGGCAAGGAGGAATTTCGAGTCGAATTTGACCAAGTTTTGGACGAGTTACCCGAGTACATTTAATATTAATACTCTTACTCTTATTACAACTGCTACTAGTTGAACAGATTTCATCACGAAAGACGTTTTTATAAATTTTTTTTTCTTTTTTCTGACAGGGAGTCGCCCCCTCTCGAATCTTGAATCCTCTTCGACACCTCTCTTTTTACCTCTCGTTTCTCCCTTTCGTCTTTCTGTTCGTGGATAAAGCCATTCTGTTTTTGTGGAGTCGAGGCCTTTCTGCGACCACAGAAATAATAAAGCGTCTCTTCAGTTCTTCATATAAAACTCTATAGGGGAGGAGGAAAAGCGCTTTCCGCCGCAAGAAGGTTTATCATTTTTAGAAGAATAAGAAGAAGAATAACAATACATAATAATGCGCGCGACGACGATTCAGACGACGACGACGCAGTTTACCACGGGAGGTGCGAATACGTCGTCGTCTCGAAACCAGATTCAGAAGATTACCAACAACGCCGGGACCGCGAAAGCGGATAATCTTCATCGGGGAAGAACAAAATTAACGAGGAGGAAAAATGTTCTCAGTCGCCCTTTTACGAGGGTGGTGGTGGTGTCGTCCTCGTCCTCGAACGATCACGATGTTCTCGGTTTAAGAGGAGGACAAACAAAACGACGGGGAGTTGGTGTCGTCGCGCGGATGACATCTGCGGCAGACACTTCCTCGTCCTCCTCGTGCACGATATCTCAAGAGCTCGCGAACTTGGAACAAGAGTTTAGAGACATGTTGGATCCAGATTCAGATTCGAAACCGAGAGCGGCGGACGTGAGAGCGATGCGATCGAGAATCAACGCGTTGAAAAGAGAAGTTGCGAACGGGAACGGCGCGAATATCATTCAATCGCAAACGAAGACGAGAGCGCCGGACGCGAAAGAAATCGCTCGGAAAGAGCTGGAACGTTTGAGAGAAGAACGCGAGAAACTTTTGAAAATGAGAGCGCAAGTGGAAGAAAACGAACGATTGAAGAAAAAGAACAGCGACAAAGGTATTGCTACGAGTGCTGCGAATAACGTAGAACCAGAGCACGATAACCCGGTGACGACGACGACGACGCAGAAACCGAAACCGGCGGACGAACGCAAAGCGAGAGTCGCGCACATGGAAGCGGAGAAGCATAAAGAGGCTGTTAATATTGGCACGGTTGTCATGGACGACGAGATGAAAGCTCTGTTGGCGAAAGAAGAGCAGGCGAGAAAAGAAGCGGAAGAATTGGAAGCGTCGAGATTGATGGCAGAGGCTGAGGAGGCAAAGTACGCGGCGTATCTGGAAGAGTCGGGTGATTTCATGAACACGAATTCTGGGATTCGCTCGGGTATTAACGATCCGTTCTTGGACAGAGCTTTCATAGTGGAAAAGTTAGAGTCGGAGCTTTTGGAAAACTTGGAAATGCAATCAGATCTTCGCGCGATTGAGGACATCGAAGACCAACTGGAGTCACAAAAGAAAGAAGCCGAAGAGGCGAGACGAGCGAAAGACGAGGCCGAAGCGGCGAGACAGCTTGCGGAAGCGAAGCAAAAAGCGGAAGAAGAAGAAGCGCGTCTAATCGTGGAAAAGCAACAAAAAGAAGCGCGCGCAAACGCTGAAAAGATTGCCGCCGCGCAAGCTGAATTGAAAGCCATGGAAGCCGAAACGAAGAGGTTGCAGAGACTCGCCGAAGAGAAGAAGAAACAAGAAGCTGTTGCCCCAGAAGCATCGACGACGACGATCGAGTCTCCAGGTTCGCAAGCTATTCGAGATCTTCTCGAGCAAAAGCAAGCTGAAGCGGCTAAAGTCCGTGAGTTGGGCATGGTCGAAGACGAACTCGCCAAGCGCGAAGTTGCAGAGGCGGCAAAGAAGAACAAAGCTATCCGCGAAGCGAAAGAAGCGGAAGAGTTGGCAGCCAAGAAAGTCGCCGAAGCCGAAGCCGAATTGAAGAGAAAAGCGGAAGAGGAAGAGGAAGCTAAACGCGTGGCGGAGTTGAAAAAGATGGAAGAGGCGAAGAAAGCGAAAGAAACGTTGATGCGTTTAAGGCAAGAAGCGGAGGAGTTGAAAGCAGCTGCAGAGGCGAAAAAGTTACGCGAACAAGCCTTGGCGAAAGCACAAGCGGAAGAAGAAGCTTTGACTGCGCAAGCGGAAAATGAGAGAATAGAAATGGAAGCGAGAGAAGCGGCCCAGGCAGAAGCGACGGCGAGAGGAGAAGCTGAAGCGCGGGCCATCGCCGAGGCTGAGGCACAAGCTCAAGCGGAAGCGGAAAGGAAAGCGATTGAAAAACAGCTCCGAATCGAAGAGCTCGCGAGAGAGGAACAAGCCAAAGCGGACGCCGCGAAAGCAAAAGCCGATGCTGAGTACGCAAAAGCAGAGCAACAAGCAAAGAAATTGCAAGAAAAGACGGAGATTTTGAACGACGACAATATCGAACACTTGAGAGCAAAATACGAAGAATTGGCGAGAGAATCCGAAGCATCTCCAGGTGCGAAAAGAGACTGGGCAGAAGCGTTGAAAATCGCTGGTGATAAGGTCAGATGCATGGAACAGCACTCGTATGGTCAATCGCCGAAGAACGATGCGCTCTGGACGGTGTCTCCGGCGACTCCGGTGCCCGGTCAATCCGTCACGGTTTCGTACTGCAACCAAAACACCGTTTTGAACGGTAGACCGAAAGTTTTTGCTCATTTTGGTACTAACCAATGGTCGAATGGTGCCGAGCAGTTTGAAATGAAGGCAAGAACGTCGGCCGTTGCCGGTGACTCTACCGTCTGGTTCGACTTGGATGTTTCCGTGCCGAGCAAAGCAGTCATTTTAGACTTTGTCTTCTCCGACGGTAACGGCGCATACGATAACAACAATAGAGGTGATTTCCACGTTCCAGTTGCGGGAGCAAACGAAATGCTGGAGAGATCTCGCATCGAGTCGTGCATCAAAATCTACGCGAAACTTCGATTAGAGCGAGAAGAAGAAGATCGATTGGAAGAGTTGAGACAAGCGGAACGAACGAAGTTAAAGAAAATCGCGAAAGTGAAAGCTGCAGAACTCACGGCGAAACAAAGAGCGCACGTTTTGTTCACCATTCCAGAGTTTCCAAAAGCCGGCGAACCCTTCAAATTATGCTATAATCCAAAGAATACTACTTTGAAAGATGCGACGGGCGTTTCCGTCGTCGGCGGGTGGAACCGATGGAACCACGAACAGGCGTTACCGATCACGAAATTGTCCCCAGATCCAAGCTGCAAGGCGGATTCGCAAGATTATTTCTCCGTCGAATTGACGTCGCCGAAAGACGCGTTCATGTTTGATTTCGTCTTTTGCGATCAGGACGGTAACAATTACGATAACCGTAATCGTTTGGACTATCACTTGCCTATCGCCGGAGGCATCAATTCGGATGGATCGAAGGCTGCCGAAAAGCCAATGCACGTCATGTCAGTTGCCGTTGAGATGGCGCCGATTGCTAAAGTCGGTGGTTTAGGCGACGTCGTCACATCGTTATCGCTCGCGGTTGAAGCCGAAGGACACAGAGTCGAAGTTGTCTTGCCGAAATATGATTGCATGAAATATGATTTAATCGATGACTTGAAAGAAGAGAAAGGTTTTGAGTGGGGTGGAACGTACAATCACGTATATTCTGGCACCGTCGAAGGCGTCAAAACGTTCTTTATCGACCCAGATAATGGAATGTTTAAAGTAGGCATGGTCTACGGTACGGACTACCTCTCGATTCCCATGACTGATCAAGAACGTTTCGGATTCTTCTCAAAAGCCGCGCTCGAGTGGATGTTACAATCTGGCAGGAATCCGGATATCATTCACATCCACGATTGGCAAACGGCACCGGTGGCAAAGTTTTTAGCCGAAGATTACGCGCCGTATGGTTTGGATAACCCAAAAGTGATTTTCACCATCCACAATTTGCACTACGGTCAAGCGTTGATTGCGGACGCCATGAATAATTGCGAGATTGCCACCACGGTATCGAGAACGTACGCCAAGGAGATCGCCCACGAAGGTTGTGTCAATCCAAACTTGCACAAATTGCACGGCGTCGTAAATGGCATAGACCCGGACATCTGGGATCCGAGAAACGACAAGTTCTTACCGCAATTCTTTGGCGAAGACGAAGTCATTCCGGGCAAAGCTGCTGCACGACAAGCGTTGTGTTCGAGATCAAACTTATACAATAATCCAGAAGTTCCGATGATAGGTGTCGTCACGCGTTTGACGCATCAAAAAGGTATCCATTTGATTAAACGAGCAATCTATCGCGCTTTGGAGAGAGGGTGTCAAGTGTGCTTGTTAGGCTCTGCACCAGACGAGAAAGTCCAAAAAGAATTTGAAGAGATGGCGCATCAATTAAAGCAAGAGCATTACAACACGGCTGCGTTGCACCTGTTCTACGACGAAACCATGTCACACTTCATCTACTCCGGAGCGGATATGATTTTGGTCCCGTCCATGTTTGAGCCGTGTGGTTTGTCGCAGCTCATTGCCATGCGTTACGGCACCGTTCCAGTGGTCAGACGCACCGGTGGATTAGCCGATACCGTTTTTGACGTCGAGCACGATCATGCTAAGGCTGCCTGGGAAGGCATGACCCCGAACGGATTCTCGTTCGATGGTACCGACGAAGGATCGATCGATTACGCGTTAGATAGAGGTATCGACATGTTCTACAACGACATCGATGCGTTCAGAAAGTTGCAAGCGAATTGCATGAGCCAAGATTGGTCGTGGAACAGACCTGCGATTGAATACATAGAACTCTTCCACGCCGCTAGGAAAGCCTAAAGGCATACAGTAAAAAGAAGAAACCATTAATTATTTAACGAAAGAGAAAGAGAAAGAGAAAGAGAGAGAGAGAAAGAGTGAGGAGAAAACTATACTAGTGTACAGAACAAAAATCAAAATACGATGACTGACAAAGATGACGACGAACGAAGTCATCATCGCGCGATAAATACTAATTTTTTATAATAAAGGCTGCATTACTACTTATTACATTGCTATCATTTCCTCATCTATACTCTCTTCATCTTGCACGAGATCCCGGCATCTTTTCTTCCGCAAACGTCGCACTCTCCGGCGCCTTTCTCGTTCACTTCTAAACATTTTTCCACGCGTTCGTGAATAATCGTCGTCATCAACGGATGTAAAGCGATCGGAGCCGCTACCATGTACTCTAATTCGTATTTCCCTCTGTATTCTTCCGCGGCTTCTTCCACTAACCGCGGAATATCCTCTTTCACGTGCCTTCCCGGGCTCAGAAAAAATGGCGCGACGACTATTTTTCTACAATTTTTCGTCTCGATCAACTCGCGAAAAGCGTCCGCGATGGACGGCGACGCGAGCTCCATGTGCGCCGGTGCAACTTCGTATTTTCTTCCTTTACTATAACTATTATTATCATCGCTATTATAATCACCACCTATGGTACTCCCGTACATCATCTCAAACATCTCCGCGAATCGTTCCAACTGTTCGTTGCTCGACTTGGCGCGACTCCCGTGGTCGACGAGAACGATGCCGACTTTTTCCTCGTTAAAGTCGCCGCTGTTTACAACAATCCGCAATCGTCCCCGTTCTCGTTGTTGTGGTTTTTTCGAAGAAGAAGAAGAAGACTTTAAAGAAGACAAAGAGCGAGTAAAACTACTACTGAAATTGTTCTTCGAAGAATTCAGAGTCATCATCGTCATCGTCATCGTCATCAATCGATATCGAATAAAAACTTTTCTGTGTCGGATAATGTGGAGGAAGTGTGCGAGAAGCGAAAAGAGGAGGAAAAGTGCTGAAAATGAATCTGCTCAAGTATTGTTGCAACGAGAAGAGAAGAGTCGCGAGGAAGAAAGCACTTTGTATATTTACAAACAACAAGCATATATCATCATAATCTATTTTACCGGTGAAAACGGCGCGGCACTGCACAACGTCGTGTTAAAATGCGTCACCATTGGCGCTATTTTCCCGATGGTTTCTCGCCAAGCGTCCGCCGTCCTCGCCGCTTCTCTGACTTTGATGTGCGATTGGTAGCTCGGATACTTCCAAATTTCCACGAATTTATTTAAATCTCCAACGTCTGCGTATCCAATCCAAACGAGTTCGCTTAATTTTTCCGTATCTGAGGCAATTTTAGACGGTAAACCTTCGGCGTATAAGTTTTGCATCTTCGGTATCGGATTGTAGCCTAACTGTAACGTGTACGTTCGGATCTCAAAGATTGAAGGAGAAGCGTTGGAATCCTCATCTTTCGAAGCTTTCTCTTTAAAACTATTCACGTGTAAGCCGGCGCTCTTCGTCGCCACCGCTGCTTCGATGTACACCTCGCTCGTTTGCTCTTCCACCATCCCTAAACTCTTGCGTAAAAAATTTTGCCACTCCTCGTTTTTGCGCATATCTGAACGAACTTTGTCTCGGTGGTCGTAATCCTCGTAGTGGTAAACGTGCGTGACAGTGTTTAACTCCGAGCCGACTTCGGGAACGTAGAAACCGCAAAACCCGTTTTGCGTCAGTTTCTTCCTCAATTGGCTGGATTCTTCGCAGAGTTTGATGTATTCCGCCCGTTTAGCCGGTGGGATTTTATACCGACGGAGTTCGTAAAAACCTTTCGGGGAAGGAGGAGGTGAAGACGTCGTCGTCATCAACCGAGACGAGGACAGAAGAGTCACCCCCCCGGCATTCGTATTGTTCCAAGAACAACTTTTATAAAAACTGGTAGGAGTAGTGAGCGACGAGGAGGCCGAGAGATTGGTCAGTCGTCGAAGGGAACGCATTGTGATGATGATATGTGAGAGTTCTTCCGCGCGTGTCGATGATATGATGTGTTGTTGTTGTTGTGTGATGAGTTTTTTTATCCTTTTTGTTTGCATTAAAAAACTCTTTCTTCTCTCAAAGGTTTACACTCTTCCTTATTATCGCCCTTTTGTTTGTGATTTGATCATACTACTCTCTCACGAACTCTCTTTCTGTTGCTAATTGTGGCTATTGGTTTCTAAAATGTTTAATAATATATGTATTCTTGACTTGTTGTTTTGTACACGGATCCGTTTTTTTTCTTTCTTCTTTTTCTTTTTCTCGTTTTGTTTGTTTCTTTTCTTTTCGTTTTGTTTTCTGATTCGTTTGTATAATATAATAGTTGTTTGTTTGTGTTTCTCTCCCCTTTACATCATCACGAAATGATGATGAGAGATTATTAAGTTCGATCGGACGGACTTGGCGTGGAGATGATGGTCGTTTTTGACTTTTCTTGAATGTCCAAGGCGCGTTTCTTCGCCTCGACGGAAGCTTTGTAATTTTCGCGCCTCTTCTTCATCTCCTCTTCCGCCACCCGTTTCCTCTCGGCTTCCTTTTCTTTTATGAGCTTCAGTCGTTGCAGTCTAATTTCTTTCTCTTTTTCCATGTCTTTCGCAGACCCATCGCGGTTTTCGAACGTACGTTTCGTTCCCGAAACTTGGTAGCCGTGCGAGGAAATTGTGCGCTTCTTGGTGTCGAGTAAGAAGGACGACTTTGGTTTCATTTGTTGCTGTTGCTGCTGAAACGAGCTCTCGAGAGATTTAGAAACGATGGCAGTTGAACCGGTGGTGGTTGCACCCGTCGTCGACGAATCGACGTTCGAAATGACGTCCCCGAACCGATTGACGCGTTTCGCGCTCACTTCGAGGTACGACTTTCTTCTCGGTTTCTCCAACTTTTTCAGCGTGAAGTGTTTATTACTCGTCGAGGTCGTTTGATCGGAGTTACTACCACGAGTGGTAGTTCTACTGCTGTTCAAATACGAGCTCTCTAACGGCGCGTAGACGTTGTTGAACGTCGAAAATAACGCGTCTTTTTCTTTCTCTTCATCGCCGCCAGTCATCTTCTTCGTCTCCTCGCGATCGATGAGACTCTTCAACTTCTCTCGAATGCTCTTCAGCGCGTCCGAGACAACGGGCACGCTTTCTACAAACGCACTCACGTCCACAACCGACACGCTCTCTTCATTTTCTTTCTCTTTTCTACTCTTGATCGCTTTTGAAATCGCTTGCACCCACTGATCTTGATCTTT
>Ga0115569_10001721_pt1 | contig 16874 bp, 17 predicted proteins | sample COGITO_mtgs_1205_2_FD_87295 | JGI IMG/M metagenome (GOLD analysis project Ga0115569, IMG submission 87295) | Pelagic marine microbial communities from North Sea - COGITO_mtgs_120503 | ecosystem: Environmental > Aquatic > Marine > Epipelagic | place: Germany:Helgoland, sampling site Kabeltonne... | reverse complement strand
TAAAACCCTTCAAACAGGCCTCTCAACTCAAAATATATCCACAGCAGGGCTGACAACTGGAATTTACGTTATAAAACTGCAAGTGGACAGTGCTCTAATTTCTAAAAGAATAGTAATAAACTAGGGAAATGAAAAATAATAAAGATCTAATTAATAGAAAGAGAGAAAGCGCTTAAGAAAATGGGGCGCTATGCAGCACTCACGACACTTGGAACGTTTATGATACTCAATCCAAAAAAAGCGCAGGCTCAATCTGGTCCACCAGATCCAGATGGATTTGGAGATTAATTGGAGATCCTTCAAAAGCAAAAAACACATTAGGTTGGGTGGTAGAAAATGACTTAGCTTCATTGGTAAAAGACATGATGCAATCCGATGTGAAGTTGATGCAAAAAGAACAGTAATTGAAAGCGGGTGGTTAGCACTTAAGTAAAAATTTAGAATAATTAAATTGAATAAAGACTAGCGGTGGTAGTCGAGAAAAATAAAAAGAATTTATGAAAAAATGATAAAATTTTTATCAAAAAATATAGCTTATAATTTTATTGCGATTATTGTGTCTTTTTATTCTACAAGGGTTGTAGTGAACATGCTAGGTGTTAATGATTATGGATTTTGGATTTCTTTATTTGCAATTTGTAGTTGGATACAATTTCTTGATGGTGGTTTTGGTAACAGTATTAGAAATTCAGTCTCAAAATCAATTTCAATACTGGATTTCAAAGCAGTATCTAAAACAGTAAGTAATGGATACATAGGTATGGGTATATTAACAATAGCTTCATTGATAATCCTTCTAATGATTATTGTTTTTATACCAATTTCAAAAATAATTTCTATACCTAGTAATATTAATATTATTCCTTACGCTTTTATACTTTATGGATTTTCAATAATAGTTATTTTTCTAAAAATTATAAATAAAGTGTGTTTTTCAATTAATAGATCCGATTTAGTTTTTATCAACTTATTGATTACTAATAGCATCATATTGTTATTGCTTTACCTTTTTAAATCAATGCACATGAATCCATTATATGTTGTGCTTTATTCATATTCAATCGCTCCAATAATAGTATTAGTTATATTTTCATATTATGTTTTAAAAAATTGGAAATTGGAAATAAGTATTGCTTTTTTTGATATTATGGAATTAAAGTCCTTAATAAATTTTGGTGGAGCATTTTTTATGATTCAACTTTCATTTGGTTTTATACTTGGATTTTTACCTATTTTCATAAATGCTATTTGGGACGGTTTCATAACAGCCGAATACCAAATCATTCAAAAATTATTAGGGTTACTATTCATTTTATCTAATATAATTTTACAATCCAAATGGCATTCTTTATCTTTAATAACTGGGCGAAAACAAATTAAAAAGCATCAATTAAATAATATATTATTGTTTTTTTTACATTTTGCAGGAGTTTGTGTGATTTATGTTTTTTTAAAAGAAATAGTTAAATTATGGATTGGAAACAGTGAATTGATAATTACGGATGGAATGTCATTATCTGTGTTAAACTTAACTTGTTCTATCTTATTCTCCAAGTTTTCTGCTATTATATTAATGTCAAAAAACATAATAAACCAACAAAAATACATTTCAATTATCCAGTTATTATTTTTTTTAATATGGTCGTTTATTGTTTATAAATTTAATATTTCTTTAGTATTATTCATTAATATTATCTCAATAGGATTTTATATTCAAGGACTATTGGGTAATAAACAAGTTTTAAGTCTTAAATGAAAAAAATAATTAAGTATTCTGTAATTGCTCCAATAAACACTGGGGATGTGTTAATTTCAAAATCAATTGAATTATTATTTCATAATGAATTTCATAATGAATTTAATATAAAATCTAAAGATATAACTTTTAAGAAATTTGACCCTAAACCTAAAATAAAATTCAGCAAAGGAAATTTAAAAACAAAAAAAAACATCGTATTAAGTTTTCTTTATATTATAATTAAAAAATTTTTATTTTATTTAAATGACTATTCAAAGGTTTATAATGAGATTAGGAATTCAGATGCAGTTATTTTGGGTGGCGGAAACATTCTAATGGAATCTGATGGTAATGATATTTTTAATAAATGTTATAAAATATGTGTAATATGCAAAAAACTTAATAAACCATTTGCTTTTTATGCAGTAGGTCTTGGCCCTTTTGAATTTAGATATCAGAGAAGGTTAAGATATATTCTAAAGAATTCAGTTCATTTTGGAGTTAGAGATTTTGGTAGTCAATCAATTTGTGATGAAATTTTTAAAGGTAAATCTGTTATGAATTTTGACCCTGCCATTCTACTTTCTGATTATTACCCTCTAAAACAAGAAAAACATAAATATATAGGTGTTAACTTAATGAATCTCTCAAAATTTATTAAAAAATCAGAAAATTTTTCAATACAACAGATAGCAATGAATTTATCTAAAATTGCTGAACACTATAAAATGTCAATTAAAATAATTAACACATCATTCGGTGAGGATTTAACTATTACTGAGCTATTAAAAAATGAGTTTTATAAACTGAATAATCATCATTTAATTTCTATTTGTAATATAATTGATGAAAAAGATTTAAATAATGCTTTTTGTGATGTTAAGTTTTTTTTAGCTTGCAGAATGCATTCCTCTATTTTTTCACAAAGTTATAATATCCCTACACTAGTTTATCCTTGGCATCCTAAAGTTTATCATTTGCAAAAGATTATTTATGATAAAGAACTTAAGACTTCATTAATTGAAAATCCTAATTTTGATTATTGTGAAATCATTAATAAAATTGAACTTTTAAATAATCAAAAGTTAAACCATAGTATTATTGTTATTAAACAAAAAATTAAAAATCAATTCATTGAAACAATTAAATTTATTTAAATTATTTTCTTATTTATTATTTCCAGTATTATTTTTAACACCACAATCTGGAATTGGTTATATATTACAGATTTTAATCATATTTATGGTTATTTTTTCAAAATTTAAAAGTCATCAACTACTATTTGTGAGGAGAAATTTAAATTCTTTTATAAAAGTTCTTATTTTTTTTATTTTTTTTATTGCAATATGTTATCAGGTAATAATAGTTCAAGAGCCTATTTATTTAAAAAATATTTTTAAGGGTTTGAATATAATTTTATTGATTTGTTTGTTTCCATTCAATAAAAAAATATATACAAACGAACTTGTTTTTTGGCTAATTTTAATAATTATTGGATGTTCCCAAATCGCTTATTTATTTAATATTAGTTTTTTTATTAATTTAATTGATAATTATTATTTTCTAGAAGGGTATTTAAATCCTAGTGAAATTAGTTCAAATATATCATCTTCAGAAAGTATATTTAATTTAAGATTTGGTGGTTTGTATAGAAACCCGAACCAATGTGCTAGAGCTATTACTTTTCTTTCTGGGTTTTATCTTATCACAAGAATTAAAAATAAAATAAGTAAAATAAATATCCTTTTCTTATGTTTTTCTCTTTTTTTTATAATTGTTACCGGAAGTAGAACTGGTTTATTTATAGAACTAATTATGATCATTTTTTTTGCATACATAAAATATCCTTTATATTTCAAAAGGTCTCTTATTGTCATAATACCTTTTTTAATATTTGTTTTTTTTAGTTTTAGTGATATTTTATTTTCGTCTAGAATTTTTGATTTTAAAGAATTATACTCTTCTAATAGCACAAATAATAGTATTAATCTTAAATTAGAGTTTTTATATCAATATTTACAGTATAAAGCAGATTTCTATCACTATTTCCAATTATTATTTGGAACTTCTCAAATAGATACTTCCTATTACCTAGGATTTAATAATAATTATCGGATAGAAAATTTTGATTCTGATATTGGATATATTATAAACGGATTTGGATTAATTGGATTGTTTTTAATTGCTTCTTTTTATTTTATGGAATTAAAAAAAATACCTCGTCAATATATTTTTATTTTTAGTCTATTGCTTTGGATGATTTCAAGTTCAATTTTAACCAACATAAGATTTTCATTAATATTTGCAATTTTAATGTCACATATATTAACTATAAGAAAAGAAGGAGTTCATGCCTAAAATTATAACTAAATCAAGTATTACAAAGTTTGAATCTGATAGTTTTATTATTAATCGAAATGAAACTTATAATAAACAACTTGAGTTAGATGATTCAATTTGGTTAAATTGGAAATTTCAAAAATGCCCTACAGGAAAAGCAAATTTATCTTTATTAACGGATAAAGAAGAAATATTTGGGTGTAATGCATTTGGACCATTATCAGATATTCATTTCTCTGGAGACAAACATAGTATTTGGCTTTCTCTTGAAAACTTCATACATCCCAATTATCAAAGGAAGGGATATTTTCATCAACTACTAAATAATTCTGAAAAATTATTATCTACTGATTCGAATACAATTATGATGAGTTTTCCGAATGATAAAAGTATAAAAGCCTATAAAAATAATGACTGGATTCATAGATCAAATTATATAAACCATTGGGTAAAGTTTAATCTTACTCAAAACTTGTTATTACATTTTATTGATTTAAAAAAAGAATTTAAAAGCATTGGAATAAAACCATTAAATTGCACCTTATCTTCAATGAATTTAATTCATTTTAAGAATGTAGTTACAACTTACTGGTCAACAAAGTTACTTAATTGGAGGTTTAATGAGTACCCTCAATCTTATTATCAAACAATTATTTTAAATGATATTGAAGGTGTTATTAGATTAGGTAAGCGTGGTAGATTAAATGAAGCACAAATACTTTTTTTGAATGACAAGACTAATTCTCTGAAAAGGAACACTTTGATTTTATGGATAAATGAATTAAAAAAACAAATTAAAGTTGATTTAATTACTTTTCCGACTTCTAAAGATAATCCTTTTACTAAAATTTTAAAAACTATTGGATTTGTGCAGCTAAGATCTAGAGCTAATTTCATTTTTAAATCAAATTCAATTCAAACTAATACTAAATTTTCAATCTCTGGAATAGATTTTCACACATATTAAAATATGATTTTAAGACACTTTCTCAGAAAAACTGTTCTAGATATATTAGGAACTTTCAGTAAACCAAAGGTTGGTATGCATATAATTAATATGCATTTTATAACACCTGATATAATTTCGCAATTAAAGCACCAAAAATTATTTGCAGAATTTTTATCTTTTTTAAACAAGAAATGTGATATAATTGATTTCAAGGATTCTCATAAATACATAATAAATTCTAAAAACATCACTAAACCTACGGTTTCACTTAGTTTTGATGATGGTTATGAAGAATGTGCTTCAATTATAGCCCCAATTCTAAAAAAAGCTAACATAAAAGCAGGCTTTTTTATTAATTCAAATTTTATTGAATCTAATATAACCTATCAAGAATCTTTTTTTAATAGGATTAAAATAAATACGAAACTCCCCATGAATTGGCATCAGGTAGAAAGTTTAAATAATGAAGGTCATACGATAGGCTCTCATACTTTGGATCATTATAATCTTGCAGATTTAAATGAAGAAGAAGCTATTCGTCAATGTTTGATTGATAAAAAAAATATTAGTTCTAAGTTAGGTATTAATATTGATCATTTTGCTTGGCCTTATGGTGAAAAAAAACATATTACAGATGTACTTGTAGATGAATTGTCGAAGAATTTTAGATTTATATATAGTGGTACGAACTACAAAAACTATTTTTCTTTTAATAATAAAGTAATAAATAGACGTCATATTGAACCCAATTGGTCTAAAAAACACATCAAATACTTTTTAAGTACTACTAAGAATGTTTAAAGCAAATAACAACATACTTCTCGATTGTCTTCACGTTAAAGAAAGTGGTGCAAAAGTCCTGTTAATTAAATTATTGGAAGAACTAGTTAATACAAAAAATTTAATGATTTTATTAGATCAATGTATTGTTTTAGATGAAAAATTGATTGAAAAACATCATATAATAAGGTTAAAATCTTCATTGCTGCATAGAGCGTATTTTTATTTTAAGAATAATAATTCTTTTTGTAAAATATTCACATTTAATAATTTGCCTCCATTTTTTAATTCAAAAACCCCTTCATATGTATACTTTCATAATACATTATTGCTGGAAAAAAATAATCATATATACTCAGTAAAACAAAAAATCATTTTACGTTTAAAAAAAATATTAATTATTAGACTTAAAAAAAATGTTGATTTTTGGTTAGTTCAAACTACTCACGTAAGTAAGTTGTTAGTGTCAGCATTTGAAGTTAAATTAGATAAAGTTATGTTATTGCCTATTATTCCAAATTGTGAATACAGCTTAAATAATAATTACAAAAGAGTATCTAATCGTATGATTTATGTTAGTACAGGTTTTGAATACAAAAATCATTTTAGATTAATTCAAGCATTTTGTGCCTCACATACCCTACATAATAGAGGTACTTTAGTTTTAACTGTGGATAAAAAATTTGAAAAATTATCTAAATTTATAAAAAGTAAAATTGAATTAGGTTTTCCTATTATTAATTTAGGAGAAGTAAAGAGAGAAAAAATTATCGAGGAGTATCTAAAGTCGGAATTTGTTATTTTTCCCTCACTTACTGAAAGTTTTGGACTAGGAATTGTAGAAGGTTTAAATCTCGGATGTAAACTTATTGGTGCTAACCTACCTTATACCCACTCTATCGCAAAAACAAATTACTTATTTGACCCATACTGTGTAGATAGTATTTCGGAGCAAATATCAAAAAGTTTTTTTAACAAACAATCAGAAACTTTATTAACTGTTATTGACAAATCTAAATTTATAAAATATGAAATTGAAAAATAAAAAACTTTTAATTACAGGTGGTACTGGTTCATTTGGTAATGCAGTACTGAACAGATTTTTAAATACAGATCACTTTAAAGAAATTCGTATTTTTTCTCGAGATGAGAAAAAACAAGACGATATGCGAACTAGACTTAAAAATACAAAATTAAAGTTTTACATTGGGGATGTGCGTGATTACTCAAGTGTTGAAAAAGCTATGCGTGGAGTTGATTATGTGTTTCATGCTGCAGCTTTAAAACAAGTTCCATCTTGTGAGTTCTTCCCTATTGAAGCAACTAAAACAAATGTTTTTGGAACACAAAATGTAATAGACGCTGCAGATTTTAATAAGGTTTCCAAAGTAATCTGTTTGAGCACTGATAAAGCAGCTTACCCCATTAATGCAATGGGTATTTCTAAAGCTTTAATGGAAAAAGTAGCCGTTGCTGCCGCTCGAAATTGTAATAATACGACCGTATGTTTAACTCGTTACGGGAATGTTATGGCATCTCGTGGTTCTGTAATTCCTTTGTTTATAAATCAAATTAAAAATAAAGAAAGTATTACGATTACTGATCCTAAAATGACACGATTTTTAATGTCTCTTAATGAAGCAGTAGAGTTGGTATTGTTTGCATTCGAAAATGGTAATTCTGGAGACTTGTTTGTTAATAAGGCACCAGCTGGAACTATAGGTGATTTGGCACAAGCTTTAAAAGAAATATTCAATGCAGATAATAAAGTGAAAATTATTGGGACGCGTCACGGAGAAAAGTTATACGAAACGCTGTGTACAAAAGAAGAAATGAATAAGGCAGAAGATATGGGGGAATTTTATAGAATTCCATCTGATAATAGAGACTTAAACTATGCTAAATATTTTTCTGAAGGTCAAGAAGATCTTCTTGAAGTAGAGGATTATAATTCTCATAATACAAACCAATGTGATATTGAGGGAATGAAAATTTTATTAAAAGGATTACCGATGATTCAACAGGAATTAAATAACATAAAATAATAAAATGATCCCATCAATCATTTTTGGAGGAACGTATAAAGATAACAGAGGATTGCTTAGATATAACAATTCGTTTGACGCAAGTATTGTAAAAAGAATTTATATTATTGAAAATAATTTAAATTTCATAAGAGGATGGCAAGGTCATAAAATAGAACAACGTTGGTTTTCAGCGATTAAAGGTCAATTTAAGGTGCAATTAATTAAAATAGATAATTGGATCGAACCTGTTAAAGAACTAAAAAGAATAACATTTAACTTATCAGAAAATACTTTAGATATTTTACACATACCTTCAGGATATGTTACAAGCATTAAATCAGAAGAAGAAGGGGCAAAGCTATTAGTAATGTCTGACTACATGTTAAATGAAATTAGTGACAATTATAAGTACCCATTAACTTATTTTTTCTAATAAAATTATAAAAATGAAAAAAATTAAACTTGCCACAATTTTAGGAACACGACCTGAAATCATTAGGCTTGCAGAATGCATTAAATTGTGTGATCAATATTTTGAGCATATTTTAATTCATACAGGTCAAAATTATGATTATGAGTTAAATGAAATCTTCTTTGAAGATTTAGGATTAAGAAAACCAGATTTTTTCTTAAGTGTTGCGGGCAATCATTTAGGTGAAACGATTGGAAATGTTATTTCAAAATCATATGAAATATTAGCTTCTGAAAAACCAGATGCACTTTTAGTACTCGGAGATACAAATAGTGTTTTAAGTACAATAGCTGCAAAAAGATTGAAAATCCCTATTTTTCATATGGAAGCTGGTAATAGATGTTTTGATCAAAATGTACCTGAAGAAATTAATAGAAAAATTTCAGATCATATTTCTGATATTAATTTAACTTATACAGAACACAGTAGAAGATATTTGTTAAGTGAAGGTTTCAGAAAAGACCACGTTTTTGTAACGGGTTCTCCTTTAAGAGAAGTTTTAGGAAAATACAAAGATAAAATTAATAGTAGCGATGTTGTTTCTAGACTAAAACTAGAAAAGAACAGCTATTTTGTTGTTAGTGCTCACAGAGAAGAGAATATAGATTTAAATAACAATTTTGAAACTTTAGCGGCATCTTTAAATGCAGTTGCAGAAAAGTATCAAAAACCAATTATTTTTTCAACACATCCAAGAACAAAAAACAGAATAGAAAAAAATAAAATTAAGTTTCATCCATTAATTACAAATATACCTCCATTAGGTTTTTTCGATTACGTTAACTTACAGAAAAATGCTTTTGTGGTGCTTTCTGATAGTGGAACAATTAGTGAAGAGTCTGGCATGATGGGCTTTCCTGCGGTTAGTATAAGGACAAGTACTGAAAGACCAGAGGCAATAGATGCAGGGACAATTGTTTTGGGTGGAATTAGTACTGATCAAATATTAAATTCTATAGAAATTACAAAAGGTTTAGCTATAGATGAACATACAGCGCTACCAGAAAGTTACAACGTAAAAAACACTTCTGAACGTATAGTAAAAGTAATACAGAGTTATACTTCTATCGTTAATAAAGTAATATGGGACAAATGAAAAAAGTAGTTGTAATTGGTTGTAAAGGAATGGCTGGTCACGTAGTTAAAACCTGCTTAGAAAGTACTGGTATATATGATGTTTGGGGTATTGCTAGAGAAATAGACTCTGGCCAAAAATTAATAAATTTAGATGTATCTAATACTAAAGAATTAGAAAGTATTTTAGATAACGGTTCTTTTGATGTTGTAATAAACTGTATCGGTTTGTTAAATAAAACAGCTGAAGATAATCCAGAGTTAGCGGTTTGGTTTAATAGTTATTTTCCTCAATTATTAGCTTCTTATGGGAAAAAACACAATTTTAAATTAGTACATATTAGTACGGATTGTGTTTTTTCTGGAAAAGAAGGTGGTTACAAAGAAGATTCTTTCAAAAATGGAATTGGTTTTTACGCTCAATCTAAAGCATTAGGAGAGGTTGTTAATACTAAAGATTTAACCATTAGAACTTCAATTATTGGACCTGAATTAAAGCAAAATGGAATTGGTTTATTTCATTGGTTTATGAATCAAACAGATGAAATATTTGGGTATACAGAAGCTTATTGGTCTGGTGTAACAACTATAGAATTAGCAAAAGGAATAAATGAAGCTATACAACAAGATTTAACAGGTTTATATCAGTTTGTAAATAATAGCAAAATTTGCAAATACGTATTATTACAAGAGTTTAATACTATATTCAAAGAAGGGAAAACTAAAATTACTCCAAAATCTGATTATAAAGTTGATAAAAGTTTATTGTGCACAAGAAGTGATTTTGATTACAATGTTCCTTCATTTAATGCAATGATTAAAGAAATGAAAGATTGGATGATTAAATATAAGGAGTTATATAAATATTACGATTATTAGACAATTGCACCACATAAATATCTATGAAAATATTAATAGTATCACAATATTTTTGGCCTGAAAACTTTAGAATTAATGATTTAGCTATAGGTTTACAGGAAAGAGGGCATCAAATTCATGTTTTAACAGGTAAACCTAATTATCCTAATGGTGATTTTTATAAAGGATATTCCTTTTTAAAAAGAGGAAATGAAGAGTATAAAGGAATGAGAATTTTTCGTTCTACTTTATTTCCTAGAGGGAATGGCTCTGGTTTAAAATTGATGATGAATTATTTTTCATTTGCTTTTTTTACTTCAATCAAAGCCCTTTTTCATAAAGAAAAATATGATTTAGTTTTTGTTTATGAACCATCACCGATCACAGTTGGTATACCTGCAATTGTATTAGCTAAGAAATTAAAAATCCCTATTTATTTTTGGGTACAAGATCTTTGGCCAGAAAGTGTTTCTGCTGCGGGTCAGCTTAATAATAAAATTGTTTTGAAATCTTTAAATAATCTCACGAAATGGATTTATAAAAATTCCAAATTAGTCTTAATTCAATCTGAAGGGTTTAGAGAATATATTTTAAATCAAGGAGTTAGGGATAGTAAAATTGTTTATTATCCAAACTCAACAGAATCTCTTTATAATATTGTAAAACCTAAGGATGAAATATCGAAATTGATTCCTAAAGTTCCTTTTTCTATTATGTTTGCAGGTAATATTGGTGAGTCACAAGATTTTGAAAACATATTGGAAGCAGCAAAAATTTTAAAAGATAAAACAAACGATATCCATTTCGTCGTATTAGGAAATGGAAGAAAAAAAGACTTTGTTATTCAAAAAGTTGAAGAGTATAAATTAGAAAGTAATTTTCATTTATTAGGTGCTTTTCCAGTAAATACAATGCCTCATTTTTTTGCGTGTGCAGATGTATTATTAGTAACTCTCAAAAAGAGTAGAATATTTTCTTTAACAATACCTTCTAAAGTTCAATCTTATTTGGCTTGTGGTAAGCCTATTATTGGTGCGTTAGATGGAGAAGGAGCTAAAGTTATTTTAGATTCTAAAGCAGGCTTAGTGGCACCGTCTGGAGACTCTAAAAAATTAGCGAATAAAATTTTTGAGTTATATCACATTAATAAACAAGACAGAGAAAAACTTGGCGAGAATGCAAGAAAGTATTATGAAGAGCATTTTGAAAGAGAAAAATTATTAACAAAATTAGTTGACTTATTTAAAAAATAACATTTTGAAAAACATTGCTATTAGTGGTATTACCGGTTTTGTAGGTAAAAACTTGGAAGAATATTTGATATCTAAAAAAGAAACCGTAGCAGGAGTATCCAGAAGGACTTCAAATAACAATTATGACTACACATCCTTTAATAAGATTATTTTTGATAATCAAAAGGCTTTTGTGCATTTAGCAGGAAAAGCACACGATTTAAAAAAAACTTCTGAAGACAAAGAATATTTTGAAGTAAATACTGAGTTAACAAAGACATTGTATAATCAATTTTTAAAAAGTGATTGTGAAGTTTTTATTTATATGAGTTCTGTAAAAGCTGTCGCAGATCAAACAGATGGTGTTTTAACAGAGAATGTAAAACCTAATCCTATAACGGTTTACGGAAAATCTAAATTAGCAGCAGAAGAATATATTCTATCAAGAAAAAATCTAAAAGATAAACGAGTTTATATATTAAGACCCTGTATGATTCACGGGCCTAACAATAAAGGAAACTTAAATTTATTATATAGTTTTGTTTCAAAGGGTATTCCTTATCCATTTGGAAAATACCTAAACAGAAGATCTTTTGTGTCTGTAGAGAATTTGTGTTTTATAATTAAAGAATTGATTGATAATGCTAAAATAGAATCTGGAATTTATAATATAGCAGATGATACTTCTTTATCAACAATTGATTTGGTGCAAATAATATCTGAAGTGTTGTGTAAACCAACTAGAATTTTAAAACTCCCTAAGTTATTTGTAAGATTTATAGCCAAAGTTGGAGATTTATTCCCAATACCAATAAATTCTGAAAGACTTCTAAAACTAACAGAAAATTATGAGGTGTCCAATTTAAAAATAAAAAATGCAATTCAAAAAAAATTACCTTTATCTTCAAATGAAGGAATTAAAAAAACAATTGCTTCATTTTAAATCTTAAATGAGAATAAATTATATACTAAAACAACACAATGAAACAATTTGAAAAAGCCTTTTATAAAAAGATAAGTTTCGATAAAGACATATCTCAAAGCAAAAATATTTTATTAAATAAAATTTGTGATCAAAATATTTTAGTTATTGGAGGTGCCGGAACAATAGGCTCATCTTATATAAAACAAATATTAAATTATAAACCTTCAAAAATAACAGTTGTTGATTTTAACGAAAATGGTTTGACTGAATTAACTCGAGATTTAAGAAGCTTTAATTTGTTAGACTATAACCCAGAATACATTACGTATCCAGTAAATTTATTAAGTGATACTTTTGATAAAATTTTTAATTCAGAAACTTGGCAAGTAGTTGCAAACTTTTCTGCTCATAAGCACGTTCGATCTGAAAAAGACAAAATTTCGGTGGAAGCTTTAATTAAAAATAATGTCTTTGGAGCAATCAAGCTTTTAAATTTATGTAAGTTAAACCCACCAAAATATTTTTTTAGTGTCTCTACCGATAAAGCTGCTAATCCAGTAAATATCATGGGAGCTTCAAAAAGCTTAATGGAAAAATTAATTTTATCAAAGAAAAATAACTTTAGAGTGTCAACTGCTCGGTTTGCCAATGTCGCTTTTTCTAATGGAAGTTTACTAGATGGTTTTATTTATAGATTAAATAAAAAACAACCATTAAGTTGTCCGTCAGATATTAAGCGGTTTTTCGTGACACCGGAACAATCTGGTCAAATATGTTTGTTGGCAACATTTTTAGGTGACTCGGGCAATATTTTCTTTCCTAAGTTAGATTTTCACAAAGATCAAATCTATTTTAAAGAAATTGCATTAGATTTTTTAAAGGAGAATGGATTTGAACCTGAATTAGTTCAATCAGAAAAAGAAGCAAAAGAATTTGATTTTGAAAAGTATCCATCAAAATATCCAATTTATTTTTTTAAAACGGATACTTCAGGAGAAAAAACATACGAGGAATTTTATACAGAAGATGAAGATTATAATATAAATACTTATGATTCTTTAGGTTTTATAAATACTCCGGATGTTAAAATATCTTTTGAAGATGTAGAAGCTGATTTTGAGAGGGTTTTTAACAAATTTAATTCAGAGAAGTCAGATATTGTAACTATTATTAAAAAATATGTTCCAGATTTTATGCATATAGAAACTGGTAAACATTTAGATCAAAAAATGTAAATTATGTACAATTTTTTTAAACGCCTATTAGATCTTACAATTAGCCTATTTTCTCTAATTATTCTCTTACCTATTTTTATTCCAATTATTATAATTCTCAAGCTTTCTGCTGAAGGAGAAGTTTTTTATTCTCAAGAACGTTATGGAATTCACAATTCAAGATTCCAAATATGGAAATTTGCAACCATGCTCAAGAATTCTATGAATATTGGTACAGGTAGCATTACCCTTCAAAATGATCCAAGGGTTACAAAAATTGGATCATTTTTAAGAAAAACAAAGATTAATGAACTCCCACAAATTATTAATATTTTAAAAGGAGATATTAGTTTGGTAGGACCTAGGCCATTAGTTACAAAAACATTTTCTGCATATAATGAAGATGTACAATCTAAAATATATAATGTAAAGCCAGGCCTTACTGGTATTGGTTCCATTATTTTTAGAGATGAGGAATCAATTATTTCAGCTATCACTGAAGAGGATCCGCATGAGTTTTATAAACGAGTAATAGCGCCTTACAAGGGAGAATTAGAAATGTGGTATCAGTCAAACAATTCTTTTTTCTTAGATTTACAATTGATTTTCATGACTGCTTGGGTGATTTTAGTTCCAACTTCAAAACTTTATGAAAAATGGTTTAAAGATTTACCAAAGCGAAGTTTTTAAAAAAATATAAACTATGCCATTCGATCCAAATTCAGCAAAGAAAGCAGGAAAAAAATCTAAAAGAGGACCTGCAAAAAAAGAAGGACCTTCCGTTAAGGAAAAGATGGAATTACTCTATGAAAAAGTGCTGGATGATCTGCTCATAAATCAAGAAAAACTTACTAAAACAGAACGGGTAAAGGTATTTGTAACCCTGTCTAATTATATCTTTCCAAAAACAAAATCTGTACGAGACAAATTCACCTTGGAAAAATTAAAAGAGAAAAATGAAGATCTCTTTAATCAAGACCCTGATCCTACCAGGTAATATCTTTGGATAAAAAAATCATCAATTGAATTATAAAGAAACCCTTTTTTTTATTGCAAAATGTTTGACCATCTCTTTGGAAGACAAGAACAGGCATGCAATAGAAAAACAATTACAATCAGACACTATAGATTGGGACGCTGTTGTAAAAGTGAGTACCAGTCATTATGTGTTTCCGGCATTATATTGTAATTTTAAAAGAGCAGATTTTTTAAAATATCTTCCCGCTGATTTGGTTGATTATATGAAACATATAACTGATTTAAATAGAGACAGGAACACACAAATTCTTCAACAAGCACATGAACTAAACAGCCTATTATTAGCGAATAACATTAGACCTATATTTTTAAAAGGAACGGGTAACTTATTAGCAGGCATCTATGATGTTATTGGCGAAAGAATGGTGGGAGACATTGATTTTATTTTCTCAAAAGAAGACTATCCAAAAGCGATTACAGTTTTAAGAGAGTTCGGGTACTCTGAAGTAGAAAAGTATAAATATTATATACCTGAAAAGAAACATTACAGAAGACTTCAAAAAGAGAATAACATCGCCGCTATAGAAATTCACTCAGAACTTTTAGGTATAAAGAAATATTCTAGCGAATTCAATTATAGTTTTGTAGAGAAAGATAGTCAGATTATAAACGAGGTTACTGTTTTGAGTTATGCAAACAAATTAAACTTATCCATTATTGCGAATCAAATAAACGACCATGGTTTTTATTATAAAACAATGGCCTTAAGAAATGCCTATGATGTTTTTTTATTATCTAAAAAAACGAATGCAAAAAAAGCAGTGAATACCCTAGACAAACTAAGCCATCCCTTACATTGTTTTTTAGCGACTTGTTATGAAGTTTTTAATAGGGTAAATAGTTTAAAATACAACAATACTAAAAAGGTAGCTTCCTATTTGAATGTTTTTAATCGTCAGTTTACCAACAGGAAAAGGACAAAAGGACGACACAAACGCATTAAGGCTTCTCTATTTATAAAAGAAAGATTAAGTATTATTGTTAAATCCATAATGTACAAAGAGTATAGAGTTTGGTTGTTTAATGTATTAACTGATAAAGATTGGTACAAAGAAAAACTCGTTCAGTTAGGAATAAAAAAGTAAGATTACCAAATAACTCCTGCCTGCTGCATAAATAAATCTGCCAAGGTATCTTTGTTTTGAATCGTCCCAATATAGGTTAGAAATGTACTCTCCTTAGAATGCCCAGTTATATTCATAAGCAGCGGCGTTTCAATTTTTCCATAATAGTTAGACGCAAAAGAACGTCGCATAATATGTGAGGTCACAAATTCATATTTCGGTTCATTTATAATTTCCTTCCTTCGTGTCTTTGGGTTATTCTTAAACCCAGACACCAATTCATCAATCCCCACCATCTTGCAAAGTGCTTTAATCTGTTTGTTAAACACTACTTGAGATACTCTTCGAGGAAATTCATTCTCTAACAGTTCAATCACCAATGGGTCAGCAACACAAAGGTCACTGCCTTTTTGTTTTCTGTTGCTAGATATCTATATACAATCTAGTTGGTGCTTTTGTAAGAGTGTTCGGACTTAATTTTAATAGATCTGAGACTCTCTGATCGACACAATGATCAATTAATGACAAATGATAGCTGTCCGCATATACTTAGGACTGTAGTCACTATGAAGAATTATAAAATCAACGTATATCTCAAACCCTAAGCATCGCCTTTAAGCTCCCTCAGCAGCTTCATTACAGGCGTCTTAGCTAATACGTACCCCACGACTAATACAAGCCCTAGAAACACCCAAATAATCACAATCAAACTCCGTTTGGGTGCGGAACGCTTGTTGGGCACAGAAACCTCATCAATGACAGAGAAAATTGGTGTGTCTTTGTTTAGTTTGATTTTATTGTTGTTGTATTCACTAGCCAGAGTCATTAAAATACTCTGCTGTAAGGAATACTCCGACTGTAGTTTTTCGAGTTCGGATAAAAACAAAGCCGTTGAAATATTTTTATTAGAGTCTTTAAATTGAGCAACCCTATTTTGTAAGGCCTCAAACTCTCTGCGTTTATCATCGTACTGCTCTTTGGAGTAGTCTAAGCGCTCTTTAATTTTATTGGTTCTAAGAGCGATGATTCTTGACTGTAAATTCTTAGTAACTAAGCTAACCAGTTGCGTACTAATAAAAGCATCTTCATCGGTTGCAATCACTTTGATATAACCTTCTTTACTGTTTATTTCTATAGAGAATTTTGTTTGTAGACTTGTGATC
>Ga0115569_10001717_pt1 | contig 16887 bp, 14 predicted proteins | sample COGITO_mtgs_1205_2_FD_87295 | JGI IMG/M metagenome (GOLD analysis project Ga0115569, IMG submission 87295) | Pelagic marine microbial communities from North Sea - COGITO_mtgs_120503 | ecosystem: Environmental > Aquatic > Marine > Epipelagic | place: Germany:Helgoland, sampling site Kabeltonne... | reverse complement strand
ATAATTTTTACAAACATAAAAGGAGGTTAAATGTTATTTCCTATATTTGTTGTTGTCACTCTTGCTGAAATCTACGTTCTGGTAACTGTAGGTCAAGCTATTGGTGGACTTTCAACAGTACTACTTGTGATTATTACTGCATTTATTGGCTCTCGTCTTCTTAAACAACAGGGCTGGTCAACGATGGCAAAGGCTCAACAAAGTATTGCTGAAGGAAGGACTCCTGCAGTAGAGATGTTTGAGGGGGTTGTTATTTTAGTATCTGGTGTTTTGTTATTAACACCTGGGTTTATTACCGATATTCTGGGCTTGCTTGGCTTAATGCCCTGGAGTAGAAGCTATTTCATAAACCACTTTTTAGAAAAAAATGCAGAGCGCGTCTTTAGTAAAAAAAATTCAGCCTTTATCAATAGAGGCGGAACTAGTGAAACAAAAAAAACTAACAAAGATGAGACTATTGAAGGTGAGTTTTGGGAAGATAAATAATTTAAACCTTTTTTGATTTAGTAAAACTACTCTTCAATATGCAAAATAAAAGAACTCTCGATGATTGGCTGAATTGGCAAGAAACATTAATGGAGGAAACCATTGTTTTAGGCCTTGATAGAGTTCAAATTGTCTATGATCTTCTGTTTCCAAGTGGAGTTCCATATGCAGTTATTACAGTAGCAGGAACAAATGGGAAAGGCTCTACCGTTTCTTTTATTGATAGTATTTATCATGAATCAAAATACAAGGTTGGTCGCTCTACCTCGCCTCACCTATTAAAGTATAACGAACGCTTTGCGATTGATGGTAAGGAAGTTTCTGATGAATTAATCATAAAAGCGTTTGAATTAATTGAGACAAAAAGGGAAGGTGTAACGCTCACATATTTTGAATTTTCAACACTTGCAGCTTTAATTATATTTGCAGAAGCTAGTGTGGATCTTGCAATTCTAGAAGTTGGTCTTGGCGGAAGACTTGACTCTGTGAACGTGGTTGATAGTGATGTAAGCATTATCACAAATATTGCAATTGATCACACAGACTACCTAGGCGATACAAGAGAGGCGATTGGCAGGGAAAAAGCAGGGGTGATGCGAACCGCAAAACCATGTATTTGTGGTGATCAAGATCCGCCTCAAAGTTTATTGTCATACGCAAAACAAATCAAAACTCCCCTTACCCTTATCTCTGAAAGTTATAAAAATGAAATAGGTCTTGAAGGGGCGCATCAAAAGCGTAATGCTGCAGTAGCAGTTAAGGCCATTGAAAGTCTTGCAGATCGGTTTCCAGTATCCATCTCTATGATTACTGAAGGGGTTAAAAAAGCTAGAGTCGCAGCGCGATTTGAAAAAATAACTATAGGCGATAAAACAGTAGTTCTTGACGTGGCACACAATCCAGCAGCAGTAGAGGCTCTTATAAATACATTGTCAGAAAATCCAATGGAAACCGTCGCCATTTTTTCAGCGCTGGCTGATAAAAACATTGTTGATATGATTGAACTCGCCTCTGGAACCATTAAACATTGGTTTTTAGTTCCAATTTCAGCGGAGCGCTCAATCGATTTAGAGTCTCTAAAAAATAAGTTTGATGAGCCTGAATCGACCACTATCTGCCTTAATATGAATAGTGCGATTAGCCAATCACTTGAACTTAATGAAATTAAACGAATTGTTATTTTTGGCTCTTTTTATACAATTACTGATGCATTCAAAATCATAAAAAAGTTTAACGTTAATAGTTTCTGGAGTTAACGACAAACCATAAGAAACTGTTGTAAAATTACACCTATCTATCAGGGAGCTCATGGGCAATTTTTTTGACAATGTTTGGAGTGCTATAAGTTTACTAGCTTGGTCAGACTGGCTTACCTTGATTATTCTAATTATTTTTGTAGTTAGGGGCTTTATTCAAGGACTTGCTAGGGAAATTATTAGCTTTATTTTTGTTATATTTGCAATTATCTTAGCTTGGCTATATTACGACTCGTTTGCAAAGACTTTCCTAAGTAGCTGGATTAGCCCAGACAACCAATCTATTTTTGCCTTATCTTTTGGTGGTATATTCCTTAGTATTTGGCTTATCAAAAAAGGTTTTTATAGGCTTACTGAAGCCTCTTCAAATAATGATAATCCAAACGCTCTAAATCGACCTTTTGCGGTTACAACAATATTAGCAATTACTGCAGTAATAAGCTTTAACTATCGAGGGGCTGTAGCTGAATTTCAAACAATTGAATCACTAATAGCGAACGACTCATTGCGAAATTTTATTACATTTGCTATAGTTTTTGCAATTTTAGTAATTGCGCTAATTGCCTTATCAAAACTCCTTAACATTAAAATTGACTCAGAAAACCCCTCTCTTATGGCACCGGTTTATGACAGCATTATAAGAGTCTTGAGCTCACTTGATACTCTCATCAATGCTAGAAATGTTGGTGGAATAACTAATAATTTCCTTGGTGCATTTTTAGGGTTATTTAAAGGTGGCATTTTTGTTCTAATCATTGTATTAATCCTTCAAAGCATGACTTGGGTCACTCAAAACCATGCATGGGTTGAAACTAGTGGCGCTCTAAGAAAATTTCAAGATTGGTCGGTCGATGTAAAGCCTGTATTGTCTAAACATTTATTATTTATTGAACTTGAGCCCGGTGATAAAATTGTCGAGTTCATAGAAAGTGAGATTACAGGGGATTAACTTATGTGCGGCATTGTTGGAATACTATCAACTACAAAAAAAGATGTGAGTCTTTATATTTATGATGCTCTCACAATTATTCAGCACCGCGGTCAAGATGCTGCTGGAATAACAACTGCCAGTAAGGGTCGTTTTTATATGCGCAAAGGTAACGGCCTTGTTCGTAATGTTTTTAGAACAAAACATATGGAAAAATTAATTGGTGATATGGGGATTGGTCATGTCCGTTATCCTACAGCTGGGAGTTCTTCTGAAGCAGAGGCGCAGCCTTTTTATGTAAATTCACCTTATGGAATAGCATTTGCACATAATGGAAATCTGACCAATGCAGAGTCATTAGCAAGTGAACTTTTTGAGCAAGATCTTCGTCATATTAATACAAATTCAGACTCAGAAATATTACTCAACATACTCGCGAGCGAAATAGCTGAAGAGCAAAAACATCGAATTAATGAAAATGATATTTTTAATGCAGTAACAAAACTTCATAAAAGAGTAAAGGGAGCTTATGCGGCTATTGGAATGATTCCAGGCTATGGTATCTTTGGATTTAGAGATCCCCATGGAATAAGACCTTTAATCCTTGGAGAAAGAACTACAAGAAATGGCACTAAGTATATGTTGGCCTCAGAAAGTGTCGGCCTTACAGCACTTGGCTTCAAAATTACCCGAGATGTAGAACCTGGTGAGGCAATTGTGATTGACCGTAAAGGTAATGTTCATTCTCAGCAGTGCTCAGATAATTCAATATTATCACCTTGCATATTTGAATTTGTTTATTTTGCAAGGCCTGATTCAATTATCGACAAAATTTCAGTTTATAAATCACGCCTCAGGATGGGCGAAAGACTTGCGATTAAAATTAAGTCTGAGTGGCAATATGAGGAAATTGATGTTGTAATGCCTATTCCTGATACCTCGAGAACATCCGCTCTTCAAGTTGCTAATGAGTTAAATTTAAAATATCGAGAAGGCTTTATAAGAAACCGTTATATTGCTAGAACCTTTATTATGCCTGGACAAAAACAAAGAAAAAAATCTGTTCGTCAAAAACTAAGTGCGATTGAACTCGAATTTAAAGACAAGAATGTACTTTTAGTTGACGACTCTATTGTTCGCGGAACAACAAGCCAGGAAATCGTTCAAATGGCAAGAGCTGCTGGTGCGAAAAAAGTTTTCTTTGCGTCTGCCGCGCCTCCAGTTAGATATCCAAATGTTTATGGAATTGATATGGCTAGTAAAAATGAGTTTGTCGCCCACAATAAAACAACAGAAGAAGTATGTAAAACTATTGGTGCTGATAAATTAATTTATCAAAATCTTGATGACTTAATTTGGTCAGTTCAACAGGGAAACCCTGATATTAAAAGTTTTGATTGCTCGTGTTTTGATGGCAACTACCTCACCAAAGACATAGATGAGCCTTATCTTAATAACCTTGAAGCTCAAAGATCTGACAATGCCAAACTGGGTAATATTTCCAATGAAAGCTCAGAATTAATCTACAATGATGCTGACTAATTGAGCATAAATTATGAAAGACCTTAATTTTCAAACAAAAGCAGTTCGCGAAGGACATCATGCAACAGAGGAGCAAGAGCATTCTGAAGCTATCTTTTTGACTTCGAGTTATAGATTTAAGAGCGCTGAACAAGCTGCTGATCGCTTTGAAAACAAACAAAAAGGGAATGTTTATTCGAGGTTTACTAATCCAACAGTTGACGCCTTTCAAAATAAATTAGCTGCTTTAGAAGGTGCAGAAAAATGCCAGGCAACTGCTAGCGGAATGTCTGCCATCTTTGCAACAATTATGACTCTTCTTAAGCCTGGAGAGCACATGGTGGCCTCTAGATGTATGTTCGGAACTACCATAGTTCTTCTAAATAATATTATTGAAAAGCTTGATATTCAAATTACTTTTGTTGACTTAGGGGATTTAGATGGATGGAAAAAAAGTGTTCAAAAAAATACCAAATTATTTTTATTAGAAACACCATCAAACCCACTTGGTGAAGTTGTTGATATAGAAAAGCTTGCAGCTATATCAAAGAAAAACAATATAGTACTAGCTGTTGATAACTGCGTCATGACGCCTGCGCTTCAAAAGCCACTGACTTTAGGGGCTGATCTGGTCATTCACTCTGCCACTAAATATATTGATGGTCAAGGCAGGTGTCTTGCAGGTGCTGTAGCAGGAAGTGAATCATTAATTGATGAAATAAGTGCGTTTACTCGAAGCACTGGTCCAACCTTAAGTGCATTCAATGCCTGGATTGTCCTAAAAGGTTTAGAAACACTCAAGATAAGAATGGATGCTCACTGTAGAAGTGCAAAGAAATTAGCTGTTTGGCTTAATGACCAATCTTTCATTAAAAAAGTTCACTATATTGGTCTTGAAAACCATCCAAATCATGAAATTGCAAAAAAGCAGCAAACAGGCTTTGGTGGAATAGTTTCATTTGAGGTTAATGGTGGAAGAGCCGCAGCTTTTCGTCTAATAAATAATACTAAGATGATTTCAATTACTGCAAATCTTGGTGACACTAAAACTACCATCACGCATCCCTCTTCTACAACTCATGTTCGACTCTCAGATGAAGAGAAACGACAAACTGATATCACTGAAAACCTTATTCGTATATCAGTAGGGCTAGAAGATATTGGTGACATTATTGCTGACATTAGGCCATAAGTTGAATTTCAATAGTAATTTAACTATGATAAAATTCTATCAGTACTTGATTTATTGGACTTTATGAAGCAAAACAACTTTTCTTATGAAGATTTAATTACCTGTGGTAAGGGCGAACTTTTTGGCCCTGGCAATGCCCAGCTTCCCAAACCACCTATGCTGATGTTTGATCGCATTACAAATATTACTGAAACTGGTGGAGAATATGGTAAAGGTGGAATGACTGCAGAACTTGATATTAATCCAGATTTATGGTTTTTTGATTGTCACTTTAATGAAGATCCAGTAATGCCTGGTTGTCTAGGTGTAGACGCAATGTGGCAGTTAGTTGGTTTTTATTTAGGTTGGCTTGGTGGACCAGGAAGAGGTCGAGCACTTGGTTCTGGACAAATTAAGTTTACTGGCCAAGTCTTACCAACAAGTAAAAAGGTTACTTACAATATAAGTCTATCTCGAGTTATTGCGAGAAAACTCTATATGGGTATAGCAGATGCAACCATAGAAGTAGATGGGAAAACTATCTACGAAGCAACAAACCTTAGGGTAGGATTATTTACTGATACATCTTCCTTCTGATGAACAGAGTAGTCATTACAGGAATGGGTATTGTTAGCAGCTTAGGCTCCAACAAGTCCGAAGTTCTTAAATCCTTAAAGTCTGCTAACTCTGGAATAGTATTTAGTGAAAAATATTCAGAAATGGGTCTTAGATCTCATGTTCATGGTGCAATTGCAGAGGTCGATACTAGTGATGTTATTGATCGAAAAATGCTGCGATTTATGGCTGATGCGGCGATATTTAATGCAATCGCACTCGATGAGGCAATCAAAGAATCTGGATTAAGTGAAGAAATGATTTCGAATGAAAGAACTGGTTTAATTATGGGTTCTGGTGGAGCTTCAAATCAAAATATTGTTGAAGCTGCTGATATTTTAAGAGAAAAAGGCATCAAAAGAGTTGGTCCATACCGCGTCCCAAGAACTATGGGTTCTACCACTTCTGCCTGCCTTTCCACACTCTTTAAAATAAAGGGAATAAATTACTCAATCAGTTCTGCTTGCTCTACCAGTGCGCACTGTATTGGTAACGCTATGGAGCAAATTCAACTTGGCAAACAAGATGTTGTGTTTGCTGGAGGGGGAGAAGAGCTTGATTGGTCTTTAACTATGTTATTTGACGCTATGGGTGCCCTTTCTTCAAAATATAATGACACTCCTGATAAGGCATCACGTGCTTTTGATACAGATCGAGATGGATTTGTAATATCTGGAGGTGGCGGAGCCCTTGTGCTTGAGTCTTTAGACCATGCAGAGGCTCGAGGGGCAACTATCATTGCAGAGTTAGTTGGCTATGGCGCTACTTCTGATGGTTATGACATGGTCGCACCATCAGGTGAAGGTGCTAAACGCTGCATGCAGATTGCTACTGATGGGCTTAATGGTTCAATTGATTATATTAATGCTCATGGAACATCAACACCAGTTGGCGATGCTAAAGAGTTAGGTGCAATCAAGGAGGTATTTGGTACTACCTCAACGCCTCTTATTGGTTCAACTAAATCTCTTTCGGGTCATGCGCTGGGAGCAGCTGGAGTTAACGAATCTATTTATTCACTTTTGATGCTTCAAAATGATTTTGTTGCCGAATCTGTGAATATCGAAAATCTTGATGACGCAGCAATAGGCTTACCAATTGTTAGGAAAACCAAAAGCGTTAAACTAAATCGCATTCTCTCAAATAGTTTTGGTTTTGGTGGGACCAATGCGTGTCTTGTTTTCGAAAGATTTAGCAAATAAAGTTATTTTTACGGTCTAGCGTCAATCTCTTTTTTCTCTTTTTCTGAAGGCAGCATGTCTTCTTTGGAAATTCCCATCGCAAGAATAGTTGAACTCGCAACATAGATTGAAGAGTAGGTACCAATTACCACACCGATAAGAAGTGCACCAGCAAAACTATGAATCACCTCTCCCCCTAGATAAAATAGAGCAAAAAGAACAAGTAAAGTTGTGAGGGATGTCATTAATGTTCGTGATAAAGTTTGATTAAGAGCCTCATTAATAATTGATCCAGGTTCCACTTGGCGAGTTGCAAGAAAGTTTTCTCGAATTCTATCAAAAACTACGATCGTATCATTAAGAGAATAACCAATTACTGCAAGAATAGCAGCCAATACTGTCAAATCAAATTCAATTTGCAGCAATGAAAATATCCCTAACGTAATAATTACGTCATGAATAAGGGCCGCAATGGAGCCTAGAGCAAAGCGATACTCAAATCTAAAGGCAACATAAATTAAAATTCCAATAAGCGCATAAAGCATTGCCAGGCCACCATCATTGGTTAGCTCTTCACCAACCTTTGGCCCAACAAATTCAACTCTGCGAACATCTATTCCCTCACCAAGCATCCTAATAATTGATGAACTAAGTTTTGCACTTGAAGTGGCTTGTGGCTCCAACTGAATAAGAACTTCAGTATCTGATCCAAAATATTGAACATTGGCACCTTTAAAATCCGCAGCAGCAAGCTTTGAACGAATACCTTCAAGATCAGCTGATTTTTCATAGCCTAATTCGATTAATGTACCACCAGTGAAGTCAATACCAAATTTGAGACCTTGAAATCCTATTGAAGCTATAGAGACAATTAATAAAATTGCAGAAAAAATCATCGCATATTTGCGTCTACCTACAAAGTCAATAACTGGAATATTTAATGATCTAAGACTCATATTGCCAACTCCCTATCTTTCTTTCCACCGTAAATAAGGTTGATCATTGCCCTAGAGACAATAATTGCTGTAAACATAGAGGTAATAATTCCAATTGAAAGCGTAACAGCAAAACCTTTAATTGCTCCTGTACCAAAACTAAATAACACCAAGGATGCTATAAGGGTTGTAATGTTCGCATCAGCAATAGTCAACAGTGCTTTCTCATAACCTGCAGAAATTGCTTTTTGAATATCTTTAGCTGAGCGCATTTCTTCTTTGATGCGTTCAAAAATTAAGACATTAGCATCAACCGCCATACCAACTGTCAAAACTATACCTGCTATTCCTGGTAAGGTTAAAGTTGCCTGAATCATAGATAGTATTGAAACTATAGTGATTAAATTTAATGTTAAAGCCACATTTGCAACCAAGCCAAATACGCGATATCGCCACGCCATAAATACCAACACTAAGGCAAAACCAACTAAAACAGAAATGAATCCTTTTTGAATATTATCAGCACCCAAGCTTGGGCCAATTGTTCGCTCTTCAATAATTTCAACAGGCGCTGAAAGCGAACCTGCTCTTAATAGTAATGCTAAGTTTCGCGCCTCTCTAGAGCTGTCTAAACCAGTTATCTGGAAACGATTAGAGAAGGTTCCTTGAATTGTTGCTGCATTAATAATATCTTGCGTCTTACTGCGCTTCTTCACCGCAACACCATCCTCAATAATTGTTTCTACTTGATTTTCAATAAAAACAACAGCCATTCTATAGCCTATAAATTCTTTAGTAGTTTCCAGCATGGTTCTGCCACCAGAACTATCTAAAACAATACTAACTTGTGGCTGATTATCTTGATCAACACTAGAAGATGCATCTACTATATTTTCACCCGTTGCTATAACAGTTGTTTTGAGTAGTAAAGGTCTTCCATCTTTAAACTTATAAAGCTTTGAGCCCGATGGTGTTTTTCCTGATTGGATGGCAGTTTGAACATCATTTTGCTCGTCAACTAACCTAAACTCAACGGTTGCTACAGCTCCTAATATTTCTTTGGCTCTGGCCGTATCCTGAACTCCAGGCAATTGAACAACAATTCTTTCTGTGCCCTGTTGCTGAATTATCGGCTCAGCAACACCTAGCTCATTTACTCGATTACGAAGGGTAGTAATATTTTGTTTTAGTGCACTAGATTTTGCTGTAGATTGAGCACTTGATGAAACTTCAAGACCAAACTCTAGCTCTAACTCGCTACCTTCAACAATTACCAAATCAGGCAAATCATTTTTTAAAACCTTTTTTGCCTTGTTCTTAAGATCTTCACTCTTGAAGCTTACAACTAACCTATTATCTTCTTTGCGAATTTTTTTATACAGCTTATCCTTACGTAAAGCAGTTCTTAGCTCATTGTAATAACGATCTAAAGAGGTTGAAACTACTGCCTCCATATCTACTTCAAGTAAAAAATGAACGCCTCCTCTGAGATCAAGCCCTAAAGACATTGCCTTACCACCCAGATTCCCAAGCCATTGTGGAATTGACGGAGCAAGATTAAGAGCAACCACATAATTTCTGCTTAGTGAGTTCTTTAAAAGTGTCTTAGAAGAAAGCTGTGATTGGGAGTTGTTAAAACGAACTAGAATATTATTGCTATCAATCTTTATAGATTTAAAGTCAACATTATTTTCTGTCAGTGTACTACTTATAGACTCTAAATCACTATCTTCAACAATATAGTCGCCCGTTCCCGTAATCTGAATCGCCAAATCTGAACCATACAGATTTGGCAATGCATATAGAGTTGAGAGGAATAAGAAAAATACAATAAGTGCATTTTTCCAAGCTGCGTAATGATTCATATTGAGTTTTTATATATTATTTTTCTATCTCTTTTTTGCCGATTGCTTTTGTTTTTTTAGCTTTGGGGATTGCTTTTTCCTTAGAACCTGACTTAGTCATAGATTTTGCGCTTCCCTTTGGCATCTTTTGATTAATGCCCTGTTTTTGTAATTTAACTATAACTCCTGAAGCAATCTCTACTTCTGCAAAAGACTCATCAACTGCAGTAATTTTCCCAATGACACCGCCATTAGTAACAACTTCATCGCCTTTTTTTAAGGCTTTTAATAGGGTTTTGTGGTCTTTAGCTCTTTTTTGTTGTGGTCTGATTAATAAAAAATACATCAGTACAAACATTGCTATCAGAAATAGTTCTGGTGGTAAATTCATTTCTCACTCCAAATTAATAAAGGGGTTATTTTATCTTAGTTGAGCCGCCCATGTAGCCCTGTAAGACTTTTGGTATTGTAATACTGCCATCCGCATTTTGATAGTTTTCTATCACCGCAACCAAAGTTCTGCCAACTGCAAGTCCTGAGCCATTTAAAGTATGTAAAAACTCTGACTCTTTGGTGTCTGAGTTTTTCCAACGAAGCTGCATTCTTCTCGCTTGAAAAGCTTCAAAACACGAACATGATGAAATTTCGCGATATGCAGACTGGCCAGGAAGCCACACCTCTAAATCATAAGTTTTGGCTGAAGAAAAACCTAAATCACCAGTACACAATGAAACTTTTCGGTAGGGTAACTCTAGTAGCTTTAGTATGCCCTCTGCATGCGCTGTAAGCTCCTCAAGAACATCGTAAGCATCACTAGGTTTAGAGATTTGAACTAATTCAACTTTTTCAAACTGATGCTGACGTATTAATCCCCTAGTATCTCTTCCATATGATCCTGCTTCAGATCTAAAACATGGCGTGTGCGCTACAAACTTTAGAGGCAAATCAGACTCTTTTATAATTGAGTCGCGCACAATGTTGGTTACTGGAACTTCAGCAGTTGGAATTAAGTAAAGTGATTTCGCATCACCCTCTTCTCCATGAAGATGCGTTTTAAATAAGTCGGCTTCAAATTTTGGTAATTGACCAGTGCCCATTAGAGAGTCTGCATTTACCAGGTAAGGAACATACGTCTCGGTGTAACCATTAACCTCCGTATGATGGTCAAGCATGAACTGAGTGAGTGCTCTTTGAAGTTTTGCAATCTTACCAGTCATAACAACAAATCTAGCACCTGAAATCTTCGCCGCAGCAGCAAAGTCGATGCCATGCATTTCGCCTAAATCCACATGATCCTTTGGCTCAAAGTCGAATTTTTTGGGCTCCCCCCACTTAAGAACTTCAAGGTTGTCATCCTCACTATAACCTTCAGGAGCTGAAGGATGAGGTAAATTAGGAATTGCCATGGCAATCTCATCAATCTTAAATTGGAGTGCATTTAATTCGGATTTAGCACCTTCAAGGCTCTCTCCAAGACTAGAAACTTCATCTAACAAAGGCTTAATGTCTTCTCCGGAAGCTTTCGCTTGACCTATTGCTTTTGATTTAGTATTACGTAAATTTTGCAGCTCTTGTGTTTGAACCTGGATCACTTTCCTTTGATCCTCAAGCTTATTAAACTCATCAACATCAAACGTAAAATTACGCCTTTTAAGTTGCTCAACAACAAAATCAATATTTCCTCTTAAAAGCTTGCTTTCTAACATTATATAAACCTAAATTATTTTAGCTAAATTATACAATATCCTATGCTATAAGAGGGATTGATGCTTTAAGTTGACTTAAAAATGCAACACCTTAACTAACTGAGTCATTAATACTGGTACTTAACTTCCAAGTTAACTCTTTGGTACTGGTCAAACAAACTTAGCGCACGGTTTGGCTTAGCATCAGCATATGTGAAGCCCAATGAAGCTTTCCAGTGATCATTAATATCCCAGTCAAGTCCAGCTGAAGTTAGTGAAAGATCATTGTTTGATAATATTATATGGGAGGTATTCCAGCTCCAGTCTGAATCACCAAACTTGTCATTTACTCTTGCCATATATGTCGTACTATTTTTATCTGCACTGACACTTCCTGTTAAAGTCGGTGTTAGATAATCACTGTAGAAATCTAATAGGTACTGAGAGTTAACTGAAATCAAGATCGTTCTATCATTTTTTTGAATATCAAAAGCCAAGTCCCAATCAATTCTATCTACCTTTACAAATTGTCCTGAACGGTTTTGCTGCAAGTTATGTTTATAGGCAACATCAAATTTAAGCAAATAATCATCAAAGGCTTTATTCATTCCAAGCCCTAATAATTGATATGGTGTTGCATAAACCAACCCATCTGTTAGGTTAATGATTGCATCATTAGGAACTAGCTGACCAGCATAAAAAGCCATATCACTTCCTTCCCCACTTATTCCATAGCGCAATCCAAATTCATCATAGCTATCATTTTTAAGTGTCATTAATGTGCTTTTTGCAATTCTAGGATTTGTATTATAAAAAAAACTTAAATCACTATCTTCAAAGTAACGAGTAGAGCTCAAAATCCATTGGGAAATCATGGATGGGTCTGTAAGCCCTCCTGAAGGATTAATTACGTCAAGTGCGCCGCCCTCAAGCTCACCCCAGCCAATAGTATATCGACCTAGCTTAGTACTCCAGTCATCAAAACTAAATTGCAAAAATGCCTTCTCTACCTCAATATCACTGGCCTCAATTACGTTGTTGCTATCACTCGGCCAATATTTTATTGCTTTAATTTCTACTTCGCCATAACCTGAGTCAAAAACAGAGCCACTTGTTCCAAGCCTCAGCTCAGTTCTTTCCATAGCAGTGCTATAACTATTTGCAGGATTAACACCATATTTCTGCGAAACACTTAAGTCCAGCCAAGAAAAAGATTTTTCTAGACTTATGTCATTATCACCAAAGACATCACTGTCATCATCCCACTCACCAAACTCTTCATCAGAATCGTCAAATACTAATTCATCGTCAAATAATAATTCGTCCTCAGCAATAGAAATGGAGTTAATTCCAAAGCTAATAATTAAAGCAATAATTCCTTTATAGATAAAATTTAACATACTCAGAATTTATTTAGCTTGTTTACGTAAATCCTTCAGAAATTTCTCTCTAAATGCTTGGTCAGTCAATGCTCTTTGAGTTAAAAAATCTTCTTTAATATCCATATCAAAGTTTATCGCCTCAAGTTTCATATTTGTTAGCCTATTGCTTACCGTATTAAAAAATGTCAGACTTCTTCCCATCCAAACATCATTAATTTTTTCAACTTTGCCAACCTCGAGCTTCTTGATAGGATTGTTGTATTTATCGAACATTTGTACCTTAAGAGTTATAAACCTTTCAGTATCAATCCAATTTTGCGTTTTCCCATAACTGCTTTTGCTAATTCGATGTTTTTTTGGTGTCGCCTCAACAACTGCAACCTCTCTTCCTCTAAAAGTTCCAAACTCTAGTAATTCGTATGTATAGTCATCAAGCTTTCCTGTCTCTTGATCTTCAGTGGTCATCTCAGTTCCAAAAATACTTGCAGATTCAGTTTCCTCATCATCACTGTTCCTAACACTAATTCTCTTTACTTTTCCAAGAGCAGAAAGATATAACCAGGTCTCATTATCTCGGTCACTGTCATCATAACTATATGAGAGCATTCCAATTCCTTTTTCACTTGCTGGCTCAAGGATTATGGCAATACTCTTAGTATCTTGGCTACCCTCTCCAGTATTAATTTGTGCATTTTCTATTAACTTAACTCGGGCTTTTTCAGCGCACTTTACCTTACCGCCGCTAAGACCATACTTGCAAGTAGTCAGCTTCATACGGGTGAATGCTGAGTCAGTAGACTTCCTGCTCTCAACATCAACTCTCTCCATAATCTCTCGTGCACTTAAATTAGTTTCAGCATATACATTTGACGCTTGTAGAGTTAAAAATGCACCAAGTACAACAGTAAGCAAAGTAGATTTTGAGTAAGTAAGTATTAATTTATTCATTTTGTAGCCTCTATAAAATTTAAATTATCTTCAACATCTTTCTGACCAAACTTCGGCTTGAAAATCATAATCAATGCCGGGAAAAACAATAAGTCGCATAGTAGTGCAACAAATATAGCTAAAGAACCAAAAGTCCCAATCTTTGCTAATCCCAAATAGTCACTAAATGTAAGCATCAAAAACCCACAGCCTAGGATGAGAGTTGTAAATGTTACAGCTTGGCCCACCTCTTTTATAGTTTCCACGAGCGCAAGCTTCATATTGTGATTTTGTGCAAGTGACATTCTATAGTGACTAATAAAGTGAATCGTATCATCCACTGCAATACCAATAATTAAAGGAGCAATCATTAATGTGTCTGTATCTAGCGGAACTCCAAGAAGACCCATTAATCCAAATGCTAATGATGCGGGTATTAGGTTAGGAATAATCGACATAACGCCTGCCTGAAAAGAACCTAGCGTTATCATCAATAACAGACTAATAACCACAGCTGCTATCGCCAAACTCTTAAACTGATTATTACTAATGTCATCAGCAAGCCTCATCATTAAAGCGAATGATCCAGTAATTTGAACTTTTATATTAGGATATCGATCTTTTAATCCATTAAACTCTTTATTTATATCACGCTGAATATCGTTAAAAAATTCCTTGTATTCGTTAGAGCCTGCATTTTTTAATTGAACACTTATGTGACTCTTACTATAATCATCACTTACAAGGGCTCTTCTCTCTTCAGGATTTGAACTGTTAAACAAGTAAAGCAATTGGGATACCGCAATTTGACTATCAGGAATATTTCGATAATCTTCTGAGTCTTGCATAATAGCATGAGTGTCTATTACTAGATCTGCCAAAGAATTTGTTCGGATAATAAATTCACTATAATTTTCCTCAATTGTATTTTGAAGTCTATTCATAGCATTTAATACGTCTGGGTCCATTATTCCATCTGAAATTGCTGTGTCTACAACGATTTCCATATTTCCTGTGCCCATCATGTGTTCATCAACAATTTCATAGGCCTGACCAATAGGAACATCATCAGAATAAAGTTCAACTAGATTGGAGTCAATTTTGACTTGAGTTGCGCCATATATGCAAATTACAAATACACTCACAAAAATAATAGCTATAGAGTATCGGAAGCGTTCCACAAAAGCTGGAATTCTATTTAATAAAGGTTGAAGCCATTCTGCGCCTAAGAGCCAATTCAAACCCACTCTCTTTGAAAGTTTTGCTATTGGATTTACAAAGAAACATGAAAAACTCAACATTTTTGATTTCAATAAAGACACTATCGACCTTACTCCCGTTTTTCTACTTGCACTAATTGCCTGGGTCTTTTTAATTTGCATTGGGTGCCAATAATTGAGTAACACTGGCAGTAAATATATGGTGTATAAGAAAGCAAAAAAGACACCAGCAGCAGAAGAGAAGCCAAATTGCACAAACATTGGCATCCCAGTTACCGCTAATGATGACATTCCCGCCATCGTGGTAATTGTTGTTAATAAGATAGGAACGCCTGTCTTACCATAGGCCTTTGATAACGCCTCATCATGTTCTTTGCCATCACGTCTGAAAAACAAATAAGAACTCATCACATGAACGCAGTCAGCTACGCCAACCGCAATAATAAGCATCACTGTTAATGCAATAAGAGTTGTTGATGCTAAATTGAGCCAGCTCAGGCTTCCAATAACAAAGAGAATACTGAGGCCAATCGCTAATTGAGGAAGAACGACTGCACTTGCAGAGCGAAACAATGACCAAAGCAACAGGTTAATGATTGCCACCATGCCTACTAGTAGAAACGCAGCTTGAATGAGCGTATCCATAGCTAAGGAAATCATTGCAGAATTGCCAATTGGATAAAAATTAAAATGCTCTGACATCTTTTGCTGTTCAGTTATCGCCGTTATAGCCTTCATAAATGGAATATAAAGTCCTGGCTCATCTGGCTGATATTCAATTTTTTGAATAACAGCATTATCATCCATACCTTCATCAAAATCATCACTCCACGCATCATCATCAAACAAAGAGAACTGGTCATTTAATTCTTGAATTACTGGGATTGCTCCAAAGTCTGTTTGAATGGAAATTGCCCCAAAACGATGATCTTTTGAGAACATAAAGAGCGGCAAACTTGGCTGATTATCTGCCTCAGAACTAATTTCACTTAAAACCAGGGCATCACTTGGAATTTTTTTAGGAACTAAACGAGGTGAACTTAAAACATCATCTTCATTTTTTTGAATTCTAATATTAGATAGTGACTGAACACGCTTAATATGAGTTAATGACTCAACAATTTCAGGAGTTAGTCCATATTTTTCAAGCCAAACATCATCACTTATCTGTCTATAGTTATCTAAAACCTCTGTTATTTCAGAGATTAGTGTTAGAGATTTATTTGAAAATACATCGCCATCTTTAGCCTCATAAACAATAAATAAACCATCGTCACTCCCAAACTGGTCACGAAAATCATCCAAAGCTTCAATTGCAGGATCAGACTCACTAAACCAAACATCAAATGAAGTATCTAAAACAAAGCGAGAAGCACCATACCCCATAAAAATAGTGGATAGCAATGCTAATGCAAGAACTGTTTTACGGTAAGGTATAAGTTGCCCTGGAACCTTCGCAAAATAATGGTTTAGATATAGTAAAAGATTTTTCATAGTTAAGTTTAGAAAGCAGAGCTATATGATACTTATTTAATATTTAATTAATGAAATTCAAGTCTCAATTTATACTATTTTTTGCCAATAAATTAAACCTTGAGTATTTATTTTGACATCAAGCTCTAACCTTTCTCTGCAAAAATCAAGCTCTTTGACGCCAATCTTTTCAATTCCTTCTAAAAAATAATTCATCATCTTGTCTTGAATCACTTTTTCAGCATCACCCTCAGTTGCATATT
>Ga0115569_10001703_pt1 | contig 16961 bp, 18 predicted proteins | sample COGITO_mtgs_1205_2_FD_87295 | JGI IMG/M metagenome (GOLD analysis project Ga0115569, IMG submission 87295) | Pelagic marine microbial communities from North Sea - COGITO_mtgs_120503 | ecosystem: Environmental > Aquatic > Marine > Epipelagic | place: Germany:Helgoland, sampling site Kabeltonne... | reverse complement strand
CCCGCGGCTCCGTCGACACGTGACCAATTCATCGAGGCCATGAACGAGCACGTTCTTCCGGCGAACGGCCGGCTTGGGGCACGGCTCGTCGCGGAGCCGCGGGTTCAAGGTTGAAGCTTTGCTTGAGATAGATCATCGGTTCCTCTGCTGAGTAGGTGGCTTCGGGGGCGTACCCGATTAATTGGCCGCGAAGCCTTTCCAAGCCGCGAAGCCAGGGGAGACGGGTTCGCCGACCGGGAGCGCTGTGTTCATGATGAGCATTCGAGAAAATCTCGGCTGCATATCCACCGGCCGAGTGAGGCCGAGAATCCCGCCCCAATCCTGACAGACGAGTGCGATATTGGTGAGATCCAGCCGTTCGACGAAGCGAAGCAGACTGTTGCGATGGAAGTCGAAGGTATAGGTGGCGTCGTCGACGGGCTTATCGGATCGGCCGAAGCCGAAGAGATCCGGCGCGATCACGCGATGGCCCGCGGCGGTAAAGACGGGGAGCATCTTTCGGTAGAGGTAGCTCCAGGTCGGTTCGCCATGAAGACAAAGGAAGGTGACTTCCGCGTCCTTCGGGCCTTTGTAGCCCGGGAGCTCTTCGATGAAACTCGGGGAATAGGGCAGCCCGGGGAGCATCGCGAATCGCTCTTCGGGGGTGCGGAGGGCTTCGGTCGTCATCTTCCGGGCTCCTACACTACTGGCCGGGAGGGGCCGTCCAACAATTGACAGGGAGCGTGCCAAATTTGAGAAGGATCGCCACAGTCGATTCATGAATCGGGGTCTGCGATGTTTTGGACTGCGGGCGGATGTGTCCTTGCCTTGGAGGAGATCGATGTTGATGAGACGAAGTAAATTGGTTTGGGCCGCCGCCGCCTCGTCGGCTGCATGGATGATGCTCGCGGCAGGCTGCGCGCTCATGCCGATGGACGATTCCCAGGACGGCGGGACGTTTACGATCGCCATGGTTCCGGACACCCAGAACTATGTCGACTTCACGCATCAGAAGGCGCATGGCTTCGCGATCGACGCGTCGGAGCTCTACATCCAGCAGATGGAGTGGATTGCTGCGAATGCGATTTCCGAAGGCGGCGAGATCGCGTTTCTCGCTTCGGTCGGCGATACCTGGCAGCACCCGAGTGAGTCAATCGATCCTGAACACGAAGCGATGGGAATCGGTCGAATCGACAACCCCTTCTTCGGTAAGCATTTCGATCCGACGGATCAGGTCCGCGCGGTCGAGGTTCCCAAGGCGATCGAGGGCTACGAGATAATCGCGGCGGCGGGAATACCTTTTGGTGTGCCTCCCGGCAACCACGACTACGACGCGATGTATAACGTCGATACTCATCCGCCGATCCTCGCGAAGCCGCCAGAGAAATTGCAAATGGTTACCGAGGATATCGGCCTCTTGCATGTTGGCGGACTCGACAATTTCCTCTCGGCCTTCGGCGAAGACTCTCCATTCTTTGCGGATGAGTCTTGGTATGTCTCCGCGTTCAAGGGCGGCACGAGCAGCGCGCAGATCTTCGAAGCCGGCGGCTACAGCTTCCTTCACCTAGCCCTCGAAATGCAGGCGGGCGACCAGGTGCTCGAATGGGCGCGGGGCGTGATAGCGAAGCATCCGGGCATGCCAACGATCCTTAGCACCCACGACTATCTAAGTCCGCGTGGTAAGCGCCTCGCTGGCGGATTTCTTGACTTCACCTTGGTGGATGAGGCGAATCACAACACGCCCCAGCAGCTCTTCGATAAACTGATCTCGACCTCGGACCAGATCTTTCTTGTGTTATGCGGGCACTATCATGGTCAGGCGTTCATCCAGGAAGAGAATACCGAGGGCCACGCGGTCTATACGATGCTCGCGGACTACCAGGATCGTGGGCAAGTCGGCGTCGATGCGGGTCAGCCGCTAGGCGGTTTTATGGGAGGCCCGGTTGGGCTCGGCGATGGTTGGCTCCGTTTGCTGCATTTCGACACGGAGAGCAATCCGCCGAGAATTTCGGTTGAAACCTATTCGACTTATTATCAACAGAAGTCGAGTGAAATGCCGGAGTACGTAGATCGCTACCGGGATCATGAACAGCCAAACATGACGGATGAGCAATTCCTCGAGGCGGAAGAATTCGAAGTCGTCTTGGAAGATTTCCGCGAGCGATTCGGGATGCCCGGGGATGAGTGAGCGGTTGGGCAGAAATGCCCTAATCGTTGGCGCCAGTGGCATAGTCGGCCGCGCTGCCTTCGAGCATTTTGCGAGGAGTGCTGAATGGTCAGCGGTTGGTGTGTCGCGTCGTGCACCGGACCTTCAGATCGGGACGCATGTCCCGCTCGATCTCTTGGATGCGGATGCATGTCGACGAGGCTTGGCCGAGCAGCCGGCGCCAACGCATATCGTGTACGCCGCTTTGCAAGAGAAGCCGGGGCTAATCGAAGGCTGGTATGACCCTGCACTCATGGAAACGAATCGTCGGATGCTCGAAAACCTGCTCGACGCCGCGGAGGCGAGTGGGGCGGTTGAGCATGTCTCGCTTCTGCAGGGAACCAAGGCCTACGGTGCGCATGTTGGACGAATGAAGGTGCCTGGCCGGGAGCGAGAAGAACGGCATCCTCACGACAACTTCTATTGGCTACAAGAAGACTTACTTCGCGAACGCGCTGCCGCGGGCGGTTATGCATGGACCGCCTGGCGCCCGCCCGTGATCTATGGGCACGCATTCGGCGCGCCCATGAATCCAATCGCGCCGCTCGTGACCTATGCAGCTATTGCTAAACACGAGGGTCGCCCGCTTTGTTGGCCTGGCGGCCGGACGGGACCGGTTGATGGGATGGACGCGCGTCTTCTCGCACGGGCACTGGAATGGGGAGCGACGAACGAGGCTGCGCGAGACGAAGTCTTCAATATCTCGAACGGGGATGTCTTCGTGTGGGAGAACGTTTGGGAGACGATCGCGAAGACGCTGGGCATGGAGGTTGGCGAGCCGGAACCCATGTGCCTAGCCGCAGAGATGCCTGAGAAAGCCTTGGTTTGGGCTGAGGTCGTCGAGAGGCACGGACTTCGATCCCCCGGCTTGATGGAATTCGTTGGGGACTCGTTTGTCTACGCGGATCTGCATTTCGGGCTTGAACGAACCCATGCCGCGCCGCCCAATATGATGTCGACGATCAAGCTTCGCCAGGCGGGCTTCTCTGACTGCATCGATTCAGAAGACATGCTTGTGGAATGGATCGAATGGATGCAGCAAGAGAAGCTCATCCCGAGCGTTTAGCGACGCGCCAGCGCAGCGTCTCCCTAGAGCAGGATCACGATCGCGGGCAGTTCCATGGGAATCTTCTGAATGTGTCGGGCGGGCGTAGACTCTTCTGATGTCGGGCAATGGGGAGGTTGAGTTTTTGGGTGCTCGGGGAGAGGGCCTGCACGGAAAGATTCGATAGGCTCCCGTCCCGATGGCAAAATACGATCGTAAAGACAAACTGCATCAGCGGGCCAAGAAGGACGGACTCCGCTCGCGAGCCGCATACAAACTCGAAGAGATCCAGAAGCAATTCAAGATCCTCCAGAAGGGGGACCGCGTATTGGATCTAGGCTGCTGGCCGGGGGGATGGCTCGAGATCGGGTCGAAGCTCGTAGGCCCGTCGGGAAAGATTGCAGGCGTGGACCGAGCCGAAGTGGATCCGCCGATTCCCGAGAAGAACGTGACCACTTTTATAGGTGATCTCGAGGATTCGGATATCGCCGTTCGGCTACTCGAGGCGCTCGAGTTGGGAGATGGCGCTCTCGCGGATGCCGTTCTGTCCGACGCGGCGCCGAAGCTGACCGGCGTGCGCGAGACGGATCGCGCCAATGAAGAGCGTCTCTTGGAAGCAATTGAGTCGCTCGTTCCGAAGCTACTCAAACCAGAAGGCTCCTTCGTGATCAAGATTCTCGAAGGGCCAGAGGCGCAAGTGATTGATAAGCGGATGCGCAAGATGTTCGCGAAGGCCAAGACTGTGAAACTCGAGTCCACGCGCAAGGGAAGCACCGAGCGGTACCTGGTCGCGCGTGGATTTAAGGGGCTGGAGGCTTAGGCAGGTTGGGAGGCGCTCTGCCGCTGACATGGCCTGATCAGTATTTAGCCCGAGAGTCTGGCGCCGCACGGTACACTTTGAACACCGCTTGACAAGCGGGTCCCACGGCTGGCAGCTAGGTTTGTTATGCGACGGGCATGATGAGCATCTAAGAGCTAGGCGCACCCGGAGAACTAATTGCGTATAGGCGGGTTAGTCGCTGATTCGCAGTTCGCGATCCACTGGCTCTATGCATTATCCAGAAATATTCACTTTCCGCGATTTTTATCGAGGCCCATGCAAGGCTTCACACGTATTTTGGAGATCAAGTGGCTTGCTATCCCTATTATTTCTCTCGGTTTCGTGGGCTGCGGCGAGGATACTCCGCCGTCGACCGAGGTCGTTCGCTCGATCAACATCCTATGAATGCGCTCAGACCCGTTCACGCATTCACGCGCATATCGCTGGCTTTCTTGTTGGTCATCAGCTTGGCCGCTTGTCAGTCGCTTCCAAAATTGGGAGCCGGACACGGCCATCCCGCCGGTCAAGAATGTCTTCACGAGATTATCGATCGCGGAATATTGCGCGTTGGGATGACTGGTGCGCAGCCGCCTTTGAATATGAAGAATGCCGAGGGCGAGCTGATCGGGCTCGATGTCGAGTTAGCCCAGGCACTCGCGGACGCGATGAAGGTCGAGCTCGAGCTCGTTGAGCGGCCCTTCGCGAACCTTTTGCCGGACCTCGAAGCCGGATCGATCGACCTGGTGATTTCAAGCCTAACGATCACACCCGCTCGCAATGCACGTGTGGCTTTCGCGGGTCCCTACCTGATTTCGGGGTCGACTCTGCTGACCCGTGCAGACTTGGTTCAGCGCGTAGAAGATTTCAACGCCGCGGCACGGACCTGGGCGGCGCTTGAAAGCTCGACCGGCAAAGCAGTCATTCTCGAAAAATTCCCCCTCGCCCAGTTCGTAGTCATCGACAATCAGGAAGACGCGGTCCAGCTGATTCTTGATGGAGAGATCGACGGCCTCGTCGCCGACTTTCCCTTCGTTGAGTACGCCCTTGTCCGCAATTTGGGGAGAGGCCTCGCGACGCTCGAGGTGCCGCTCACGACCGAGCCGCTAGGAGTCGCGCTGCCTGCGAACTCTCCGCTTTTCGCAAATCTCGTTCAGAACTATCTGAATACGCTCGACTACACCGGTCGCCTCATGCAGATGAAAGTGCGCTGGATGAATGACGGGGACTGGCTCGAGGAGATGCCGTGAGGCCAGGGCGCACCAGCGTTGTAGCCTGGGCGAGTCTTGCGTTGTTCTGCGTTTGCGCCTGCGCCTCGAGCCCAGAAGGGAGCACTGCAGCCAAGCGGAAGGAAGCACGCCGACGAACCGTCATCTTAACGTCGAAGGATGACGTCCGAGTTGGACGCGAAGGAGCCGAGCAGGTCGCGGCCGAAATCGGAACGTTCGACGACCCGGAGCTCGAGGCCTACGTCGCGGGCATTGGTAAGAAGCTCATCCGGGCTTTGCCTAGCCGTTCCTTTGCTTATAGCTTCAAGATCGTTGACCAGATGGAGCCGAACGCTTTTGCGCTTCCGGGAGGGCATATTTTCGTGTCTCGGGGATTGCTCGCCTTGGCCAACTCGGAAGACGAGTTGGCTTGCGTGCTCGGCCACGAAATCATTCACGCGGCCCGGCGCCATTCGGCTCGCCGACAGGCCGCCGCACGCAGCATCCCGGGGCTCACCTTGCCTCGCACTCGGGCTCAGACCCTCGCGGCATATGGGCGCGATATGGAGCGTGAAGCAGACGCGTTAGGTCAGCGCCTCTGTGCTGCCGTCGGGTACGACCCGATGGGGATGTCGACGTTCATGCGGCGGCTCGACCAGCGTGAGCGGTTGCTGATCGGAGCGCCGCGTTCGCCTACTTTCTTCGACACGCATCCCGGGACGCGTGAGCGAGCAGCTGAAAATGCGATTCGTTCGCGTGAGCTGCGATGGACGCGAGATACTTCACTCGGCAACACCCGCGAGAGATTGCTCGACCGGGTTGATGGTCTCGTCATAGGCGATCGGCCTGAGACTGGAGTGTTCATAGACCAACTCTTCCTGCACCCGGCACTCGACTTCGAAATTAAATTCCCGAGCGGCTGGCGAGTGCAGAACACGAGCCAGGCCGTGGGTGCGAGTTCGCCCCGGGGCGACGCCGCAGTCTATTTGACGTCGGATATGCCGGCCGGGGATCTGGTTGAGCTCGCGGAAGGCTTCATCAAAGAGATGGGCGAAGACGTGAAGGTCACCGTACATGAGAAGAAACACGTCCGACTCGGATTGATCAAAGGCCTTCGCTATTCGATTACCGGCCGCAGCGGCGGCCGCAGCGTTGATGCACAGGTCACCTTCTTTCCTTTTGCGGATTCAACCTGGCGAATCATCGGCCTGAGTCCCCGAGCCGCGGGTAAGCGCTACGTCCCACAGTTCCTTTTGACGACGCGAAGCTTTCGCCCGCTTGCCGCCGCTCATCGCCAGGAGATTCGCACCGATCGGCTGCGGATTGTTCTCGCACGATCAGGAGAGGACCTTCGGCGGCTGGGGGAGCGGACGAATAATGAGTGGGATCCCGGCGTAACCGCGCTGATCAATGGCTATCTCGGCAACGAGACCTTCGACGGTGGCGAGTGGATGAAGGTGCTATGGCGAGAGGCGCCCGAGGGGCTCTAGTTCGACGCTGCCGGTCTCGGTTCTGATCCGTTAGAATCGGTGCCCTTCAAAATACTCGAAACACTCGCTCCAGGAGTTCAACTCATGTCCGAAGCCCGCCCCTTTAACGTCCTCGGTGTGCAGCAAGTCGCGATCGGCGGCCTCGACAAGAACAAGCTTCGCGCGTTCTGGGTTGACATCATGGGCCTGCGTTACGGGCATTCGTACAAGAGCGAAAAAGAGAACGTTGACGAAGATATTTGCGAGACCGGAGTGGGCGCGTTCACGGTCGAAGTCGATCTCATGCAGCCGATCGATCCCGACAAGAGGCCAAAAGTTCATGAGCCGGCTCTCAATCACATCGGTCTTTGGATCGACGATCTTCCGACCGCCGTCGAATGGCTCGAAGGCCAGGGCGTGCGCTTCACGCCCGGGGGTATCCGCAAGGGCGCAGCTGGCTACGACGTCTGCTTCATCCACCCCAAGGGCAACGACGATTTCCCGATCGGATCCGAAGGTGTACTCGTCGAGTTGGTGCAGGCACCGGACGATGTGAAGCAGGCCTTCGCGACGATCGCTGCTGCCAGCTAGGCCGTGTTCTCTTCGCTGATCTGGTCGTTCAGCGTCCAGAAGTCGTAGACGATCCCGATCAGAAAGACGCCGCCGCTCAATAGATAGAGCGCGCCGGAGAGCCACTTGCCCATGTAGAAGCGGTGGATTCCGAAGATGCCCACGAAGGTGAGCAGGATCCAGCCGACGGTGTAGTCGAGGTAGCCCTGTTTGTAGCGTCGTTCGGCGCCGCGCTCGAGGCTGGGCATCAAGAAGAGATCTACGATCCAGCCAATGCCGAATAGGCCGAAGGTAAAGAAGTAGATCGTGCCGGAGATCGGCTTCCCGAAGTAGAAGCGGTGTGCGCCCAAGATGCCGAAGATCCAGAGGATGTAGCCCACGATCAAGGAGTGGGTGTCGTTTTCGTATTCGCTCAAAAGACAATTCCGTTTATCTAGAGGACCGTTCAGGCGGACTCGTGTTAGGCGTTTTGTTTAGTCTCGGGGCTTTTTGCACGAGATGATTTCTTCGCAAATACGGGCGCGGGGAACGCGGGGCCGAGCAAGACCGCAACCCATTGGGTTTGCGGCTGGCTGTCGAGCAGGATCCTCAAGATTACGGTCAAAGGTACAGCGAGGACCATCCCGACGGGGCCGAGAATCCAACCCCAGAAGATCAGAGAAGTGACCACAATCAGGGGGGAAAGGCCCATTCCGTCGCCCATCACACGGGGTTCCAGGAAACTCCCGATCGAAATATTGATGCCTATATAGGTGAGTGCGACCAAAACCGCGGTCTGCATACTGTTGTCGACGAGAGCAAGCGCTACCGCTGGAATCGCCGCCATGACCGAGCCGATCGCGGGAACAAAGTTCAGCAGGAACGCGATCAGTGCCCAGAGTGGCGCGAACTGAACGCCTAATACCACTAAGGCTGTGTAGGCCATGACTCCGGTCAACATACTTGTGAGAGTCTTGATGCCGAGGTAGCGGCGAATGGATTCACCGATCTCGGTCATGCGCGTTTCGAGGACCGGCGAGTCACCGAAAGCCCCACGGACCTTGCGCGGAAAGCTCGAGGCTTCGAGCAAGATGAAGCAGACGATCAGGAAAAGTAGGAACGCGTTGTTGAGGAGCGCGCCGAGGTTCCCCGCGAGCCCGCCAACAATTCCAAGAGCCGCTTGGGGATCGAAGGGGTTGGCGGCTTCGGGGTTGGTGCCGAAGTCGATGCCGTATGCGTCGAGGCTAGCGACGAGAGAGGTGAGGACGGAGCCGAAGCGTTCCTGATAGGACGGAAGCAAGCGCGTGAACTCGTTGATCGAGGAGCTCATGAGGCCGCCAAAGACCGCGCCAATTCCGAAGAGCCCGAGCAGCACAACGACGAGGGCAACTGGATTGGGAAGTCCGCGATCCTGCAGCCAGAAGAGCGCCGGCGCACAGAGCAGGCCTATGAACCCCGCGAGTAAGAAGGGAACGAAGAGCCCGCTTGCGGCTTTTAGTCCCGCGACGATGACCACTACGGAGGCGATGCCAATAAGGACGTTCGAGGTCGGAAGCGAGGGTTCGTTGGACACACGTAGAGGATGCCGCGAGTTTGGCTTCAGGGCCACGCGCGCGGCTCACGGGCCAGATCTGCGTGCTAGATTCGGGCGCTGGAGGCACCCTATGAGCGAACCCAAGTGGAAAGACTTCGACCTGTCGAAGCTCGTCGAGCGCGCCGAGAAGGCCGACGCGCCCTATCTCGAATTCCTACGCGTGCCGCAGCTTTCTTGCGGCATCTATACGCTGCCGGTGGGCTCAACCGACAATCAGTCAACCCACGACGAGGACGAAGTCTATTTCGTTCTTAAAGGGGAGGGCACGATCACCCTCGACGGGACACTGAAGCCGATCGGACCGGGTTCGATCCTCTACGTGCCGGCCGATACGGAACACGAATTTGCCTCAGTCGAGGCGGATCTCTCGCTACTCGTCTTTTTTGGATCGGGCGGTCCCTCCGGAGCCGACATTTAGTCCACGGAGCTCCCGACTTAGTCCAGTCTAACTCACGCTGCCCCCTCACCCTTATTAGGAAAATCTCTATCCATGGAACCTCTAGAAACCCTTCTCGCGATCGAAGAGATCAAGCGCCTCAAATATCGATATATGCGATGCGTCGATACGAAGGGCTGGGAAGAAATGGAGACACTCTTCATTCCCGAAGCGACCTGCGCTTATAGTGCTGGCCACTACAGCTACGAGGGTCGCGACGAAATTATTGGGTGGCTCAAAAAGGGAATGGACCGCGACGGCTTCCATTCGACGCATAGCGTTCATCAGCCGGAGATCGACTTCGTCGATGATGCTCGAGCAACCGGTGTCTGGAAGATCGAAGATATCGTTGTCGATACCGACTTCGACATCATGATCTCGGGCGCCGCTTTCTATGAGGATCGCTACGTGAAGCGAGACGGCGACTGGTTGATCGAACACACGGGCTATGACCGAATCTGGGAGCAGATGGAATCACGCAAGGATCGGCCTAGCATCAAGTTGACCGCGTCAATGTGGAGCAGCGGCGGCGCGAGCTCGATCCCAGCCTGAGCGGCCGTCCCCAAAGGCGAAAAAGTGGCCCAACTCTCAAATGATCCCAAGCGCGCGAAACGCGCTGCGGCACGAAGCTGCGGCTCGTGCTCGCTTTGTTGCAGCGTGCTTCGTGTTGACGAGCTTAGGAAACCAGCCGGCTTTGATTGCCCGCAGCAGCAGGGCGAAGCGGGCTGCGCCATCCACGAAGCGAGGCCTAGCGTTTGCCGCGGCTATCACTGCCTATGGCTTCAGGGTGGCCTCGAAGACGATGAACGACCGGATCAAACCGGCGGCATCATCGATCTCGAGAGCACCGGCTTCGGCGTCCAGCTCAGCATCCGCGAAGCGCGCACGAATGCCTTTGACGAGTCTCCTGGTCTCCAGACGATCGCCGCCCGGTATCGAGAAGAGATGCGCGTTCGAATTGTCGCGGCGCACGAACCCGGCGAGCAGGATCGGCCGTTCCGGGTTTTCGAAGCGGGCGGGCTCGAGCATCGCGTGCAGGGTGACCGCGTCGAAACCTACCGGGACGGCGTGCTCTTAGAGGAACGCAGATTGCCCTGGGCCGAGCGCCTGGGGAGCCAAATTTCGAAATGGTGGCGAGGACGAAAAGCGGCTCGATTTGAAGGAAAGCGCCCCCAGAGCGATTCCGGCATATCAGGCTCAGGCTTTGAGGTAGAACCTGCCGATAGAAACGAGACTAGAAATTCTCACGATCGGGGCACCCGAGAGGGTCTCCCGGGAGACGACGAATGAGCGACGGGAAGGGCCGCGGTCGACGCGTTGCAGTGCTGGTTCGGCACGGCCATTTCGATCGACCCGAAGATACGGCGAGCGCGCACTCTCTATTGCCTTTGAGCGAGACTGGGCGTGCGCAGGCCGAAGCCGCGACGGGAGTCATGGCAGCGCGCTGTGCAGATCACGGTCTCACGATCGACAAGCGAGTGGAAGCCTCACAGCTCCTTCGCGCTTGGCAGACTGCGAACGTGCTTTGCGAGCAGCTCACCCAATACACCAATACAACTCATCACGTGATTCAGCGTGACGAGTTGATCGAGCGCGGCCTTGGCAGTGCGGCGAATATCACCTTTACACGCATCCGCGAGCTAGTTGCTTTGGATTCGCGTCTAGGCGATTTGCCCGAAGGCTGGCGTCGTACGCCAGAGTTTCGATTGCCCTTTCCCGGCGCGGAGTCCTTGATGGATGCAGGCAAACGTGTCGCAGCCCGCATCGAGCAGAGCATGGACTCGATTCCCGCCGACGACTCGCAAGATGTCGCGCGGCTCTTTGTGGCCCATAGCGGCTGCCTGAGGCATGCAGCGGTCGTGTTAGGCGCTCTCGATGTGCGGCGAGTTTCTGGCTTGTCTATGGACTTCGTTCAGTCGGTCTTGATCGAAAAGCTGCCCAATGGAACCTGGGTTCAGCTTGCCGGAGAATTTCAGAAGCATCTTCCGACGAGCTAGCAGTGAACTAGCGCGGGACTGGTCTTAGCGATTTTTCGCCAACACTCCCACGTGCCGCGCCTTTAGATGTCCAGCTTGATACATCCAGCGCACCGTGTCCGTATACGTTTCCTCCGCGCTGCGAAATGTGACGCCGAGCTCTCGGGCGGTGTCCTCGCCGCTCGCTCCGGGCCACTGGGTCGCGTATTCCATCGCGTCGCGGGTGAGTGGAAATTCGAAATCGTAGACATAACGTTTGATAAAGTCGCCGACAGAGCCTAACGCGCGGAGTGGGCCGCCAGGCATGGGAAAGCGCCAGAGCCTCGTCTGTGTGACCTCGTCGAGAACTCGGTAGGTTTCTGGCCAATCGAGAAAGGGGCCGGCGGCGATATGTCGCGCCGGGCCTTCAGGGAGTTCGAGTTGTTTGAGGTGAACTTCCGCAAGGTCGCGCACGTCGACGATTTGATACCCGCTCGAAGTGTTGATGCCCGTTTGCTTGAAGAAGATGTAGACAGCGCCGTTCGCGTCGGAGAGCCCCGGGTCGTCGGGGCCGACTATTCCGGTTGGATAAGAGACACGAATGGGCGCTCCTTCGGCTTGGAGTCGGCGGACTTCGCGTTCGCCCTGGCCCTTGCTTTGGGCGTAGGCCGTGGTGCCGCGGGCGATTGGCATGTCGAGATGGATTGGCTCCCCGCCCGGTTTGAAGAAGACGGACGTGCTCGAGACGTAGACGATTGAGGGAAGGCCGCGCTTTACGGCGCCGCCGACGACAAGCTCCACGCCTTTCGCATTCGTATCGAGAACTTTCTGGGCCATAGCACGGCGCATGTCGACGAGTGCCGCCCCGTGATAAACCGCATCGCAGCCTTGCATGGCGCGCTTCACGGACTCGGCATCGACAATGTCGCCCACGATCACGTCGGACTCGGGAATCTCGATGCCTTGAGGTTCGAAGACGCGGCGGACTTTGTCCGCATCACGAACGAGCAATCTGACTTGATGGCCCGCCTCGACGAAGCGCCGCACCGTATGCGAGCCGGCGAATCCCGTCCCGCCCGTCATCATCACTCGCATCCAGCCTCTGCTCCTAATTTGTGCTTGATTCTATGCCGCTTGACGATCGGCTACGAGCGGATGCTCTGAGTCGGTTCAGAGGAATCCTAACGTCCTAGAGGTGCGCAGGGGTGCCGAAGGGCGCACTATAGGCACACTTCAGGTGGCCGAGCGTCCAATGAACCTGGATTGAGGAGCGTTAGATGAATCAATCGAATGTCTCGAAGAGCCGTCTGTCTCGGGGAGCCACCGGCTTCTTCGGATTCTGGGTCCTTAAGATTGCCGCCGTAGGTGCCTTCGTCTTGGCGGGTTGTGGCCCCATTGGGCCGATTCCGGGAGGTGCGCTCTCGGGTGACGTCGGAGCCGTCGGCGTCGCTGACTGGTCCTTCGCGGACGATGTTGAAAACGCCCAACTTGAGACCCGCTCGGCAGACCCGCATTCAGTGAACACGTGGTTCGCCGCGGTTGGCGAGCAGCTCTACGTGCCGACTTCCATGATTCTTGGCCCCTTGCATCCCGAGGGCCGAAGCTGGGTCGCTCACGTCGCCGAAGACGATCGCGTTCGTATTCGTCTAGGGGACACTGTCTTCGAGCGCCGCGCTATGCGCGTCGCAGATGACTCAGCCGAATACCAAGTCGCTCGGCTCGCTCTCGAAGCGCGATACGAAATCGCCGTCTCTGACCGCGACCCGGAGCGAACGATCTGGATCTTCCGGCTGGTACCCCAAGGCCCGTAGCCGGTCCGGCCATCACGTAAAGACCTGCACGCCGCTGCGCCTAACTCGCGGCGAGTTTTTCTGCTTCCCGCAGTGCGTCCGCAAGAATGCTCTGCTTCGGCCGAATGAAAATGCCGGTGGACTCGGAGCAGAGACGTTCTTCGCCTCCTGGATCGGTTGTGTGCATAGTGCCTTTGATGAAAATCTTGACGCCCTCTTCACGATCGATCCAACTACGCATGCGGATCGGTTGTTGCAGTGGCGTGAGCGATCGGTAGATGACTTCGAGGGTGCCCGTGAAACCGCCGATATCGAGTATGGCGCCTAACGAGCCGAGCAGTTCGTCGAAGACCATGGCGATAACGCCGCCATGAACCGATAGCGGCGGGCCGTTGTATTGTGGCTCGAAGGCATGGCTTGCGTGCATTTCCCGGCCGACGAGCTTGAAGGGGACGGGCGGCGCGATCGGGTTAAGCGGGCCAATAATGGGGGAATACTGAAAATACTCGACGGGGTCATCCGTATCGCGGTCCGGCCCCTTGCCGAATTCGCCGATCACCAGGCGACGCTGGGCATAGGGGCCTTTGTGGTCGTGGGGGGCGAGGCGCGCAGACAGCGCTTTGGCTTCACGTTCAACATCTGCGAGAAGGGCGGGGTCCGCCTTCGTCTTGCGCAGATGGGTGATCAGTTGGCGCACCGCGCCGACGGCGCCCTTGAGCGCCTCGAAATCCGGCTCCTCTTCACTCATGTTAGGAATCGAGCCCCAATACCTTAAGCGCGTTCTCGCGCAGGAACTTCGGCCATACGTGGTCGCGGAAATCGACCGTGGGCATATCCGTCATGATGCGTTCGAGGGAGAGGCCCATGGGGAAATAGCCCGCGTAGATGATCTTGTCGGCGCCCCGGGTATTAGCGTAGTTGACGATCTCTTTCGGGTAGTGGCTCGGGGCGAAGGCCGAGGTCGAGTAGTAAAGGTTGGGCCACTTGAGCATCAGTTTCATAGCGAGCTTCTCCCAGGGCTCGCAGCCATGTCGCGTCACGAATACGAGCTCGGGGAAGTCGTACATAACGCGGTCGATGCGCTCGACCTTTTGGCAGTCCATGGGAAGCCGAGGTCCGGGCACACCGGCGCAGACGAAGATCGGGACTCCGAGCTCGACACACTTCGCATAGATCGGATAAAACTTGGCATCGTCGATCGCAACCTGTGGGTTGCAGCCGGCGGGGAAGGCGCTGAACGCGCGGACGCCGAACTCTTCGTATTGGCGCACCATGTTGCGCACGCCTTCCATGCCCTCGTTCGGATCGACATTGCCCGACGGGATGAATCGGTCGGGATGATCCTTGAGCGCCTTGGCCGAGACTTCGTTTCCCGCGCCGATCAGTCCGCGTTCGACACCGAAACGGTCCATCTCGTGGAGCGTGACGTCGATCGGGTTTTCCGTGCCGTAGAGCTCCTTCGGCACATTCTTGAACATGTACTCTACGGGGAAGTCGAAGCCGTCGCGGGATTCGGTATCGCGAAGCTGCTTGCGGATGAATTCGTACTGCGAAAAATCGTTGGCGGGAAAGCCGATCATGCAATCGATGATCGGGATGTCGTTGGGCATAGCCATATAAGGGCTCCTGTTGCTCGGGTCTATCGTCCCGTTTTTGTCGGGCTCTGGCGCGCTTCGATGATAACGTCGGATTCCGAGACTGGGGGCGATTCCAGGTCGCATCAGAGTCCCATTTAAGAGTCGTAATCGAGACGTGCGAAATCCCTTGAGCGGAGTCTATATCCATGATCGAAATCGTGAAAAATCAGCTGGATGTTGGACTCGTGAGCGCGCGGCAGGAATTGGTCGACTTCTGGCGGGATGATGCGGGGCTCGTGTTCGATCATTCGATCCCGGTCATGAAAGGCCAAGTGCAGTGGCGCTTCGTCGAACGGGGCAGCGTCGTGAAGGTCAACATCCGCAAAGAACTCTCTGGAACGCAGAGATCCGGGATCGAATTGGTTTCGATTGCGCGAGATGATCTCGAAGCGCCGAAGGAAATGGCTGATCCCGACGGCAACCGAGTGCGCTTCGTGCCGACTGGAACGGATGGCGTGAGACAATTGGGTGTTCAGCTGGCCGTCCGAAATCTCGCCCGGACGATTGCTTACTACCGAGATGTGTTGGGCTTTGATCAGGAGTCCGCGACACGGGTTCGATGTGGTGACTCGGTCCTTCTCTTCGAGGAACGTGCCGACGCGCCGAGCGAATTCGGAATGGCACAGCAGGGCTGGCTTTATCTGACAGTTCAGGTTCGTGACTGCGATGCTGAGACGGCGCGGGTTGAAGCGGCGGGCGGCAAGGTCGTCGTCATGCCGCGAAATCTCGGGGAGATCGCGCGAATGTCCATGGTCGCGGATCCCGACGGAAATCTGCTCGAAATTTCTCAGCGGGCTTCTCTGACAGGGCCGTTGCCCAAGCCGTAGGCGCCTAGCGCCACTTTCGAGAGCAGGCGCTCCAATAGGAAACGGTTTCCGTCGCCCGCTCGAACCATCCTTTGCGATTAATGCGCGCTGCGTACCACGTGCAGGCCCAATTCCCCGAGAGCGAGTGCCTGAGTCTAGTTTCTGGATGCGGCTCTACTTACGAGTGGCCACGACCGATGAGGCATTGTTAGGTAATAAGACACATAACATCATAAAATTTCCGGGTTCTCATTGGAGTTGCTTCCCGTATCCTTCACCATGGTCGAACTTCCCGAATTCCTCATCAACTAGGTCATCTCGGAGGAGTCTTTGCTCCCGGTGGCCGGCCTGGGCAGCATCCTGGCGGCGGAAAGGCTCGGAAGCCGATAGATTCGATCTGCTACTGGTGGCAACTCGGCAGCCCTTAAAGGATCTTCTCGCTCTTCCCTGGAGACTTTGAAATATGTACATCGGATATGACGACGAGCAGGAAGCCCTCCGCCAAGAACTTCGCGCTTACTACGACGAGCTGCTGACGCCGGAGATCAAAGCGGATCTGGCTCGCGAGCACGGCATCGGCCCGCGCACTCGCGAGATCGTTCGGCAGATGGGCAAGGACGGATGGCTTGGAATTGGCTGGCCCAAGAATTACGGCGGCCAGGGTCGGAGCGAGATCGAGCAGTTTGTCTTCTTCGACGAATCAATGCGTGCTCGTGCGCCGGTCCCCATGCTGACCGTGAACACCGTCGGCCCGACGATCATGAATCACGGCAGCGACGAGCAGAAAGCGCGCTTCTTACCCCAAGTGCTCGCTGGCGAGGTGCATTTTTGTATCGGGTACAGCGAAGCGGAGGCGGGAACGGACCTCGCGGCTTTGAAGACCCGAGCCGATCTCGCCGAAGACGGAAGCGGCGACTACATCATTAACGGTTCGAAGCTTTGGACGAGCCTGGCGAGCGATGCGGACTATTGCTGGTTGGCGGTGCGAACCGACCAAGAGGCGTCGAAGCATGGCGGCTTGTCGATGTTCCTTGTCGATATGAAGTCCGAGGGCATTCGCATTGATCCACTGGAGCTGCTGTCGAATCACGACATCAATGCGGTTTTCTTTGATGACGTTCGAGTTCCGGCCGAGAACCTCGTCGGCGGTTTGAACAAGGGCTGGAAGCTGATCACGAGCCAGCTGAACCATGAACGCGTGACGCTCTGTGCGCCGGGTATGATCGAGGGGGCCTACGAATCAGTCCTCGAGTGGGCCCGGGAAACGACCCGGCCTAATGGCCAGCGCGTGATCGATGATGAGTGGGTGCAGATCAATCTGGCAAAGGTGAAGGCGGGGCTGCACGTGCTACGCCTAATGAACTGGAAAGTCGCTTGGACCCAGACCGAAGGTATGAAGCTGAATGCGGCGGATGCCTCGACGATCAAGGTCTACGGCACGGAGTTTTTTCTAGACGCCTTCAGGCTTCT
>Ga0115569_10001694_pt1 | contig 16982 bp, 13 predicted proteins | sample COGITO_mtgs_1205_2_FD_87295 | JGI IMG/M metagenome (GOLD analysis project Ga0115569, IMG submission 87295) | Pelagic marine microbial communities from North Sea - COGITO_mtgs_120503 | ecosystem: Environmental > Aquatic > Marine > Epipelagic | place: Germany:Helgoland, sampling site Kabeltonne... | reverse complement strand
TTGATATTGTTCCAACAACTAATTTATTATTCAATGTTTTATAAATTGCTACACTAGCATATTCTAGCGGATAATTATCTTCATTATCTACAACTTTTCCTCTTAATTGAGCTGTTGCAACCTGGCATATATTTAAAACTAATAATAAAAACAGCCATTTTTTTAATTCCATAGAAATAAGTTTAATTTAAAATTGATAAAATTACATTTATTTAGCCTATTCGACTAAAAAAATAAATAAGGTTTAATAGGTTTTAGATTTTTATTGATATCAAAAAAAATCCTTCTTTTCAGAAGGATTTTATATTTTTTATAAAAAAATATTAAATTTTTGTAACTTTTACAGCGTTCATACCGCGCATCCCTCTTTCTAATTCAAAAGAAACTTTATCGTTTTCAGCAATTTCATCAATTAAACCACTTACGTGCGTAAAATATTTTTCGTTGTTCTCTATATCTATGATAAAACCAAAACCTTTAGATGAATCGAAGAAAGATACTTTTCCTTTTCTAACTGGATCTTCTTCTGGTAAATCTTCTTTTTTAGTTACAGAAATTTGAATATCTTCCAATTCAACCTCTACTTTTAAATCTGGATCTGGTGGAGTATCTGTTAAGTTTCCATTATGATCTACATAAGCAAATTGAATACCAGTTGAACCGTTTTCTTCCTTTTCTGCTTTTCTAGCCTCCATTTTCTTCTGTTTGTCTAGACGCTTCTTTAAACGTTTTTTTTCTTTTTCACTTTTACTAAATGTTTGTTGTGACTTTGCCATTTAAAAATATAAGAGTTTTAAATTATTGTTTCTAATAAGAAAAATACCTAACTTGAAATTAAAAATCAAACTAACGCTAACTAGTATTATACTTGGATTGTATTCTATCTTATTGTGCAAATATAGTAATTATTCACTAATTATTGTTGATAAGAATAGCGTATGTATCAAAAAGATATTAAAAATAATAATTTATTCTTTTTCAAAATAATACTATTTTTTATTTAATTAAAACGATAAAAAAATATTGAATACATGCAGATTTTTCTTCACATAACAGAGTAAAAGAAAATATGAATTTCAATAAATGATAAGGCATTTACTCAATTTTGTCCGAGAAGTAAACCGTTTTAACTCGCTAACTAAGAGAAAAACATTAAGAAAAGTAGAAATCGCCTCTTTATTAATCGTATACCAATTTCCAATAGGTAAATTGTGTCCTTTTATCTTTTTGATTTCTTAAAAATTTATAAATACTAGTGGTTTAATATCTCAACTTTTAGTGAATAAATCATCCTTAATTTTAGGTAATTGTAAATGAAATTTCACTGAAATTACCCTGATAAAAACAATTACTATTGCAGAAATTATAAAAATAATAGTTTCAGTTACATTATAATAGTTCAAAATTAAATAAGTAATTCCACCGGCTAAACAAGCAGATGCATAAATTTCCTTTTGAAAAATTAATGGAATCTTATTTGTTAAAACATCGCGTAAAACTCCACCAAAAACAGCAGAGATCATTCCCATTATTAAAGCAATAATTGGGTGTAAATTAAAAGACAATCCTTTTTGCAAACCTAATAGTGTAAAAACACTTAAACCAATGGTATCAAATAAAAACATGGTTTTACTCAAGTACGCTATTTTACTTTTAAAAAGAAATGTAAAAACAACAGCTGTAAAAATGGTGTATAGGTAGTTTAAATCTCCAATCCAGTTTATTGGGTGTGCATCAATTAAAACATCACGTAACATTCCGCCTCCAACCGCAGTAACAAATGCAATAATAATAACTCCAAATAAATCAAATTTTTTATCTGAAGCTACTAGTGCACCACTAATTGCAAAGGCGAAAGTTCCCAATATATCTAAAAGATAAATAAATTTCATTTACTTCAATTTAACACTAAAATTGGTGTTATACTGTAACTTCAGAAAACTTAATATTCAATTCTTTCTGAATTTCATGAATTCTTGTTATTTCTGAAGGTAAAATAAAAGCTAATGACAGGCCTGTCTTTCCTGCCCTTGCTGTTCTTCCACTTCTATGAGTATAATACTCTAATTGTTCTGGCAATTGATGGTGTATTACGAACTCTAAACCACTTACGTCAATACCACGAGCAGAAACATCTGTAGAAACTAAATATTGTAAATTTTCTTTTTTAAAAGCGCGCATAACTTTATCGCGTTCTTTCTGTTGCATATCTCCCTCTAAAGCTCCTGCGGAAAAACCTTCTTCAATTAATAAATTTGCCAAATTCTGAGCACCAGCTTTTGTTCTACAAAAAACAATACCTCTTTGGTCTTGTCTTTTTTCTAAAAAAGTTACAATATCATTTGCTTTTTCTTTTAAAGTGGTTTTTGCAAAATGATGTCGAATATTAGCATTTACTAAAGAATTTCTATTGACTTCTATTCTAGGAGCGTTCGAATCCATATATGTCTTTACAATTCTTTTTATCTCTTCTGGCATTGTGGCTGAAAATAACCATGTTTTTCTGTCAGACTTAGTTGTAAACTTTAAGATTCTATTTAAATCTTGCTTAAATCCCATACTGAGCATTTCATCTGCTTCATCTAGAATGACTGTTTTTACTTGACTAATATCTACGCTTCCTCTTTCTATTAAATCTATCAATCTACCGGGAGTTGCGACTACAATATGTGTCGTTCGTTTCAGATTGTTCATTTGTCGATCAATCTTTTCTCCGCCAAAAACAGCTTCCACAAAAATTTGAGTTTTACTAAACTTCGTAAATTTAAATAATTGTTTTTTAATTTGCTGAACCAGCTCTCTTGTGGGCGACAAAATCAAAGCTTGTATATGATCTGAATTAGCATCTGTGTGATGTAAAACTGGCAAGCCAAAAGCTGCTGTTTTTCCCGTACCAGTTTGCGCTAAACCTATAAAATCTGTTGGAGATCCTAATAAAATTGGTATTGCCTTCTCTTGGATTTCTGAAGGAGTAGAAATCCCTAGTTCTTTAATCGCTTTTATATAATCTTTATTGATTCCTAAATTAGAAAAAGTTGACATTTTATATCTTAATTTTGTGCAAAGATAGTTTTATTTAGGAGGTTGTAATACTTTTAAAACATTTTCTCTAATCCTTGTAGGTTTCAAAGTTTTTGAGTCTAACATTAACCAAACTGTTTTAGCCTTAACTAATAATAAATTGTCTTTATAAAAATTCATAAAACGAATAGATGTAATTCCCTTCGTTTCACCTACCCAAGTTTTAACTGTAATTTTATCACCTAAAGTTGCTTGTTTTAAATAGTCAATTTCATGCCTTGTTACAACCCAAACATACTGCGGTAAAGGATTGTCTTTGGTTAAAAAAGCATAATGTTCTATTGCAATTTTATCCATCCATTTAACATAAACCAAATTATTGACATGTTTTAAAGTATCTATGTCTTTAGAAGAAACTGTTATTTTTAACGTAAAAACATTTTTCATAAGCATTATTATGGAATCACCCTAAATAGTAATTCCTTAAATATTAAATTTCAACTGCAATTTGTAAACAAAAACATTAAACAATCGATTCACCATTTAAATTTGTAGTTAGAATATCGCTAAACAGATTAAAAAAAGGACGAAGGGCTTTAAAACTTTCATCTACACTGTCTATAAAACCTGGCGATAACACCTCGGCATCTGTAAATTTTTTTGAGGCAATAAATCCTTTTTTTCTGAGTAAATTTACATCAGGATGCTCTTTATCAAAACCTCTTGGTGCTGTCTTCAATTCTGATAAACTTTCAAATTCACCTCCAAAATGCTTTTTGTAATTTTTATCATTTAAAATATCCTTTATTTCGGAAGCATCTAACTCAATCTCTTTGCGAATTCTAAATAAATCTTCTTTATTTGGCTCCCAGAAACCACCTGCTAAAAAAGACTCTCCTGGTCTAATTCTTAAAAAATATCCTCCTCGAAGCTCCTTCCCCAACCTAGAAAATGAATTTGCAAAATGAGCTTTATAAGGAGTTTTGTCTTTTGAAAAACGCACATCTCTGTAAATTCGCATCATTTTAGATTTTTCAATCTCATCATGTTTTTGCAAGTTTATATAAATTTCTTCAAATATGTTTTTTGCATTTTGTTGCGCTAGAAGATAGTCTTCTTTATGACTAGCAAACCAATCTCTATTATTATTTTTTTTTAAATTATTTAAAAATTGAAAACTAGTTTTCTCGAATTCCATTTTGATGATTTTTAAAAGCTAAATTTACAAAATAGATTTGTAACTTCGAATCAAAGATGCATCAAAAAAATAAAGACATTCAGAAAAGATACGAGGGGTTTCTTCAGACAAACTATCTTTGGAAAAAAAAATTAATATACGAATTAGAACAATTTGAAATTGAAGCTAAATACCAGAAAATCGACATTGAAATAAATGAAAAATTAAGACTTGGAAAGTATGTAGAGCGTTTCGTATCTCACCAACTCAGTCAAGAAGATTCGATCTCAATTATATCTGAAAACATTCAAATTCAGCGAGAAAAAATTACTTTAGGAGAATTAGATTGTATCATAAAAAAAGGAAGGAAAATTATTCACTTGGAGATTGTATATAAGTTTTATTTGTATGACGCTTCTATTGGTAAAAGTGAAATTGATCATTTTATTGGGCCAAACAAAAATGATTCTTTGGTGGATAAACTAATAAAACTGAAAGAGAAACAACTCCCTCTTCTTTATTCAGAGGAATGTGCTGAATATTTAAAGTCGCTTAATTTACGAGCAAATACTTTAGAACAAAAAGTATACTTTAAATCCCAGTTATTTCTTCCATTCTCCAATAAAAACATTCAGTTAAAAGTTTTAAATGAAGATTGTGTTACCGGATTTTACGTTCATCAAAAAGAACTCACACTTTTTAAAAATTGTAAGTTTTATATTCCTTCCAAAAAAGATTGGATTATCGTTCCTCACAAAAATGTTACCTGGTTGAAATATGAAGATTTTCAACAAATTTTTATCACCTATTTTGAAAAAAAATCATCACCATTATGTTGGTTGAAAAAACAAAATGGAGAAATTTTAAAACTATTTTTGGTTTGGTGGTAATTTGCAGGGATTCAATTCACCTGTTTATTTTAAATTTTTTTTAACAGAGATTCGACTTGATTTTTATCATCCATTTTATGAAGATCCCAATAAAGGTTATAGTTAATTTGCTCCCCAATTGACAAGGTTTTTTCTGGGCTCAAACACTCTAATTCTGTAAACAAATTATTTCCAAAAATAGTGACAGAAGTGCCACCATCTGGATAAAATTCTCTGAGTTCTTCTACAAAATTAAATTGTTCTATGAATACTTGTTGGTTTAAATGAGCTGCTACCCATTTTTTTGAATCAGCACCTACTTTTTGGGGTTCACTTTCTGAGGATTTAATTTCTAAAATATTTGAGTTTACGGTGACATTTGAAGTAGCGTTATTTTTAGAATCAGGCCATACAGGGATCATAAAACCATCTTTAAAAACACTTTTCTCATGAATTGGTAGATAGCTAACATTGGGCGTTTTAATTTTTGATAAGCTCCAAATTGTTAAAGGAATTTTTTCTATTTGCTGATTTTGTGCAGCTATTCTTTTTATCAATTCTTGTTCTATTTTAACTCTTGTTCCTTTTTCTGATATTGTGATCGTTCGTTTTATTTGTATTCCTAACAACGTGCTAATTGGACTCTCTAAAACAACTCCATTATCTAAACATGTCACTTTATAAGCACTGGAATTGATATAAGGATCTGGAACATGCCTGCTTCCTGTAAGAAGATGAAAATATTCCTCAGAACAAGGTAAAACTCTATTACCCCCGATATCTGGAGCCTGAATGTTTTCATCTTTTTTGTAATACTCACCTAATGAAAACTCAACACCGTCAAATCCTTGGTTTTCATAAAAAATATTCTCTCCCTCTAGAAAACTAAAATGAAGAATCCTTCCTGTTTCAGGAACAACTATAATTTTTATATCTGAATTGGAAATTTCTATTGATTTTTTCCAACCTCTATATGTTTTATTTTTGATTACAATAACTGACATCTCATTTATTTTCAATTGCAAAAATGATAAAAAAAGGGATGTAATTGTATATTATTTTTGTAATAATACTTTTTTTTAAATAGTATCTTTGAGTAACCTAGCTCAAACAAGACATTTTAACTCTCAAAGAAAGTTTTTGAAAAATATTAGAAAAAAAATCAAAAAGCCGTGGCCCACAAAGGATGCAATGGAGCAAGTTTATGAAATGCACCTTTGGGGCAATAATAACTCTAAATTTTATTCAGGAATAGGATCACACGACCCCGAGATAATAGACCCTTACATTGCCGTCGTTTCTTCCTTTTTGAACTCTTTTAAAAACCCTATCATTGTCTGTGATCTTGGCTGTGGAGATTTTAATATAGGAAAAAATCTTGTAAATTTTAGCCAAAAGTATATCGCGGTAGATGTTGTATCCAACCTAATCAATCATAATAAAAATAAATTTAAAAATGAAAAATTAGAGTTTCAATGTTTAGATATTGCAGTAGATGAACTACCACCCGGAGATTGTGCGCTCATAAGACAGGTATTACAACATTTGTCTAATATGGAAGTAATGCAAATTGTTCATAAACTAAAGAAATTTAAATATGTCATTGTTACTGAACACATCCCCAATAATGCATTTACACCTAATAAAGAAATTATTTCAGGACAAGGTACTAGACTAAAAAAACAAAGTGGAATAGACCTATTAGCTTCTCCATTTAACTTCAAGGTAAAAGAAAAAAGGGAATTATTAGAAATTCGACAAAACAATAACAAAGGTGTCATAACTACCACTCTTTACAAACTTTTTTGAACTGTATCATTTTAATTTATTTTCTCTAAAAACAATGAGCACTACCAATAAAACTTGGCATAAGAATTGATTTTATTAAGGTCCATAGAAACAATATAAAAAACAAAACACTGATAATCAGTTGTTTGTATAAATTAAATTGACATCATTTTTTTAATTTAAAAAAAAAATGTCAGTATGACAGAGATATATCAAATGAGCAAACCAAAAATAATGCATTTAGACAATTTGTCGCTTCAAAATATGTTAAATGAAGATTCTGAATTAATTCCTTTAATGACACCAGAAGATGAGGAAATCATTAATAAGGAAAGTGTACCAGAAGTTTTACCTATTTTACCTTTAAGAAATACCGTTTTATTTCCAGGGGTTGTAATACCTATTACGGCTGGTAGAGACGCTTCAATTCAATTAATTAAAGACGCTAACAAAGGAGATAAAGTAATTGGAGTTGTTGCACAAAAAAACGAAGACGTTGAAAAGCCTGGTTTAAAAGATATTTATACAACTGGAGTTGTTGCTCAAATTTTACGTGTTTTAAAAATGCCTGATGGAAACACAACTGTAATTATTCAGGGTAAAAAGCGTTTCGAAATTGATGCAATTATTCAAGATAAACCTTATTTAAAAGCTACTGTAAAAGAAGCATTTGAAGATAGAGAAGTTGAAGATAAAAAAGAATTTGAAGCGATTATTGAATCAATTAAAGAACAAGCTTTAGAAGTAATTAAGGAAAACCCTATGTTACCTACAGAAGCCTCTTTTGCAATTAAAAACATAAAATCAGATTCCTTTTTGGTGAATTTCATTTCATCAAACATGGATTTAAAAGTTGCCCAAAAACAAATAATTTTAGAAAATAACAATCTTAAAGAACGTGCTTTATTAACTTTAAAAAGTTTAAATAAAGAGCTTCAAAAATTACAATTACGTAATGATATTCAATCTAAAACTCGTGAAGATTTAGACCAACAACAACGTGAATATTATTTAAATCAGCAATTAAAAACCATACAAGAAGAATTGGGTGGAGCTTCTAACGACCAAGAGTTAGAAGAAATGCTGACACAATCAAAAACTAAAAAGTGGGATAAAGAAGTTGCTAAAACTTTTATAAAAGAATTAAACCGCTTAAAAAGAATGAATCCACAAGCTGCCGAATATGGTGTTCAGAGAAGCTATTTAGAATTATTACTAGAATTACCTTGGGGAATTTATTCTGAAGATAAATTCGATTTAAAATTTGCAACAAAGGTTTTAAATAAAGATCACTTTGGTTTAGAAAAAGTGAAGGAAAGAATAATAGAACATTTAGCCGTTTTAAAGTTAAGAGGTGATATGAAATCTCCAATTATATGTTTATACGGTCCTCCAGGAGTTGGTAAAACCTCTTTAGGGAAATCTGTAGCAGAAGCATTAGGACGTAAATATGTGCGTATGTCTTTAGGTGGTTTGCGTGATGAAGCCGAAATTAGAGGACACAGAAAAACATATATTGGTGCAATGCCAGGGCGGTTAATTCAGAATTTGAAAAAATCCGGGACTTCAAACCCAGTATTTGTATTAGATGAAATTGACAAATTAGGTCAAAGTCACCAAGGAGATCCTTCCGCAGCAATGCTAGAGGTTTTAGATCCAGAGCAAAACGAAACTTTTTACGACAATTATTTAGAAGTTGGTTACGATTTATCAAAAGTACTTTTTATAGCAACAGCAAACAATTTAGGACAGATTCCTTGGGCACTGCGAGATAGAATGGAAATTATAAATGTTTCTGGTTATACAATTGAGGAAAAAATAGAAATCGCAAAAAGACATTTATTACCAAAACAATTAAAAGAACATGGCTTAACCATTAAAAACTTAAAATTAGGTAAAAAACAATTAGAACAAATTGTTGAAGGCTACACGCGTGAATCTGGTGTTCGTGGTTTAGAAAAGAAAATTGCCAAAGTGGTTCGTTTCGCTGCAAAATCTATTGCTTTAGAGGAAGATTATGATGTTGCTATTTCCTCTGAAAAAGTAGAAGAAATTCTAGGAACACCAAGAAATAAGGATAAATTCGAAAATAATGATGTTGCTGGTGTTGTTACAGGTTTAGCTTGGACACAGGTTGGTGGAGACATTTTATTTATAGAATCTATTTTATCAAAAGGGAAAGGAGCACTTTCTATTACTGGTAATCTCGGAACGGTAATGAAAGAATCTGCAACTATTGCACTACAATATATTAAATCAAATGCTGAAGAATTTGGCATTAAACAGGATGTTTTAGAAAAGTATAATGTACATATTCATGTACCAGAAGGAGCAACGCCAAAAGATGGTCCTAGTGCCGGTATAACAATGTTAACTTCTTTAATATCCTCTTTTACACAGCGTAAAGTAAAAAATAAGTTAGCAATGACTGGTGAAATTACATTACGTGGCAAAGTTTTACCAGTTGGCGGTATTAAAGAAAAAATATTGGCTGCAAAAAGAGCAAACATTAAAGAAATTATTTTATGTAAAGAAAATGAAAAAGACATTTTAGAAATAAAAGAAAGCTACTTAAAAGGCATGACTTTTCATTATGTTACAGACATGAAAGAGGTAATAAATATTGCACTTACAAAGCAAAAAGTAAATAATGCTAAGAAATTAGCATAAATATAAAATGCCTCTAGTAATCTGAAAAAAAAGAATCTAGAGGCATTTTTTATTTACTTAAAATCAAATATCTAAGATTTATAAAGTGGTCAACCACCAACATTACCAAAGACAATACATTTAGAATTTACAGAATTACTGCTTTTATCTTCACAAAACATAAATTACATTTGAAAAAATAATGTAATTTTCCATTCTTTTTCAGAATTATCAAAAAATGAATAGTTAATTCTTAGATTATTGGATAATATTTTTTTTTAAAAAGGCTGAATCCCTAATTAATGAAGAAAACCTAAATATTATCTCAAACATAGATTTTTCTGCTAAAAGGAAAAATAATGATCTTCATTTTCCTACACTTTTTTAAAGAAAAAATAACAAACTCCTATTTCCGAAATCAATTTATCAACAAATATTGTTTATTCATTTCTGTACAAAATTCAGTGAATTTTGTGTAAATTTGAATGCTTACAGTGATTTTGAAATCATTCGTTACAGGTTAATTTCAATTACTGTTATTTTCGCAAAAACAAAAAATTATTTGCTACATTTTATAGACGTCATATTACCAATTCCTATTCAGCGAACATTTACATATTCTGTAACTGAAAACGAAGCTAATTTTCTTCAAAAAGGAATGCGTGTAGCTGTTTCTTTTGGAAAATCAAAAATGTATTCTGCACTGGTTTTAAAAATTCATCAAACAAAACCAACATTATACGAAGCTAAAGAAATTCATCAAATTTTAGATGAAACACCTCTGGTGAATGAAAGACAACTGCAACATTGGCTTTGGATTTCTAATTATTATGTCTGTTCTTTAGGAGATGTTTATAGAGCCGCTCTGCCTTCTGCTTTTCTGCTAGAAAGTGAAACAATAATCAATAAAAATGAATCATTTACTGATGAATCTATTTTAGCAGACGATGAGTTTTTAATTTTTGAAGCCCTACAACATCAATCTCAATTGACAATACAAAAAGTTGCAGACATTTTAGGAAAGAAAAAAGTAATGCCCATTGTAAACGGATTGATAAAAAAATTGGTAATTACAATTAAAGAAGAAATTTACGAACAATACAAACCTAAATTGGTGAAATATGTCCGTTTGCATTCTGATTATACTGCTGATGCTTCATTAACAAAATTATTAGAGAATTTATCTAGAGCGAAAAAACAAAGGGAAGCAGTTTTAAGCTTTTTTCAGTTATCAACTTCTAAAAAACCAATAAAAGCGAAAGAATTAGAAGAAAAAGCTGCTGTTTCATCAACGATTTTAAAATCGCTTGAAGCTAAAAATATTTTTGAATTTTATCATATCCAAACAGACAGAATTCAATATAAAGGTGAAACAAATGAATTAAAAGTTTTAAATGAATTTCAAGAAAAAGCACTTTTAGAAATTAAAGAAACGTTTAAAGAAAAAGATGTTACACTTTTACACGGAATTACAAGTTCTGGAAAAACAGAAGTTTATGCAAAGTTAATTCAGGAAGTTTTAGATGAAGGAAAACAAGTTTTATTCTTGTTACCAGAAATAGCATTAACAACTCAAATTATAAACCGTTTACAATTTTATTTTGGTGAACAAATTTCTGTTTTTCATTCAAAATATTCAATGAATGAACGTGTCGAAGTTTGGAACAATGTTTTAGAAAATAAACCAAAAGCAAGAATCATTTTAGGAGCTCGTTCTTCTATTTTTTTACCATTTTCTAATTTAGGACTAATTGTTGTTGATGAAGAACATGAAACTTCTTATAAACAATTTGAACCTTCACCAAGATATAATGCTCGTGATTCTGCCATAGTTTTAGCAAAAATTCACAAAGCAAAAATCTTATTAGGCTCTGCAACTCCATCTTTAGAAACTTATTTTAATGCGCAACAAAATAAATATGGTTTTGTAAAACTAAATAGACGCTATGGAAATGTACAATTGCCTAAAATTGAATTAATAGACCTAAAAGAAAAGCAACGGAAAAAGGAAATGAAAGGTCATTTTTCTGATAGATTGCTAGAATTAATTCAAGAAGCTTTAGACTTAAAAGAACAGGTAATCTTATTTCAAAATAGACGGGGATTTTCTCCAGTTGTTGAGTGTAAAACCTGTGGAGTTTCACCTCAATGTCCAAATTGTGATGTAAGTTTAACGTTTCATAAATTTAGAAACGAATTACGCTGCCATTATTGCAATTATCAAAGAGCGATGCCAAATAGCTGTGGCGCTTGTGGAAGTAATACCTTAGACAATAAGGGGTTTGGAACAGAACAAATTGAATTGGAATTAAAAGAAATTTTTCCTGGTTTTAAAATAGGAAGAATGGATTTAGATACCACTCGAGGTAAATATGGGTATCAAAAAATAATTGGTGCTTTTGAAGCAAAAGAAATTGATATTTTAGTGGGAACACAAATGTTATCTAAAGGATTAGATTTTGAAAATGTTTCTTTAGTTGGTGTTTTAAGTGCCGATTCTATGCTTAATTTTCCCGATTTTAGAGCTCATGAAAGAGCTTATGACATGTTGGTACAAGTTTCTGGTAGAGCTGGTAGAAGTAAAAAACAAGGAAATGTTGCTATACAAACCTTTAATCCTCATCATCAAATATTACAGCAGGTTTCTACAACAAATTACAAAGAAATGTATAAAGAGCAACTGCAAGATCGTTGGCAATATAAATACCCGCCCTATTACAGATTGATTAAAATAACACTAAAACACAAAGATTATAACAAAGTTGATAGTGGTATAAATTGGATGTTTAAAGCTTTATACAACTCTTTTGGAGAAAATGTTTTAGGTCCTACTGCTCCTGCTGTTTCTAGAATTAGAAATCAATATATAAAGAATGTTATCATTAAAATTCCAACTAAGCAGAGTTTAGCCAACACAAAAAAACAACTTCAAAAGATAAAAGATACTTTTGAAGCTGTTAAAGATTTTAGACCAATCCGATTTATAACTGATGTAGATCCGTATTAATTAACTTGTAAGTTTTAAAGGACTAAATATATACTTACCGCCATTGAAGGTAAAACACTTTAATAGTTTCTGTATTTTTTTGTTTCTTCAAAAACATATTCTAAAATTTTTTGTTCTTTTTCATCAAAAATAATGTCTTTACGTTTCAGTACAATTTCAGCAACTTCAAAAACTTTATTGGTTTTATATTCTGTAAACCCAGATGCTCCTCCCCAACTAAAAGAAGGCACGAAGTTCCTGAAAAATCCACTTCCAAAAAGATTAGTACTTACTCCAATTACTGTTCCTGTATTAAACATGCTGTTAATACCGCATTTAGAATGATCTCCCATCATTAAACCACAAAATTGCAATCCTGTTTTTGCAAAACGACCAGTATCATAATTCCACAACTTTACTTCAGCATAATTATTTTTAAGATTAGAATTGTTTGTATCAGCTCCTAAATTACACCATTCTCCGATAACAGAATTTCCTAAATATCCGTCATGCCCTTTGCTTGAATATGCAAATAAAACAGAATTATTAACCTCACCTCCTACTTTACAAAAAGGACCTAACGTTGTTGCCCCATATATTTTAGTACCCATTTTTAGCACTGCTTTTTCACACATTGCAAATGGACCTTTTACAGCAGAATTTTCTAAAATTACAGCATCTTTACCAATATAAATGGGACCTTTAGATGCATTTAAGGTTGCAAAAGTAATTTCTGCACCTTCTTCAATAAATATGTTTTCTTTATTAATATATCTTGTTCCTTCCGGTATTGGTTGAGATACTCTACCTTCCGTAATTAAATCGAAATCTTGTTGAAGAGCTTCTGCATTTAAAGAAAAAATATCCCAAGTATTTTTTACTTGTAAAATATCTTCTTCAAACTCTATTTGTTTGTATTCATCAAAATTGACTTCTTCTTGAGAATCAGATGTATAAAAAGCAATCACATCTTCTCCTTTAAAAATAGCTTCATTTTTTGATAGTTCTTTTATTTTTTCAACCAAGTGTTTTGTGGGTAAAAAAGAAGCATTTATCAAAATATTCTCTTCCATTTCTACCATCGGATATTTTTCTTCTAAATATTCTTCGGTAATAGTAGTTGTAGTTAAACCTAAATAGCTTTCCCACTTTTCTCGGATAGTTAAAATACCTATTCGGATATCTGCAACAGGTTTTGTATATGTAAATGGCAATAAAGCGTTTCTAACATCTCCATCAAATAAAATATAGTTCATTATTTTGTATTTATAATATCACAAATTTACTTTAAATAGTGCACATAAAAAACCGACTGTAGAAATACAATCGGCTGTAAAGTAATTGAATAAAAAATATTATTGCTTGATAAATTTTTCACTTCCAATTTTATTATCAGACAAAACTTTTATAACGTAAACTCCTCTTGATAAATTATTTACACTAATCTCATTCTTAATTTTTGTTATTTGTTGGGTTAAAGCTAACCTACCGATATTGTCATAAAATTTTACTTCTGCTATTTCAGAACCTGAGGGTAATTGAATGGTTACTCTCTCTAATGCTGGATTTGGATACATTCTAAAATTTAAACGTTTTGCCTCTGACAAACCTAAAACATTAAATGTTGATGATGCAGTGGTTACTACTTGATCACCTCCCGTACCACCACCGTTTCCTGCTAATCCTGCAACATAAAATTTTATTTCACCAACATCTGTAGTTGGTGCTTTCCAATTAAAGTTCCATATTTTTTGACTATTACCGGTAGCTGTATGAGTTACGTGTGTACCACCATTTTTTAATTGATTACTTGAGCCATCAGCAATAAAAGTTCCAATTTTTGTACCATCACTAACTTTTTCTGCAGTAATTTGAAAACCATGTTTTGAATTTGAAGTACTCGTAATTTCTACATTTAAACTATAAGTGGCTCCAAGTTCATAACCTTCTGGAGGAACTTCTGTTTGTAAGGCTAATGATGCATTAAAACTACCTCCTGAATGACATTGTGTACAAGTATTCCCTCCATCTCCAGGAGATCCTGAGTACGATCCATTTCTTCCCGCAGATGCCGACATTAATAAAATTGCTGAAACAGGAATCATTAATAATAAAATTTTAAAAAAGTAATGTTTTTTCATTTTAATTGAGATTAATTTTTGATAGCTAATTCTTATTATTTCATAAAGAATAACACATAATTTACAATAATTAACTAAAAATACAAAAATATTTACTTTGGAATACTGCTTTTTATTTGAAATTATTAAAAATCTATAATCTAGCTTCTAATTATTTTATTATTTGTCGTGAAAATTATAGGTTAGAGTGAATTAATATATACTAGTAGAAAAGAAATTGTTAATTAAACCTTTTAATAATAAATATTCTAAAGTGTTTTAAAAGCAAAGATTTTTATTTTTCTTAAAAAAATTAAAATCACATTGCAGCATTCAATTTAATGAAATTACAATGGAATTATATCTAAACTAAATACGAGTTTCGATGCTAAATCTAGATTTAGTAGTAAAGTATTTAAAACTGAAAATTATTTAGATTTACCTGAAAATAGTAACTCTAAAATTGATTTACCATAGTTTTTATGGAGATGTATAAAAAGATAAAACCAAGCAGTTTGCTTGGTTTTATCTTTTATATCCTATTACGAATTATTTCTATTTCATTAATTACCTTCTACTATAATTAGGCGATTCTTTAGTAATTACAACATCGTGAGGATGGCTTTCATTAATTCCACTTGCAGTGATTCTTATGAATTTACCTGTTTCTTTTAATGTTTCAATATCTTTTGCTCCACAATACCCCATACCTGCTCGTAAACCACCAATAAATTGGTGAATACTTTCAAATAATTCGCCTTTATAAGGAACACGACCTACAATTCCTTCTGGAACTAATTTTTTAAGATCATCCTCTACATCCTGAAAATATCTGTCTTTAGATCCTTGTTTCATAGCTTCAACAGATCCCATTCCTCTGTAAGACTTAAATTTTCTTCCCTCATAAATAATAGTCTCTCCTGGTGATTCTTTTGTTCCTGCCAATAAAGAGCCAAGCATAACACAATCTGCACCGGCGGCAATTGCTTTAGGAATATCTCCTGTGTAACGAATTCCTCCATCTGCAATAACGGGAACTCCACTTCCTTTTATGGCTGCCGCAACTTCTAAAACTGCCGAAAATTGTGGAAATCCGACCCCGGCAATAATTCTTGTTGTACAAATAGAACCTGGTCCAATACCTACTTTTACTGCGTCCGCACCAGCTTCAACTAAATATTTAGCTGCTTCACCTGTTGCAATATTACCTACCACAACATCTAATTTTGGAAACTTAGCTTTTACTGCTTTTAAAACGGCTACAACACCCTTAGTATGTCCGTGAGCTGTATCAATAATAACAGCATCTACACCAGAATTAACCAAAGCTTCTGCTCTTTCTACTGCATCAGCTGTAACACCTATAGCTGCAGCAACTCTTAACCTACCAAAAGAATCTTTATTTGCAATTGGTTTTTGAGTAACCTTTGTAATATCTCTAAAAGTAATTAATCCCTTTAATTTATAATCTTTATCAACAATTAAAAGTTTTTCAATTTTATAATTTTGAAGAATTTTTTCGGCATCGTTTAAAGAGGTTCCAACATCAGCAGTAACAAGATTTTTGCTAGTCATTACTTCTATGATTGGCCTTTGATCATTGTGCTCAAAACGTAAATCTCTATTGGTAACAATTCCTTTTAAAATTCCATCTTCATCGACAATAGGAATTCCACCAATACCATGTTCCTTCATATTAGCTTTCGCATCCAAAACAACTGCTGTCAAAGGTAAAGTTACTGGGTCCAGAATCATTCCGCTTTCAGCACGCTTTACTTTTCTAACTTCTTTCGCCTGTTGCTCAATAGTCATGTTTTTATGCAAAACACCAATACCGCCTTCCCTAGCAATAGCAATTGCTAACGCAGATTCTGTAACAGTATCCATTGCAGCTGAAGCAATCGGTACGTTAATTGTAATGTTTTTAGTAAATTTTGTTTGAATACTAACTTCTCTTGGAAGTACTTCGGAAAAGGCTGGGACTAATAAAACATCGTCATATGTTAATCCTTCTCCTAAAATTTTGTCGTTGTGTGCTGTCATTTTGCAATTAGAGTATAATTGCGTGCAAATTTACAAATAATAAATCAATTTTATTTTTTTAATATAAACTAATAATAAAATGATTAATGAGAAGAAATAAAAAAATACATAAAACAATGCAAATCAGTATTTTAAACAAATATTGTGTAACAAATTTTGTTTTCTAACTTTGCAAGAAGTAATTTTATTTATAATTAGTCTAAATAGTGTGATAATTCTGTTTCAAAAGGTTTAGGAACTTTAGAGTACTATTCAAGAAAATAATCCAAATGTAGAATTATTATATAATTCTTTATTGGATCTCGTTACCTATTTTTCTGTTGATGCTG
>Ga0115569_10001671_pt1 | contig 17147 bp, 10 predicted proteins | sample COGITO_mtgs_1205_2_FD_87295 | JGI IMG/M metagenome (GOLD analysis project Ga0115569, IMG submission 87295) | Pelagic marine microbial communities from North Sea - COGITO_mtgs_120503 | ecosystem: Environmental > Aquatic > Marine > Epipelagic | place: Germany:Helgoland, sampling site Kabeltonne... | reverse complement strand
GCATTGCTGCAACGGCACGTCGACGTGCACCGTCCGCTGTTTAACAGCTGCCATGTGCAATTGAGTGATTCCACGGTGTCGAATTCGACCAATGAAGCACTGCTGTTGGATGCCTACAGTGGTTCAACTTCAATCGAGCTATTGCAGAAAATGACTGACTTCGGTCGCTACTTGCTGATCGGTAGTTCGGACGCGACTTCTGTGCCTTCAAATTTGCAGGGTATCTGGAATGGCGACTATGCGCCGCCTTGGGATTGCTTCTTTATGATCAACGAAAATTTGTTGATGAACTATTGGCAGGCTCTACCAGGGGGAATGAATGGCGAGGCGCTCGGTGTCTTTACTTTCTATGAATCCAATCTGGCAGAATATCGCGAAAATGCGCAAAAATTGTACGGCTGCCGTGGTATCTTTATTCCTGCGCTGACTTCGCCTGAAACCGGCCTCTCCACCCATGCCGGTTCTTGGATTGTACACTGGATTTCAGGTGCCGGCTGGCTCTGTCAGCTGTTCTATGATTACTACCTATTTACTGGTGATCACGACTTCTTAAAACAGCGCTTGCTTCCATTTATGCGCGAAGTGGCGCTCTTTTATGAAGATTATTTCACCTACGATGCCGCTGGCCAAGTAGTCATTGCACCGTCGACTTCACCGGAGAATTGGCCAAAGGAGTCGTGCGCCATTGAATCGCCTTCGTCGATTCATCCGCGCTTGACTGTGAATGCCACTATGGATGTCGCGGTGGCGCGTGAATTGCTGGGTAATTTATTGAATGGTGCCCGCGAGTGTGGATTATACACAGACAATTTGGAGGGCTGGGAAGCAATGCTTGCAGCATTGCCAGCTTACGAAGCAAATGAGGACGGAGCCGTCCGCGAATGGCTCGATCATCGTTTCTCGGACAATTACGAACATCGCCACTTGTCGCACATCTACCCAGTCTTTCCTGGTTTTGAGGTGACCAAGGAGTTAGATCCGGAACTGTTTCCCGCGTTTGTAACCGCAGTTGATAAGCGAGGCACCGTTGGTTTGAAGGATCAGACGGTCTGGTCGCTGGCACATATGGCTAACATCCGTGCACGCATGGGTGATGGGGCGAGTGCTTACGATTGCTTGGAGACGATCATGCAAACCTGTGTCGGTAAGAATCTCTTTACCTACCACAACGACTATCGTGGATCTGGGGTCTCTATGGATTGGTTCTTTGGTCGCTCCACACCGTTCCAGGTCGATGCCAATATGGGGCTGACCGCTGCCATCTATGAGATGCTGGTGCAGTCGACGCCAAATATAATCAAGTTGCTGCCGGCGCTGCCGCCAGAGTTGTCTTCGGGCAAGTTGAATGGCATGTGCACGCGCGCTGGTGTCACCGTCGATATGGAGTGGCAATTGGAGCCATTCGCCATTAAGGCACACTTCAGCTCGATGCGTGATCAGACAATAACGGTACAATTGCCGCAGACAATTTTAGATGGTCTGGGACTGGCTAAGGGGGCAAGGCAGAGCTTAGAAATTGAGCTCAAGGCTGGCACTTCAATCGTATGGTCTTGGAATCCTAATCGCCGAAAATTTGAGTCAACACTCTAAAAATGCTTATGAATCGGATGTTACAACTCGTGCCTAGCCTATTGCTAGGGGTCCTCTCTGTGAGTGCACAGCAAGCAGTGGTTGCGCCTGCCGCAAATGCGGAGTCGGCCAAGACAGCCGCTTGGTCGATGCCGGAGCAGGCGGATGCGCTGCATTTGTCGTGGGTCAAAGGTCCGCCGCAGCTGCAGGCGTTTATCCCGATTGATAAACACTTGGCCGGTTTTCGTGAGGATGCCACCATGCTCGGCTTTCGTAGCGAACGTTGGGGGATGTTGCTCGATCCGCGCAAGATGACGCTTGAAGCGCTGACTTTGAGCGACACTAAGGATGCGGTGGCCGATTTGCTTGATTATTCAAGCATTAGCCAACAGTGGTCGAAGGCTCAGCTCGACCTGAGCGTCGAATTCGAGGGACGCGTGTACCGTCCACGCGGCGGTGCTCTTCCCAAGAAAGACCCTCACTATTCACCGATTCACATTGTCGAGAGCGGTGACTGGTTTCAGCACGTTGCGATTTATGATTTGGAGCTGGTTGACGAGAAAGGCGAACTGCTGGCAGCTTCTGGCCGTTTGGAGATTCGTGCCTGGGGCGACCGTTGCTTATTTGAGTGGGCAGTGGTGCCCGTGAATCGTAGTGTACTGACTGCCCGCATTGGCTTGCAGTCGGCGGCACATGGGGCGGTACAAGCGTTGGAATCGACGTATGGTCCGGTTCGACTGTGCGTGGATTTATCCGGCGACACGATTCAGCCGGGGCAGACAGAAGATAACTCGATCGCGATCAGCGGCAGGAGTCAGGATGAGTTCAGCCTAGGTCATCCAAAGGTCACTTTCTCGGAGTTGAACGACTGTTGGGAGATTCAAATACCCAAGCAGTCCTGGCCCTCGGATGGTGCGACTTACAATCAGAAGTTGTTGGATCGTATTTCCCGTTTCGATTTGAAGCTAGAGAACCGCAGTGATCAGCCACGTGAGCTTCGCTTGCGCTTCATACATGATTATCATTCGATTTCGGGTTATGTGCCGATGATTTTGAATGCGGACGGCGGCCAATCAGGCTTGCCGCTGCAAAACAGTAAGAACTGGCATTCGTTACCGGATAAGCCTTACCCTTACGAGGGTACTTGGATCAATATCACTACGCGCTTAACACTCGAGCCACATGCTTCGCTCGATTGGGAATATGCGGTGGCGCATGCGCAGTGGCAGGGACTGCCAGCGTCCTCGGCGGCGCAGCTCAGCTTGGTTGGCTGGGGCTTCAACGGTTTTTGGACACAGATGGCATTGGGTTCTTGGGGCGAGACGCTCTGTCTGCAGCCCGGACGCACCATGCGCCGCGCCTTCATTACCGATGTGCGGCCGTTCATGGTACACGGTGCAACGGGCAAACCTTACGACTGGACAGGTAACGTCGGCGGCGGCGATATCGCTAAGTTCGTGGATGAGCACGGTAAGCTGATTATGTGGCACGGCGCGGTGCGCGAGTTCGGCATGATTGGTCCCAATCTTTCACATGTACGGGTAACCGAGCGTTCCCCTGAGGAACGAATGCGCTTGCAGATCGACAGCTATTTGCCGCGCAGCAATTCGATCAACCGCTCGTATTTTAAGGTCAAGTTAGATGTGCTTAAAGACATCCGCTTTCAAGAGTGCGCGTTATTCCAACTCGGCAGCGATTATTACAATGAGTTGGATGCGCAGCAAGTCGCTTGGGGCCACGGCAATACGTTGACTGGTCAAGCGCGTCCGCGTGCAGCAGGCTGGGGGCGGGTCATCGAGCCGGTACAACTCAAGGGCGAGCAGCCTTGGGTCAGCTTGTACAATAATAACTCCGAGACCAAGACGGTCGGGCACGCGGGACGTGGTTTTGTGGTGCGCGACTACGTCGCTAAGCTCGACGGCAAAATCTATGAAAGTCCGTGGATGGTGGCGACGCGCAATCAAACACGCTTGAATACCGAGCTTTTACCAGATCCGAAGGTCCTTGAATTCAAGGCGGGCGACTCGATCGAGTTCACCGTGGAAATGGACGTTTTTCCGATCTCAGCGGATGTTTATTGCGGCACGGATGAGGCGTTGAAAGCACGTCTTGCGGCAACGCCTGACAGCTGGGAGCTCACTGCCTTCGAAGCGGTGCATCAAGGAGTCAGCATAAATGGCACAGACACCGTGTATCCGGCAACCTTGGCGTACGACGGCGCGCAGCGTCAACAGTTCAAGCTGAGCAGCCGTTCTGGCATGGATACCATCTGTGTTACCGGCTTGCCGAAGCCTGACGGTTGGCGGATTGGCGAGTGGATCGACGGCGCATTTGTCGAACTCGGCACACGCTTTCCCGTCGAAGCGGCCCCGCAGATTGTTTACCTGCCTGAGTCGAATTCCTGGACCGTAGTGCTGTCGCTGGTATTTCCTGAAGGCAATTCCGAGCGCACCTTGGTGGTCGAGGTGCAGTAATCGCGGTTCGGCGTCCAGTCCTCAGCCGTGTGAATGACTTGGTAGTTCACATCGCAGGGGCAGGCCGCTGAGCGGGAACATCGGTTATTTGCATCGCTTCGTGCATGCCAAACTTATTGGTGCGCCTTATTCAAACGTTCCCTAGCATGTTAACCCCGTTCCGTTTTTTGTTATTATTGCTCGCTGGTCAGTTGGGCGGTGCATCCACCCAAGCTGAAACACTGCCGCCATTAAACAATGGCGTGGCTCCGCAAACTCATGCCGAGTTGTGGGCGGATTTCGATCCGCGTGCCGAGCCGCTGGATGTCGAGGTGCTTAAGCAGTGGGAGCAGGACGGCGTCGTGTTGCAGGTGTTGCGTTATCGTGTCGGGATCTTCAAAGGCGCAAAGTCGATGGTTGCCGCGGTGTATGGCTATCCGAAGGGCAAAAAGAATCTGCCGGGCCTGGTACAGATCCACGGCGGCGGGCAGTATGCCCATCACCATGCCTGCCTGGCGAATGCTAAGCGCGGGTATGCGACGCTATCGATCAGCTGGGCTGGCCGTATTGATGCGCCGGGCTACTTGGTGACGCCCAAGGAGGTACAGCATTTCTGGGACAATCAGACCACTGCGCCAGGCTACCAGCTGACCACGGATTGGGGTGCGCTCGACGGCTATCATGCGCCGAGCCGCAACGGCCAGGACGCCTTCGTTGCGATTCCAGGGGCAGCGCCGTGGACCTTGGATGCCGTGCAGTCGCCGCGCAACACTGCGTGGTTTCTCAATACCATGGCTGCACGCCGCGCACTGACCTTCCTAGAGCGCCAGCCCGAAGTCGATGGCGAGCGTCTAGGTGTGTATGGGCATTCGATGGGCGGCAAGCTCACGGTGCTGACCGCAGCAGTGGATGAGCGCGTGCGAGCGGCCGCGCCTTCGTGCGGCGGTATCAGCGACAGCAGGCAAAACAATGCGCTGCATCGCAATACGGTCGGTGATTTGACGAGCCTCAGCCAGATCGCTTGCCCCATTCTGTTCCAGTCGCCTGCCAACGATTTTCATGGGCGGATCGACGATTTGCCGGCCGCGCTGCAAGCCCTCCGCACCGAGGACTGGCGTATCACTTGCGCGCCGCATCACAATCATCAGGACACGCCCGAATTTGAAGCTGCCGCCCAACTCTGGTTTGATCAGCATTTGCAGGGCACGTTTCGTTTTCCACAAACACCGCAGTGTGCACTTCAATTGCGCACCGCCAATGGCGTGCCGACGGCAACCGTTGAGGTGGATACTTCCAAACCGGTGGTTAGTGTCGATGTCTACTACAGCCAGCAGGGACCGATGGATGGCCAGCCGGATCAAGCCGAGCATTGCACCAGTCGTTTCTGGCGGCATGCCAAGGCGACGCGCCAGGGCAACGCTTGGCAGGTGGGACTGCCGTTGATTTCAACAGATTTACCGCTGCGGGTGTATGCCAACGTCCGCTATGCCTTACCACAGCCGGTGACCTCCGCTGGCTATTATTATGCGATCCGCTCGGCTGACGAGTTTGTGCTCTCGTCGGTGCTGCAAACTACCAGCCCGGCGCAGCTGCAGGCGGCCGAGGTGCAAGCACTATTACAGCCGACCACGATGATCGAATCCTTCGAGGGCGACTGGCAGCAGGCGTGGTTCAACTACGGCACTGGGTGGGCGCGCAGCACGCACAAGGTGAATGACCCGCAATGGGCGGCCCCCGATGGCGCCAAGTTGGCGTTACAGGTGTCGTGTGCGCAAGCAAATTACTTGTCGGTGATCATCGACGGTCACACCGCCGCAGTACACTTGAGCGGTGGTAGCGCGTGGCAGGCGATCGAACTGTCGCCGGCAGATTTTAACCATGCCACTGGCGCGATGCTCAACAGCTTTCAAGGCATTCAACAGCTGCGCTTGCAACCCGCAGAGACCACCCGTGCGGCCGCCGGTTGGCAGGGCGCGGCGCCGGTGTTCAATGATTTGCATTGGGCGGTTCCCACGCCGCCAGTGCAGCGATCCAGCGCCGGCAAGTCGATTCCGGGACAACCGGATGAGATGTGGACCTACAAACAAGTGGACGGCAAGGCACTGCAGTTGTCGGTTTTTTTGCCCGAAGGCTATGCGACCTCCAGCGAGCGCTTTCCGACCTTTGTGGTGTTTCACGGTGGCAGTTGGGCGGTCGGCGAGGCCAATTGGCACTACCCGGATTGCGAATACTGGAGCCAGCGCGGCATGATCGCGGTGTCGGTTGATTATCGCCTCAGTCAGCGCGATGGGGTCGAGGTGCCGCTGGAATGCGTCAAGGATGCCAAGTCGTCCGTGCGTTTTCTGCGCAAGCATGCTGCCGAGCTCAAGGTCGATCCGGACAAAATAGTGGTTGCAGGTGGCTCCGCCGGTGGACAGATGGCGGCTGCGATGGCTACTCTGAGCGCTCCGTATACCAATGATACGTGCTATGATCTTTCGATTTCCTGTGAGCCGAATGCAGTGATTTTGTACAATCCGTACTTCAGGTGTGCGCCCGCGCTGTCACCCCCCAATTTTCTGCGTCCGGGACTGCCGCCGTTTATTACGTTTCTCGGCGATCAGGACCCCGCGATCACCGTCGCTAGTCTGGTCGACTTTCACCATGAGTTAGAAGCGCACGGCGGCGCTTCGGAATTCCATGTCGCCAAGGGCGGTAAGCATGGCCTGTGCAACGGCCGCAACCCGCGCAACCCATTTTTTTATTGGTCGCTGGAACTGCAAGACCAGTTCCTAGTCAAGCACGGCATTTTGAGCGGGCCATCGCTCGTGCAGCGTCCGCTGGGCGTGAAAGTGCTGTTGCCTGAGACCGATTATAGCAGTTATCGTTAACCCCGCGTGGATCGTTCCAATCCTTCGCACTCACACCTCCATTGACTATGAACATTCGATCTCTTCTCTGTTTGTCACTCGCTCCGCTGTTGTGCGGCGCCATCGCGTCCGCGGCTGACGCCGATCGCCCCGCCAAGCCGAATATTGTGCTGATTTTAACCGACGACCTCGGCTGGCAGGATGTGAAGTGCTATGATATCGACGAGCCGTCATTCATGGAGACACCCAATCTCGACGCATTGGCGCAAAAAGGCGTGCAGTTCTGGCAGGCCTATTCGCCCGCGCCGACTTGTGCGCCGTCGCGGGCCGCGATTCTGAGCGGCGCCCATCCTGCCCGCGCGCAGATGACCCACGTGTTCGGTGGCAAGCCGCCTCGGCCGCATCACCGTAGTGGATGGCCAATGATGGCGCCATGGTATAGTGTCAGTATGCCGGCTGATGTGGTGACGATCGCCGAAGCGTTGCAACCCTTCGGCTACACCACCGGTCACAGTGGTAAATGGCACATTGCCATGCGCCATCATGGTTATCCGCAGCCCGCCGATCAGGGCTTCGACTACACCCGTCACAGTCGTGGGGTACAGACCCACATGAAGCCGCATCGCCTCACTGGCTTTGCCACCGAGGCCGCCGACGATCCCTTCCGTTTGGATGCCAATGGCTTCCCGTTTGATCAGACGCATCACGATGCGATGACCTTCCTGAAAGAGAATCACGCTGAGCCCTTCTTTTTATACTACGCGACATGGTTGGTACACACACCCATCGTGATGCGCAGCGAAGTGTTGTTGCGCAAGTACGAGGCCAAAATCGGCGTCACCCTGACCGAAGCGCACCAGAAGAACTGGAAGCGCGAAGGACAGACCAACCCATTCTACTGTGCGATGGTGGAACAGCTCGATTACTACATGGGTAATTTGTTCGACTATTTGGAAACCACCGACGATCCGCGCTGGCCGGGGCACAAGTTGGTGGAAAATACGTATATTATTTTCACATCGGACAATGGCGGTATGGAAAATAGCAGCAAACAGCAGATCATCACCGATAACTACCCGCTCGACCGCGGCAAAATTTCCGCCATGGAGGGTGGGGTGCGTGTGCCGTTGATTATCACCGGCCCCGGCATTCGTAGTGCGCAGCAATCTGATGTGATGGTCAACGGACTCGATTTTTATCCGACCATCTTGTCGCTGACCGGTGCGCCCGTGCCGGCAGCCAAACAGTTTGATGGCTGTGATTTGAGCACACTGTTGACCGCCGATCCGACCGACGCTTCGCTGATCCGCGATGGCCAAGGCAAGGTGCGCGATACCATGGTGTGGCACTTCCCTAACTCCGGTGCGCTCGAAAGTACCATCCGGATTGGCGACTACAAACTAGTGCGCAATTATCAGCACTTGTCCGTAGATGTAGCACCGCTGGAGCTTTATCAGTTATACGATTCGAACAGCGGCGAACAAGTGCGTGTGGATATCGAAGAAGCCAACAACCTTGCCGACGCGCTGCCGGAAAAGACCCAAGCGTTGAATGCTCAATTGACTGAAATGCTCACCGAAATGAAGGCCAGCTACCCGTACTGGAACCCGAACAGCAAACTGCGGCTCCCACATCAGGACCAAGTCGGCTCGATCGTATCCTGTCAGCTCAACGATGATCAGGTAGTGGTCCACTATCGTGAAAACGGCGCCGAAGTGGTGCGGGTCAACTTGATTTATACCACCAATGGCGGCGAATATTTTGAAGAATGGTTCCGCGCGCCCGCCACCTTGCAAGCCGACCACACCGCAGTCGTGCGCCTCCCGCGTGGCACGACCCATTATTTCGTTAACCTGATCGACGAAAACAACTTCCTCATCAGCTATCCCAAGATCAACGAGAACAAACGAGTACAGGCGAAGCTGACCTATGCCGATGTCGCGCTGTCAGTGAATTAAGCGAGAAATCGCAGCTGGGTAGGACCTCAGCTGCGTGGGATGAGTGCCGCGTGGGATGGGGCGGCGTCGTGCCAGCACGCGCCCTACAGCGGGCGTGTTGTTCGGTAGGTCCAATCTCTCGGAAAAGGAGTGTGCCGCTTCAGCAAATGACACCCGCTAAGCCGGAACGTTTGATGAATCTGCACGCTACGCCTGCAGTCGCGTAGCTGCTCACAGTCGCATGCAATCGGAAGTAGAGGGCATCAGCTGGCTGAGCGCCGCGTGGGTTGGGGCGGCGTCGTGCGAGCACGCGCCCTACAGCGGGCGTGATGTTCGGTAGGTCCAATCTCTCGCAAAAGGAGTGTGCCGCTTCAGCAAATGACACCCGCTAAGCCGGAACGTTTGATGACATTGCACGCTACACCTGACATCGAGCGACTGATCTTAACCAGATGCCAGGCAGTGGGGTCCTCACGATCCATGCGATCCGAAGCATTTAATCTGCGATCGACTTCAGTTCCAAGGGCACGATTTTGACGATGCTGTTTTTCCGCGCTTCGTTGATCGAGAGACTGAAAAGGATTTGAAAATCGTTGAGTTCCTCGGGGTCCACTAAGGTTTGCTCGATCAGCCAGCTCTGTCGGTCGTCGGATTCGATGATGTTGGTGTTGGCCTTGTTGCGGGCGGCGGGGTCGAGGCGGACCCAGTCGTGGCCCTCGTAGTAGGCGTCCATCGTGTTGCTCAGTTCGGTGTATTTCCAGCGCGCTTCGGGGAACATTTGGTCGAGCTCGAAGGTGTCGTCGATCTCCTGATATTCCTTGTTGGCGAGCATACGTAGGAAGCGAAATACCTCGTTGCGCACCAGCCGGGTGAAGGCTTCGCGGTCGCGGGTGATGTCGGTAGGGCCTGTGGGGGCGGGTAACTGCTCGTCGGCGCTGGGCGTATAGTCGGGGTTTTTGAGCGTCTCCCACTCGTCGATTAGGCTGGAGTCGGTGATGCGCAACAGATTCTCGATATAGGTGACGACCTCGTCGACGGCCTCGGTTTTGAAGGCCGGCGGAATGGTATTGATAAGCACGCGATAGACGTTGGTCAGGTGGCGTAGCAGCAGGCCTTCGGCTCGCATCAGACCGTACGCTTTGATGTAGTCGGCGAAGCTGCTGTAGCGCTCAAACATTTCCCGCGCGATGGACTTTGGCTTAATGTTTTCTGCGCCGACCCACGGATGCTCGGCAGCGAAGCGGTTGTAGGTTTCGTAGATGAATTCGCTCTCGGGCTTGGGGTGCTCGATTTTTTCGAGTTCCTCTATGCGCTCGTCGTATTCGATGCCAGCAGCTTTCATTTCGGCGAATTTGTCGCTCTTTAATTTGTCGACCTGTTTGCGCAGAATGATGTCGGGATTTTCGAGGATGGACTCGACCAGGCTAAGGAGTTTTAGCTCGTAGCCTTCTGCGGTGGTGTTGAGTAGACCGAGCGTGTCGATGCAATAGAGTGCGAGGGTTTGGTTGAGCGAGAAGTCGTCTTGCAACTCGACGTTGATGCGCAGTTTTTGCTCTGAGCCCTTGGGCTGGATCTTGATAATGTTGCGATCGACTAGTGCCCGAAATAGTTGAAAGGATTGCTTACGCATCGTTTGCTTTGAGCTGTCGTTATTATGACAGTCGGTAATCAGTTGGCGCATCGCCGCGCAGCCGTCGCCCTCGCGCGAGAGCACGTTGAGTAGCATGCCGTGCGACACTTTGAAGCTGGATTTGAGTGGCTCGGCAGGGGCGCTTTGTAGGCGTGTAAAGGTCTGCTCATCCCAATGCACAAAGCCGCGTTCGGGGGGCTTGCGCTTGACCAGTTTCTTTTTTTTCTTCGGATCGCCGGCGGCTTTGGCTTCGAGGCGTTTGTTTTCAATCACGTGCTCGGGGGCCATAGAGACCACGTAGCCGTGGTCATCGAAGCCCTTGCGGCCTGCGCGTCCGCTGATTTGATGGAAGTCGCGGGCGGTAAGGATCCCGGTTTTGACGCCGCCATATTTGCAAAGCTGGGTAAACAGCACGGTACGTATCGGTACGTTGACGCCGACGCCGAGTGTATCGGTGCCGCAAATCAATTTGAGTAAACCCTTTTGCGCAAGTTTTTCGATCAGTACGCGATATTTCGGTAGCAGTCCGGCGTGGTGCAGACCGATGCCACTGCGCAACAGCTTTTTGATTTCTTTGCCAAATGGACTGGTGAAGGCGACGTTTTGCAGTTCCTTGGTGATTTCGGCCTTTTCGTCTTTTGAGCAGACGTTGAGGCTGAGGATGTTTTGAGCCGTTTCGGAGGCGGCGCGCTGAGTGAAGTGGACGATGTACACCGGAAACTTATTGGCCGCCTGCAGTTTCTCCAAGGTATCGGTCAGGGGGTCTTCCACGTAGCTGAATTCGAGTGGTACGGGGCGCACGGTGCTGGAGACCGTCACACATTCATTGCCAGTGACTCGTTCGAGCTCGCGCTCGAAAAAGCCTGTCTCGCCGAGGGTGGCAGAGATCAGCAGGAAGCGCGCGTTCGGCATGGTGAGCAGGGGAGCTTGCCAGGCACCGCCTCGTTCAATGTCCGAGTAGTAGTGGAACTCGTCCATGATGACATCGTGGACTTTCGCCTTCTCGCCATCGCGCAGGGCGATGTTGGCCAGGATCTCGGCGGTGCAGCACAGGATCGGTGCCCCGCGGTTGACGCTTGCGTCGCCGGTCATCATGCCGACATTTTCCGGCCCGAAGTCGCGGCAGAGGGCGAGGAATTTTTCATTCACCAGTGCCTTGATCGGGCAGGTGTAGACGGATTGGCGGCCTTGGGAGGCTGATAGAAAGTGCAGCGCCGCGGCAACCAGTGACTTGCCCGAACCGGTCGGCGTGTTGAGGATCACATTCTTCCCGGCGAATACTTCGAGGATCGCTTCTTCTTGGGCAGGGTAGAGCTCGATGCCTTTGGCCAATGCATACTCGAGGAAGTGCTCCATCAGTGCATCGGGATCCGTTACGTTGGGCAGTGGTTTAAGCGGGAAATCCATATGCGCGAGCATTCGGTTTGCACGCGCAAGTGCAAGAGTCGGCTACGGGAAAGTGGTGGCAGCGTTGTCATCATGCTCCGATGCTGCTAGCTCGCGTTGCGAAATGGTGATCCAAAAAAAGCCCGCGATGACTCGCGGGCTTTCGATAAATTGAAATCTATGGCCTGTTTACAGCTTTTCGACAATTGCGTCGGCGAGGCCATATTCGATGGCTTCTTTGGCGGTCATGTAGAAGTCACGGTCGGTGTCCTTCTCGATCTTTTCGAGTGGTTGGCCAGAGCTGGCAGCGAGAATGGCGTTCAGCTCGTCGCGCAGACGTTCCATTTCCTGTGCCTGAATATGAATATCAACCGCGACCGCAACCATTTGACCTGAAATCAACGGCTGGTGGATCAGCACGCGGGAGTGGGGGTAGAGGAAGCGATTGCCCTTGTCCGCGCCACAGAGGAGGATAGAGCCCATGCTGGCGGCCATTCCGGTGACGACCACCTTGATCGGTGAGCTGATCAGCTTCATCGTGTCATAGATCGCCATGCCGGCGGTGATTGAGCCTCCGGGGGTGTTGACGTAGAAAGTAATCTCCTTGCCCGGCTCGTCCGCCTCTAGGTAGAGCAGCTTCTCGGTGATGTCGCGTGCGGACTTGTCGGAGACTTCGCCCCACAGGAAGATCTTACGCTCTTTGAGGAATGTTTCCTGGATCTTTGGTCCGGCGCCATTTTCAGCTTCTTTGGATTTTTTGTCTGCCATGGGAAATATGTGTGGTCTGTTGAATGAGATGGAAATTAGAAGAGCACAGTCGCCTGAGATTTCAAGCCGTGACTAGGCATCGGATGGAATTAGCCTTCGATTTTGTCGACGCGGCGTTGGTGGCGTCCACCTTCGAACTCCGCATCAAGCCAGATGCCGACAATTTTCAGAGCGAGTGCTTCCGGTACGGGGCGGGCTCCGATTGAAATACAGTTGGCATCGTTGTGTTCTTTGGTCATCTGCGCAGACCATTCGTCCCAGCAAAGGCCACAGCGCACGCCAGGTACCTTGTTGGCGACAATGGCTTCGCCGTTGCCGCTACCGCCCAGTACGATGCCGTAATCGGCTGTGCCGTCGGCCACCGCTTCAGCCGCAGGGCGAATGAAATCAGGATAATCGCAGGATTCGCTCGAATCGCAGCCGAAATCAAGGACTTCGTAGCCACGATCGCGGAGGAATTGTGTGATCGGCGCCTTCAGGGCGAAGCCTGCATGATCGGTGCCAATAGAAACTGTGAGGGTCTTTTTGCTCATAGGAAGCGAAGATTAAAAACGTGCCGCTGCGGCAAGCGCAATACGCAATGTATTGAATTACGAGGGGAGTCACTTTTACTCAAATTGAAATGCAGCGATGGGGCGTCGGCTTTAATCGCAGCTGTCCTAGTTAGGGTAGGCGGTGCGGCTATCGCGCTGCCTTTGGGATCTTGGTTGCAGGATCGTTTTGGAGGTTAGAGGGGAGCGCTTCCTATTCGCGGACTCATACTAAAATGAAGGTTCAATCGTTGGCGCCATTTGAATTTCATGTGAAAAAAGAGTTGCGCTAGACTCTGAAGCACCTAATTTCCGCTCTTTTTCCAAAATCCAACATAGAATTTATTAGTTATGGCAAGAGAGCACGTAATGATCGAATGCACCGAAGCACGCGCTGAGGGCAAACCAGTATCCCGCTATATGACCAGTCGCGATAAAAAGCAGCAGCCTGATCGCGTGGAGAAGAAGAAGTATAACAAGTTTCTACGTCGCCACACACTGCACCGCGAAATCAAGAACTAAGTTTGATTCGCCAAAGCGCTTTTAAACAAAACCCGCCTTTACTGGTGGGTTTTTTTATGTGCACCCGGCTGGGTGGGGGTGTGCACATAAAAAAACCTCAGTGATATCACTGAGGTTTTGAAAAGTTTATTTTTTGCTCGGCGTGCGCGTTTGTCGCCAGCTATTGCGATGCTTGCGAATCCAGTCGAGCAGTGCGCGCTCGAAGCCGATATCTTTGCCCTTCTTTTCGGATTCGATCCACTTGTGGCGTAGAATCTCTTCACGCTCTGCCAGGAATTCTTGATACAGGCTGGAGCGTTCCGCAAAATCATTCCCTGAATTAGTGGCGTTGCGGGAGGTAGACATCTGTTTTTTATCCTTACTCATTACAGGCTATGTGCCTTTGGTGTGAACAATCTAACTCGAAATATAGGGACGCAGTTTTCAGTTGCTAGTCCAAAATCAGCCTTTACGCAGTTTTACCATTTTTTGCATTTAACTGCTCGATGATCTGTCGTGCGACCTTGAAAAACTCCTTGGCGGCGTGCGATTCAGGATCACTGATGACGATGGGGATGCCGTTGTCGCAGCCGATCCGAATTGCGGTGTCGATCGGAATTTCGCCCAATAATGGGGTCTCGAGGCTTTGCGCGGTGTGTGCGCCGCCGCCTTTGCCGAATAGATGTTGGCGTGTGCCGTCAGGTGCTTCGAGGTAGCTCATGTTCTCGACCACGCCCAAGTAAGGCACGTTGACCTTCTCGAACATGCGTGCACCGCGGCGGGCCACATTGGAGGCGGCTGGTTGCGGGGTGGTCACGATTACTGCGCCGTCGAGGGGTATGGTTTGCACCAGCGAAAGCTGTGCGTCGCCTGTGCCCGGCGGTAGGTCCACCACCAAAATCTCCAGTTCGCCCCAATTAACGTTTTGTGCAAACTGTTGGATCGTCTTCATGATCATTGGCCCGCGCCAGACGACTGGCGTATCTTCATCTACTAGCAAGCCCATGGACATCGTGCGCACACCAAAGTTTTCCAATGGCACGATCAGATCGTTCTCGATCTCCGGCCGTCCCGCTGCGCCCAGCATGAGTGGGATGGAGGGACCATAAATATCGCAGTCCATGATGCCGACGCCTGCTTTGCCGTCTGCTTGCAAGAGCTGCTGTAATGCGCAGGCGAGATTAACGGTGACGGTGGACTTGCCCACGCCGCCCTTGCCACTGGCCACGGCCACGGCAAATTTGACTTTATGCATCGCCGCGCTGTTGGCTGCCGGTGTGCCGCCCGCACCAGCAGGGCTCGGCTGATTCTTCGGCTGCGAAATTTCCATGCGAACTTTGACGTCCTGGATTCCTTCTAGCGCACCCACAGTGGACTTGATGTCCGCAGCAATTTGCTCGGGGATGGCTGCATCCGCGGTTGTGATTTCGATGCCGATTAAAGCTTCGCCGTTCTTTAGGTCGACGTCTCTGACGAGACCGAAGGAAATGATGTCACGGCTGAATCCCGGGAATTTAACCGTCTTAAGAGCTGCTTTGATGCTTTCAGTATCCACTATATGTATTGGTTGAAGAATTTGTCAGACTGAAACTCTCTCGCCATGACTCAACATGAATCGGAAAAATTCTTTGGATCAGGGCTGTATTCTATGTGGCGTTTCGATGGATCTTATTGGATGGAGTGGGGTTTTTGTCACACTGATGCAGTTTAAGCAGACGTTCCAACATACTCGCAAACTGAAACGCGTCGAGGCTCCGTCGCACTTCTTCTCAACGGCTGGAAATTTATTTAGCGAGTGGATTTACGTTTGCGATTTCAGCTGTCCCTGAGCTATCTGTTTGGTATGCGCTTCTTACATTATCTCTTTCTGCTAGTTGCTTCGTTTTTCTTGCTGCCGGCCGCTGCGTCAGCACAGGTCATTGATATCGGCGAGGCAACGCGTTTAGGTGAGGGACGATTAGCGGTGGCAGTGGAAAGTAGCGACGCCACGATTGCTAATTTGGTCAGCCGTGCCTTCGCGATTCACGGCGGCTTTACCGTGACGCCTCGGGGCAAGTCAGCCTATGTTTTCAAGGTTGAACGGGCAAGTGGCTCATCGGTGTTGTTGACGATTAGCTCGGGACAGCCGGCTCAGGAATTACTGCGCCGCAGCGTGCCGGGGCGTGATTTACAAGATGCGGTGTTACGTGCGTGCGACCTTGCGGTTGAGGCGACGCTTCACAGCAAAGGATTTTTTGCCGGCAAGTTGGCCTTTATTGGAAAGCAGCGTGGCGTTTCTGAAGTGTTTACCAGTGATTTGCTGTTTAATCGTGTGCGACCGCTCACTGCGGATCGTGCACTGGTGACTGGGCCAAGCTGGTCGCCGAATGGTTCGAAGCTGCTGTATACGACCTATTATAAAAGTGGCTTTCCGGATATTTATATGATCGATCTGAGCAGCGGCCGAAAAAAGCCGATTGCCACCTTTAAAGGTACTAATTCCGGCGGCGACTTTAGCCCGAATGGTCGTAGTATCGCGATGTCATTGTCTGGCCCCGGCAATGCGGAAATTTTTGTTGCCGACTCGAATGGCAAGAACATGCGCCGTCTAACCACGAACAAGAGTTTGGAAACCTCACCGACTTGGTCGCCTGATGGCCGTCGATTGGTCTTTACCTCAGACGCGCGCGGCAAACCACAACTGTATGAGATATCTGCAAATGGGGGACCGATGCGCCGCCTGCCGACCAATGTGAGTAGCTATTGCTCCGAGCCGGCATGGAATCCGGTGAAAGACAATCTGATAGCGTTTACCGCCGCAGTCGGTGGCGGCTTTCAAATCGCATTGTATGACAGCGCCAGCCGCTCGAGTAAGATCCTGACCTCGGTGTCTCATTCGGCTGTTGAGCCAGTGTGGCTGAATGATGGCCGCCACCTAATTTTTACTCAGCGCCAGAAGGGCCACATGCGCCTGATGCTGTTGGACAGCGAAACCGGCAAGCTCAGCTCACTGCACGTGCCGAGCTTCGGCGACGCTTCGTCGGCGAGCTTTGTATATTAAGGCCGGTGCTATGGGGGTTTTGCGTCGCACGGCGTTAGAGCCTTTTTGTGTTGGGGACGTTGCCCGATGCAACCGTTGTCGCGGTCGCGTTACTGTTTGAAGGGCGAGGCATTTTAGATCGCATTGCGATTGCTGTAGCTCGGTGGCGATAGCCGTTGTGATGTGCGTTGGGCTCGACGTTGCCGAATGCATTTTTCTGTTTGAAAGCTGCCTCATGACAAAGCCCATCGTTGCTTTTCGCTAAAAAGCCGTCCTATGGTATCGGCATGAATTGGAAAAAAGTCCGCAAGTTTGAGGAAATCATTTATGAGAAATGCGATGGGATCGCCAAGGTGACGATTAACCGTCCGCACCGGCGCAATTCATTTACGCCGGACACGGTATCTGAAATGATCGAGGCCTTCACCGATGCACGCGAAGACACCTCCATCGGCGTTGTATTACTCACCGGGTTCAACCCACAAACCGACGGCAAGTTCGCTTT
>Ga0115569_10001663_pt1 | contig 17172 bp, 3 predicted proteins | sample COGITO_mtgs_1205_2_FD_87295 | JGI IMG/M metagenome (GOLD analysis project Ga0115569, IMG submission 87295) | Pelagic marine microbial communities from North Sea - COGITO_mtgs_120503 | ecosystem: Environmental > Aquatic > Marine > Epipelagic | place: Germany:Helgoland, sampling site Kabeltonne... | reverse complement strand
CGTGACGTTGTAGTCTTATGCGTGTTGCCATCTATATATTAAGTTTAATCTTTTCGTTGCGAAAACTGGTCGACTAATGCGGGTGCAAATATGCGACTATTATCCATCGTAAAACATTTTCTAAATATTTTTATTTAATCATGGTAATGAATACCTGTAAAACAATGCATTCATCGAAAATAATGATGTATTCATCTACATTTTTTAATTACTAGCCAACCCTTAGGTTGTCATTTACGTTCTACGCAATACCTTCGATAGTTTTTCATTAACATCGAATTGTTAAACCAACCTAATTAATTATATGAGGAATTTATACGCCAAGCTCATCATTGCTGTTTTAATTCTTTCAAGCTCCTTTTATGTAGGCGAAGTTCAAGCTCAATGCACGATTACAATAACGTCATTCCCTTTTACAGAAAGTTTCGAAAACAACACTTTCAGCCCACATTGGACAGGCGACATTCCAGCCATTTTTGGACCCTCTAACCCAGGATGGCAAACAGACAATAACGGCACACCATCCGGTAGCACAGGACCTTCCACTGCCCAAGATGGAACTTTTTACGCTTACACTGAAGTCAGTTCGCCAGCTACTAATGGTCAGGTATTTAACCTAAATAGTCCATGTTTTGCATTCCCCGCGAACTCTGCTCCCTATATAAGCTTTTACAACCACATGCTCACTTCAAATGGAGTTGTTGGAATGGGATACTTGTTTCTCGATGTTAACACAAATCCTGCAGGCGTGGCGAACTGGATCACGCTTTTTTCGGATTCAGGAAACAATGGTGATGTCTGGGTTCAACACCTTATTGATCTTTCAGCCTATTCAGGACAAACCGTTCAGCTAAGGTTTAGAGCAGTTAGAGGCAATAACTGGCAAGGAGATAGAGCCATTGATGATATTGTAGTGAGCACAGGAGTTGAAGCAACCAACGGATACTGCTCAACAGGTATTCACGCTACAGCGACAGCTTCAGCTATTTTTGGAACAGGCCCATACACTTATGCATGGTCTACTGGCGAAACTACACCTAGCATTAGCAATTTAGCTACAGGTAGTTACACCATGACAATGACTGACGCATTGGCTACTTCGCAAGCTATCGATTTCACTGTTGTTCCAGGAACTATTCCAGTAATTTCATCATCTTCTTATACTGAAGGATGGGAATCTGGACTAGGCGATTGGTTTAATGATACTATTAATGATGACTTTGATTGGTCTGTAAACTCGGGAGGAACAGGCACTGGAACTACAGGTCCTTCTTCGGCAAACGAGGGAACAAATTATGTATACACCGAAGCATCTTTTCTCAATGATTTTGATGAAGCTATATTAAATAGTCCATGTTTTGATGTAGATGGAAGTGAACTCCCTTATTTGGTTTTCGATTACCACATGCGCGTTCAAGGTGGCGGTGGAAGCCCTGTAGACATGGGGATACTGTGGTTAATCGCAGACGTAACACCCGAGACCATCGGAGATTCGGATACAATTTGGACACAAGTTGGTGCTAGCGGAAATAATTGGCTGACCGACTCTGTAGATCTGTCTGCATATGATGGTCAGCATGTTACGTTACGCTTCATTGGTCAATTGAGTAATGGTATTACACAATATGGCGATAGAGCCGTTGATAACCTTCGTGTGAAAAGTGGTGTTCAAATCACAGATGCCTGTGCTGGAACTAATACAGGAAGTATTACCCTTGACCCTCAATTTGGGAATGGCCCGTACACGTATGCTTGGAATACTGGTTCTTCAAGCAATCCTTACGGCAGCCTAAATGCTGGTTCATACGCCGTCACCATAACAAACGGTTCAGGTGCTACTCAATCGTATTCATACACTGTTGGGACTCAAGTCATACCAAATCCGACAGGTATTAGCGCAACACTGGGAAGCTATTGTGAAAACGATATTCAAAGCACAACCTTATCAATTAACTATGTCGCAGGGGATGCCATTTTCACAGGAACATCCCCAGTGAGCAATGATCTTGGCCCTAATGGAACAGTAGGTACTACCGTAAATTACTCAATCAATTCTAATCCACCATTCGCAACTGGCCCTGGAAATATTATTTTCAACTACCGCGGTGACATTGAGGCTCCGGGTGAGTTTGTAAATGTGCTATCTGAAACTGGAACTCAAATTGGCGTGGCTAATGTACCTGCGACTCAATGCAACGCCAATTTCGTTCAAGAAACCTTTGCAGTAACCGTAGACTCAATTAATGCCTGGGCTTCTAATGGGTCGATCGATTTTACTGGCTCTCCATTTGGAATGACCAGATATTGCGGAAGTGGTCCAAATAGGTTTAGCCAAGAAGGACAAGTGACAATTACATACCCTTACTCAACCAACAAGCCTTATTGGTTTGCAAATTCATGTGATAATGTTATCGCTAACGCAGTGGATAGTGGATTTGTAGTTACACTTTCTCCAGCTACAACTACTACTTACTTCGTTCGATATTATAATTCTTTCTGCCAAACTTGGGGAGCCTGTCAAAGTATTACGATTACTGTTAACCCAAAACCAACAATTTCAGTTTCTCCTCCAAACCCTTCATACTGCAGCACGCCAACAGCATTGACTGCAAGTGGCACAAGTACTTACACTTGGTCTCCAGGAACTGGTTTAAACACTACAAGTGGCGCTACAGTATTGGCAAGCCCATCAGTGACGACTAACTACCAAGTAATCGGAACTGACGCAAATACCTGTTCTGATACTACCAATGTTACCGTAACCGTAACCGCAGGTCCTTCTGTTTCTATAAACTCAACTAATCCCACATGTAACGGTGGAGCTACCGGAACGGCTACAGCGATTGCTAGTGGCGGAACAGGTGCGTACACTTATTTATGGTCTAATGGCGCTACAGCTGCTTCTATTAGCGGATTATCTGCCGGAACTTATACGGTAACCGTTGATGACGGAACTACGTGCACAGCAGTGCAGTCAACTATAATCACGGACCCAGCGCCATTGTCAATTACAATTGCTGGCAACAATATTGGATGTTCTGGATTTAACTCAGGAAGTGCATTCGCCTTTGTTACGGGCGGAACTCCTGCCTATACTTATGCATGGTCAAATGGCGCAACAACTAACGTTGCGTTTGCACTTGCAGCTGGCACTTACACGGTTACAGTTACAGATGCGAATGGTTGCACAAATACTGAAAGTGTTACTATTACTCAACCAGCAGCGCCACTCACATCCTCCATCACAAATTCTACAAACGTGAGTTGCCTTGGTGGAAACGATGGTTCAGCAACTGCAGCCGGTGCTGGCGGAACTCCGGCTTATTCATATGCGTGGAGCAGCGGAGCAAACACGGCTACTGCCTCAAACCTTGCTGCTGGAACATATATATGTACGGTTTCAGATATCAACGGCTGTGTTTCTGTTGCAATAGCGACAATTACTCAACCTGCCACAGCCGTCACCGCAGCTGTAACAGGATCAACCAACGTTACGTGTAACGGAGGTAATGATGGTTCAGCAACAGCATTTGGTTCAGGTGGAACAGGAGCTATTACCTACACATGGTCTAATGGAGCAACAACGGCAACCGCAACTGGTCTAACTGTTGGAACATATACGGTGACTGCGACAGACGCTAACGGTTGTACAGATACTGATAATGTAACAATTACAGAACCTGCTGTTATCACTGCCACGTTCATATCCACGAATGTTTCGTGTAACGGAGGGAATGATGGCACCATTGCGGCATCTGGTTCAGGTGGTAATGGCGGTCCTTACACATACTTATGGAGCACTGGATCAACTTCTGCCTCCATCAATGGATTGACTGCTGGAACATATTCTGTAACAATAACCGATAACTTAGGGTGTACTGGAATAGAAACACAAGCCATCACTGAGCCTGCATTGCTTGTTGCTTCGATCACACTAGGAAACAATGTTTCTTGTAATGGAGCCAATGATGGTTCGGCCACTGCCTCTGCTACGGGTGGAACAACGGCTTATTCTTTCGCTTGGTCAAACGGTGCTACTACGGCTGCTGTTACTAGTCTTGCTGCTGGAACGTATACAGTGACTGTTACGGATGCTAACCTTTGTACCGACACTGAAACGATTACTATCACTGAGCCTACTCCAGTGATTGCTGCCACAGCATTGAACAACAACGTTTCTTGCTTCGGTGGAAACGATGGTTCTGCTACGGCTTCTGCTTCGGGTGGGTCTGCTCCATACACTTTCGCTTGGTCGAATGGTGGTAACACAGCTACAGTTTCTAACTTAATTGCTGGAACATTCACTGTAACTGCTACGGACGCCAACGGTTGTGACGATACTGAAACCATAACTATTACTGAGCCTGCTACTGCGGTTACGGCTGCTATTGCTCTTGGAAATAATGTTTCTTGTGCTGGTGGTACTGACGGTGCTGCAACAGCTTCTGCTTCTGGTGGAACTGCTCCTTACACCTTTGCTTGGTCGAATGGAGCTACAACTGCTAACGCTACTGGTCTTGCTGCGGGAACCTATACGGTGACTGCTACTGACGCTAACGGTTGTGACGACACAGAAACAATCACCATTACTGAGCCTGCTCCACTTGTAGCTTCTATCACTCTTGGGTCGAATGTCTCTTGTAATGGTGGCAACGATGGTTCGGCCACTGCCTCTGCTTCGGGCGGAACAACAGCTTATTCCTTCGCTTGGTCAAACGGTGCCACTACTGCTACTGTTACTAGTCTTGCTGCTGGAACGTATACGGTAACTGTAACTGATGCTAACCTTTGTGACGACACTGAAACGATTACTATTACTGAGCCTGCGGTTCTTGCTGCTGCAATTGCTCTTGGATCGAATGTATCTTGTAACGGTGGTAACGATGGATCGGCCACTGCTTCTGCTGCGGGTGGAACAACAGCTTACTCTTTTGCTTGGTCAAACGGTGCTACTACGGCTGCTGTTACTGGTCTTGCTGCTGGAACGTATACAGTGACTGTTACTGATGCTAACCTTTGTACAGATACTGAATCAATTACTATTACTGAGCCTACTCCGCTAGTTGCTTCGATTCTTTCATCTAGCAATATTTCGTGTTTTGGTTTATTTGATGGATCAACAACTGCATCTGCGTCAGGCGGAACAGCTCCCTACACATATTCATGGAGTTCAGGAGCAAGCACCGCAACCGCATCAGGTCTTGGAGCAGGAGTTCACACGGTTACTATAACTGACGCTAATGGATGTACTGATTCAGAATCAGTAACCATTACTCAACCACCCTTACTTGTTGCTTCAACGGTATTGGTAAACAATGTTTCTTGCAATGGCGGAAGTGATGGTTCAGCAACTGTTTCAGGAGTTGGAGGAACATTACCTTACACATATTCGTGGCCGTTAGGTGATACATCATCTACGGTTTCCAATCTATCTGCAGGAACACAAATTGCAACAGTGACTGACGCTAATGGCTGTTCAGACACATCGAGCATTACTATTTCCGAGCCTGCTGTCTTGGTTGCTTCTGCTGCCATGACGCTACAAGTTTCTTGTAATGGCGGAAATGATGGTTCGGCTACTGCTTCTGCTACGGGCGGAACAATGGCATATTCTTTCGCGTGGTCTAATGGAGACCTAACCGCTATAGCTACAAACCTTTCAGCTGGAAACTATACTGTGACCATTACGGATGCAAATGGCTGTTCTGATACCGCAAGCGTCACTATTACAGAACCTTTACCAATTACACTGGTAACCACAACTTCAAACGTATTGTGCTTTGGAGCGGCCAATGGAACTGTTTCGGTTGTTGCATCTGGAGGAACAGCGCCCTACACTTACTTGTGGTCTACTGGAAATACGTTAAGCACTGCCACTAATTTGAGTCCTGGCACATATGGAATTACCGTAACTGACGCGAATGGTTGTACTGAAAATTCCACTGCGACCATCACACAACCTACCCAATTGATTGCTACAGCTGTAGTTGATAGCAATGTTTCTTGTAATTCCGGAACCAATGGTCAAGCATCGGCCTCAGGTGCAGGTGGAACAGCACCGTACACTTTTAGTTGGTCGAATGGGGATTTAGATTCTCTTGCTGAAAACCTTTCTGCAGGAACTTTCACAGTTACTATCACAGATTTCAATGGTTGTATAGATACTTCTAGCATCATCATCACAGAACCGACTATGCTTGTTCTTTCAAGCACTGTGGCAAACAACGTTTCTTGCTTTGGTGGTATTGATGGTTCTGCTAGTGTAAACGCAACAGGAGGAACTTCACCATACACCTACTTATGGTCTAACGGCTCTACAAATACGAATCTGACAAACCTTGCTGCTGGAACCATTGCAGTGACTGTCACAGATGCTAATGGTTGTATTGACACAACTTCGATTCTAATCTCTGAACCAGCATTGCTTATTGCTTCGACTGCAGTAACAACCAATGTATCTTGCAATGGCGGGAATGATGGCGCTGCTTCAGCGCTCGGAGTTGGAGGAACAATGCCATATACTTATGCTTGGTCAAACGGAGCTACAACAGCTTCCATCACTGGACTAAGCGCTGGAACATATACTGTAACAATTACAGATGCAAATGGATGTACAGATGATGAGCCCGTCACTATTACTGAGCCTACTATACTTGTTGGTTCTGCTGCACTAATCAATAATGTTTCTTGCAATGGAGGTAATGATGGATCGGTTTTCGCTATTGGATCTGGAGGAACAGCTCCTTACACTTACTCATGGTCAAACGGAGCCACGGGTGATACCATCTCAAGTTTGTCTATAGGATCTTACATTGTCACAATTACTGATTTCAACAACTGTGAGGATACTGCAAGCATTACAATTACTGAGCCGGCTGCATTAGTCGCAAGTGCTTCAGCATTGAACAATGCTCTTTGTAGCGGCAGCGCCTCAGGTATCGCACTTGCAACTGAAACTGGAGGAACTGCTCCTTATACTTACGCTTGGAGTAATACCACAACAATGGATACTGCGATTAACCTTGCTGCAGGAACATATACTGTAACAATTACAGATGCCAACGGATGTTTCGACAGTGCTTCAGTCACGATCGTAGAACCTAGCAATGTTGTTGCAAATGGAATTCTAATTTCAGATGCAGCGTGTAACGGAAGTTCAACTGGATCTGCCGAAGGTGATCCAACTGGCGGAACGGCACCTTACACTTATTTGTGGAACAACGGAGCTGGAACTGACACTATTAACAACCTCTCTGCAGGTTCTTACTTCCTTACTGTCACCGATGCCAATGGATGTACAGGATTTGATACAGTGAATATTTCTGAACCAGCTCTTCTAGTTATTGCAGTGGACAGCATCAACGATGTATCTTGTAATGCAGGCAACGATGGATTCATCACAACAAGCACTTCTGGTGGAACTGCCCCCTATTCATACTTATGGAATAACACAGCTACAACAGATAGTATTTCAGGGTTAGGCGCTGGGTCATATACAGTAACGGTAACGGATGCCAATGGATGTACTGCCTCAATTAACCCGATTGTTCAAGAACCATCTGTATTGAACAGCTCAATCTTAATTTCAGACGTGAACTGTAATGGTGGAAATGACGGATATGCGATAGCGAGTGGAAACGGAGGGACTGCTCCATATTTATATTCTTGGAGCACGGGTTCTGCTATTGACTCAACTGGAACACTTTCAATTGGATCTTGTATTGTAACCATCACTGATGATAACGGCTGCACTGTAATTGACACTGCAGTAATCAACGAACCAGCAATTCTTGTTTCGAGTATCGTTTCCACAGATTCAGTGAATTGCGCGGGTGACTCAACGGGTTCTGCAATAGCCGGAGCCGTGGGTGGAACAAGCCCATACACATACTTTTGGACATCTCCGATTGGTACTGCTAACGATAGTTTATTATCTTCTATTCCAACAGGTTTATATTCTGTTATCATAACTGATGCGAACGGTTGTACTGATACAGCTGATGCCCAAGTTGACGAATATCCAGCGATTGCATTAACAATTGATTCAACATTAGATGTCACTTGTGCCGGAGGTAATGATGGGTACGCATCAGTAGTAGCTACTGGTGGTGCTGGAGGATATACATACCTCTGGACGAATGGAGCAACAGGAATGAGCACAGATACATTGATGGCAGGTTCTCAGTGTGTGACCGTTACAGATGCTAATGGTTGTTCTGAAACAATCTGTGCAACGTTGAATGAGACATTCAGCTTGCCTGTTGTTGATCTGGGAAATGACACGCTTTTGTGTGATACCATTTTCACCATTACGTCTTCAAATGCAGTTTCATACGCTTGGAACACCTTAGAAAATACTCAGAGTATTAATGTTCAAACTGCTGGAACTTATACAGTAACGGTAACCGATTCTAACGGATGTGAAAACTCAGACAACATCGTGGTTAACTTTAATCCTTATTTGAATTTCGACATCACTACAGACAGCACACTTTGTGCAAGTGCGACTGGCTCTGCTTCCATCGTAAACTTGACCGGAGGTGGCGGCTACATTGTGAACTGGAGCAATGGTCAAAACGGAGGAATAACAGCTTCTGGCTTGTCATATGGACCTTACAGCGTGAGTGTTACCGATGCTAATGGTTGTCAAGCAACCGAATCGTTCTTTATATATAACAATACAGATCTAGAATTCGCTTTAAGCGCTAATGATGTATCATGCTTCGGAGCAAATGATGGTCAAGCCACTGTGACTATACTTGATGGTACTGCTCCATTTACATACAATTGGTCAAATGGAACTACAAATGATACAGCCTCCAACCTAATGGGCGGCACGTATTCTGTTACAGTTTCTGACAGTAACGGGTGCGAAGTGATTGATTCGGTTGCGATCAGCGAGCCTGACCAAGTAACCTACAACATCGTTAGTTCAGATGCTAACTGCGGAGCTAATGATGGTTTTGCTGCAGTGACTAATGTTTCACCTGCTGGAATTTATTCTTACGCTTGGAATGATCCATCTTCTCAAACAACAGATACAGCTTCAGCGCTTGGTGCAGGAGTTTACCAAGTAACTATTACTGCAGTCAACGGTTGTGCTGATTCAAGCACTGCTATCGTCAGTAACATCAACGCTCCTACTTTGGCGATGAGTGCTATTGATGAAACATGTGAAGGTTCTGGAAATGGATCGGCTATAGTTGATGCTACGAGCACATCACCATTAACTTACATGTGGTCTGATGCCTTAATGCAAACGACAGATACTGCTTCAGCACTTGGCGCAGGATTGTACTTTGTGACATTGACCGATGCATTTGGATGTATAGGAATTGATACGGTAACAGTAAACACACTAAGCCCACTGCCAATGCCAAACTTAGTTTCTGACTCATTGGTTTGCGAGAGCAGCTTTGATTTAACTCCTGGTGCCGGATTCACATCTTACTTATGGTCTGATGGTAGCAATGGTGATACATTAAACATTACTGCTTCTGGAATATATAGCGTAACTGTAACCAACGCAGGTGGTTGTGAGAATGTAGATTCTGTTGACATCACATTGAGTTCACCGATTGCCTTTACAAGCACGATCAACAACTCGAGCTGTAGTCAAAACACAGGTAGCATTACTCTTGTAACTTCTGGCGGAACTGGTAGTATTGAATATAACTGGAGTACAGGCGATACGTTAACCTTCATTGATTCTGTTGGAGCGGGAAATTACCTTGTTACCATTAGCGATTCTGTAGGATGTTCAGTGGAAGCCGACTTTGATGTAGACAATATCAATGCTCCAGTTGTAACAATTAGCACAACTGATTTGAGCTGTTTCGAGGATAACAGTGGAACAGCAAGTTCAGCGATAGCTGGAGGAACTGCTCCGTTCGCTTATGCTTGGAGCAACGGTTCTATTGGGTCAAGTGTGAATGGATTGGCAGCCGGGAACTATGACCTTACAGTGGTTGACGATAGTGGTTGTGTAGTTGTTGAAACATTCACGATTGCAGAACCTAATGAAATCAATATTACAATAAGCTTTGTTCAGCCTACGTGTGGTGACACGAATGGCAGTGCAATAGCTACTGTGACAAACAGCCAAGGACCAATTGCTTCTTATTTGTGGGATGACCCATCCAACACTGCCATAGCAGATCTTGACCCCATCCCTGCAGGTTTCTACACGGTAACCGTAGTTGATTCAGCGGGATGTCAAGCAGAAGAAAATGTAGCCATAAACAACCTTGGTGCGGCTATTTTGGCTGCTAGCGCAACGGACAACAACTGTTCAAACGAGAATACTGCTTTTGCAACAGTAACTGCCATTGGCGGTGCACCATTTACTTATGAGTGGAGCGATGCCTTATCACAATCGAGTGACACTGCATTCAACTTGTTCAATGGAACATATGCAGTTTCTGTAACCGGAACGGCAGGCTGTATCGCAGTGGACGTAGTAACAATTGGTTCATCCTTTGACGCACCAGTTGTTGAGCTTGGAAATAACCTCAACGCCTGTATTGGGTCTGAAGTAATCCTTACGGCTGGAGGTGGTTATACGAGCTATTTATGGACCACTGGAGCAACTACCCCATCCATCGTTGCAACGCTTTCTCAAACCTACGCGTTGACAGTTGGTAATGCTGCTGGATGTTTCAACTCTGATACGATTAGCGTTCAGTTTGTGACTCAACCAATTGTTGACCTTGGTCCTGATACGATCGTTTGTATTGACGACTTCTCTCCTACTGTTACATTAGACGCTGGCGAAGGCTTCAATTTCTACGAATGGTCAACAAACGATACAACACAAACAATTGACGTTTCTACTGGAGGTCTTTATGCTGTGAGTGCGAGCGAGTTTACAGGATGTGCAGGATCTGATCAAATCATCGTAGTGTTTGACACTTGTGTGAATGTGAATGTTGATGATCTAATGAATACTGCTCCTTCGATTGCAGTCTATCCAAATCCAAACAGAGGATTATTCACGATAGAATCAACCGGATTGCCATTGGGTGATTACCAGATCAGAATCATGAATGCTTCTGGCCAATCTGTATTGAACAAGCAAATGCGCATTACAGGAACTGCTGCTAACCTTACAGAGATGGATCTTCAGACTTCAGCTCGTGGTTTATACATGATGATATTGGAAGGTGAATCAGTAAGAATAGATCAACGTGTTATCATTCAATAATCTGAAATGACATATCCCAAAAAAAGCCCAGCTATATGCTGGGCTTTTTATTTCCTATTCTAGGATACATCTTTATGACTCCTACTTCTCGCTTGATTTCTTTGACTTCGATTTACGTTTAAACATATCGCCAAACGAATCGAATTCCTTCCTCAAAAACAGACCTAAGCCTTGGGTGTAAGGTGCCTGATTTAAAAACGTTGCATTATTATTATTCGACTCGTTAAACGCCCTTGCTCGAAGCGATCCATCTTTGTTGATCTTATACTCAACGTTAAATTCTCCTGCAACATTGCTTGCAGATTGATTTGCACCATTATCGCCTTGCACGCTTCCATTAACTTGAACCAATACACGATCGTTAAGTAACTCAGTAGAAAGGGCAACCTCAGTTTGATTAGCGGAATTTTCATCTCCCGGACGGTAATTCAATCCAACATCCAAATTATCGAAGTATTGAGAAATGTAATTACTGAATTGATTAGTCAACATCTCAACTGTAGTGACTTGAGTAGTTGAAAATGCAGATACACCGCTTCCTTGCGAAAAGAAGTTATTGGTGAGCAAAAGCGAGAATACTTGTTGGTTCATCACCTCTTCGCTTGTCGTGGAAGGGTCAAGTAATTGATTTACGATGTCTGACTCTGAGAAGCCAGGCAAGTCTACATCAAATGAAATCGATGGCTCTAATAGATCGCCTTTCATCATCAAATAAACATCGACCTGGGTTCGATCTTTATAAACATCTGAAGTATCTCCCACGGAAGATGTAAGAGCGATAGGCGAAGCGCGCAAATCATACACGGCTGTAAGATCTAGACGAGCATCTGTTGGATCGCCTGTCCAGGTAATCTTGCTTCCGTTCTGCACAGTAAATTTCTTGTTGACTATATTCTGCAGTGTGAACAAATAGTCTCCTCCCTTGATGGTATAATCTCCATACATTTTGAAAGTTCCCCTATTATCAATATTCAACAGCATATCTCCATTTCCACGCACTTTAATAATGTCCCCCACCTTTTCATCAAAAATGATTTGTAACTCAGAGTCATCGTTAACCGAAAGCTTAAAATCGAGGTTCAATCCTTGCATCTCCTGAGCCAAGGCATCACTCTTTATCTTATTCTCTACTATTTTGTTCTTCGGCTCCACAAATCGGATATAATCTATATCGCTTACATCACCTCCAGCATCCATAGGAATAGAAAGTTTAGTGCCTTTGTTGGTATAGGCATCCACCACAATATTTGTTTGCCCAATGTATCCTGATATTCCAATATCACCAGTAACATAAGCACTACCATAATAAGCTTCGTTCTGCACCAACGAAGTATTCAACGCTTGAAATTGCTCTACCTCGAAAAACAAATCATAGTTGAAGTCTTTGAAATGATCATGAAATATCGATGCCACCAAAGAACCACTATCACCTTTTTGATCAAACACTTTTACATAGTCCAAACCAAAATAATCAGGCTGGATATTGATTTTCGCTTCAGGAATGGAGTATTGCGTATTAAGGTATTGTACTAACCCTGAAAACCCCGAAAGCATTATTTCACCTGTAAGTTGCGGACTCATAATATTGCCGCCAATAGATACCGAACCATTCATTTCACCGTCTAACCCTGATGCATACTTCGAAATGAAAGGCTCAATAATTGACGCTCTAAAACTTTTTAAAGCCACATCTAAATCAAGCTGATCTTCATCGCGAAAGGGATAATATTCGCCTATCACGTTTATATTTCTCGTTCCGTGATAATTCAAATTGAGGTTCGTTTCCAATGCCCTCCTTTCAGAGTTATAATTTGAATTACCCTCAACATTTCCTATTTCAAACTCATCAATAATCAATGAATCAATTAACAGGTCAGCATCAGCTACCAGCATGCTATTAAGATGATACACATCAACCTCGCCTGAAAACAGACCCACTACATTATTCGATGACAACCCGAAGTTCGTAAGATAAGACAGGTCAAAACGCTCCACATCTAAATACAAGTGCTTATTGGTGCGTGGATTCACTTCACCTCTGCTTGTAATGTGTCCAACATTACTTCTGATATCAAGTCCTTTCATCACCAACCTAGTAGAATCAGCATTGAGATAAGCAGTCTCAGAACTGACCCAACGTTCATTGGCAATTCTAGCATCAAGCTTATGGAGAATAAGATTTACAGGGAATTGTTCGCTGGTAAAAGCCAGCACTTCAAAAGAGCCGCTGTCAGCCAAGGTTGATTGATTGTACCACTCTACCGATGTTTCGAGTGAATCGCTATACAACTTTGAGGCTAACTTCAAATTATCGAGAAAGTAATCTCCTGAAAAACTAAAGGCATCTGCTGACATGGCAAACCCAAGTGTATCCGCAAATGGCTTAGCCGAAAAAGTTTGCTTTTTAAACGATATGGACCCTAGGTTCCACGACAACGTATCCACGTCCAAATTCATAAAGTCATCCTTCGCCCTGACCATACCAGAAATCCGAATCGGGTTTAATACTTTCAGATCAGGATGAATGAAGGTCATAAGATTTTCATCATTCTTGATTTTCACTTCATAGTCAAAGCGCTGACTCGTATCAACTTTACTCAAACTGATATCAGCAAAATACTCTGGCGCATATGCCTTGCCAACTTTAACAAAGGCATAAGGCAAATCCAGCAAATTGGTTCTTCCTTTAAAATGGGCTTCGGCAAAATCTGTCACTAAAGCGATATCATGTCCTTTTGCAATAAGGTTGTCGGTCAATAACACCGTATCTAGATGAATTTCATTGTTTTGATTTGAATAATTCAAATCATTTAGGCGCAGCAAGCCGTTCAAGTTCTTGAATGAATTGCCTTTCATTTCTAATATAAGCATGGTTGACACTACTCCAAACGTATCTTTCGGGATGAGATTCAAGGGAGCGAGCTTTAGATCTGTCACTCGGCTCACACAGGTTACTTGTGGAAACTCATCTTTAAAATCGACCTTTCCAGTGAAATCTAGAATCAGGTTGGGATCTTTAAGTGACAAATTGCCTTCAAAAACTTCTTGATCAATACCACCATCGATAGTAATGTTTCGATAGCTATATCCTAGCGCATCAAAACGAGCAACTTCACCTTTCGCGTTTATCTTCACTTTTTCCATTGTGAATTCACTTCCTTCAAGATCTAGATCCACCGCTATATCACCCAAGGATGAGGACTCCAGCATTCTTCCCAATTGAAATGATTTGGTGCTTAGATGTCCTGAATAAGAGATTTTATCTTCACCTGTTTTAATGTTAATGTCGGTTTTCAATGTCCCCAACTCAGACTTAAGAGTTCCGAAGGTTACGAAGTCACTTGTAAATCCCACATAGGAGCCTTCGAACACCATGTTCCCCATGTTATGCAATTGGGATGGAAGTGAAATACGAATCGCGCCATCACCAGTCGGTATGGAAAGCATCTCAAGATCGGATGCCGTAAATGCCAGTTGATCTGCCTTAGCGTTGATGAGCATAGCTTGTGGATCGGGTAAACCTTTGATACGCACTTTTCCAGAAAAGAAACCAGAACGCGCAAACTCTAAATAGTCGATATCCCCGCGCAAATAAGCCAACGTACCATACACGCTTCCACTTATTTTCATTGGAGTCAGAATGCCATTAACATAGCGAGAGAAATAGGCAATGTCAGTAAAATTGACGTCTGAATTCTCTAATCGTGCAGCCAGGATTACCTCTGTAAAAAACTCAGAAAACGAGGAGAAATCGTCATAGTACATGGCATATTCACCTTCCACCACCGATCGATTAGTGACTAATTGTAGCTCTTTGCACTCCATGGATTTATCACTGAGTGAAAATGCCGTATTCAAGCATCGAACTTTGAACCCACTTTTTTCATTAAGGTGTAAACCTCGCACATTAGCCGTAAGTGAATCGTTAAAAGCAACATCAGTAACTCGTCCTGACAGACCGGAAACAAGTAAATGATTAAAATCCACTTCTCCTTTATCGCGATAATCAGAATTCGCATCATCATATCTAAAGCTCACCCCTTCCAACACGATTTCATCGCACATTACAGAAAAGGTTGTTTTGTTCGAATCTTCTTCTGTGCTTTTAAAGGCATCCAACACGAATTGAAGATTAGTAAGAGTATCGTTTTCTGGTTTATACAAGTTAAAATAGACATTCTTCAAACCGATATGGTCGATGTTGAGTCTCTGCTTTTCTCGATCAAAAGAGGTTAAATCCAATCGTATCGTTTCGGCATACAACAAAGTATCTTGACTCTGATCGTAAATCATCACGCCATCTAAACGCAGAGTTTTAAAAGGTTCGAGGTACAAACTTTCGAGTGAAACCCGTGTTTTGAGATAACTCCCGCCAAGCGCCACCGCTTTAGCAACTGCATATTTTTGAACGGATGGAATGAAAAGCAGCCCACCAAGAATGAAAGGTATAGCGCCCAACAGCAATAGAATAACCGCAATCATTCGCAGCAGCTTTTTGGTAGATTTGCCGTTGGTTTTCACTGAATTCAAAGTTCAAATTTACGCTAAAGCGTGCAGCACATTACAATACTTGGCATAGAGTCTTCTTGCGATGAAACTTCAGCATCTATCATCAAAAATGGTCGTGTGCTAAGTAATTTTATTGCCAACCAAGATATTCATGAAAAATATGGAGGTGTTGTACCCGAGTTGGCTTCTCGAGCTCACCAGAGCAACATTGTGCTCGTAATTAAAATGGCTATTGATCAAGCGGCCATCAAAATTGAAGATATTGATGCCATCGCATATACTGCTGGCCCTGGATTAATTGGGGCGTTAATGGTTGGCAGCAGCTTTGCAAAAGGACTTGCTATCAGCTTGAACAAGCCATTGATTGAAGCACACCACATGAAAGCACATGTGCTCGCGCATTTCATTGAAGAAGAGGGTAAATCCTTGCCTTCACTTCCTTTTCTATGTTTGACAGTTAGTGGTGGACATACTCAAATTGTGATGGTAGATGAACCTTTGAGTCAAAAAGTAATAGGAACCACTATTGATGATGCTGCTGGGGAAGCATTTGATAAAGCAGCAAAAATTCTGGGTCTTCCTTACCCTGGAGGCCCGCTCATTGACGAATACGCACAACGTGGCGATCCATATAAATTCAAGTTCCCAATTTCAGATATTGCTGACCTCAACTTTAGCTTCAGTGGATTGAAAACTGCTGTACTCTATTTTGTGAGAGACAACATCAAAGTCAATCCCAAATTTGTGGGAGAAAACCTGAACGACATCTGTGCCTCAATACAACACACCATCGTAGAAACCCTGCTCTTGAAATTTGAAAAAGCCATCGAACAGACGGGAGTGAAGAGTGTTGGAATTGCAGGTGGAGTATCCGCTAATTCGCTTTTAAGGAATCGGATGTTAGAACTTAACAAAAAAGGATGTGATGTATTCGTTCCGAAGTTCGAATTTTGTACCGACAATGCGGCAATGATTGCAATCTATGGACACTACATGTATCTGGAAAAACAATTTGGCAACCTTAGCACTGCACCGCAGGCGCGCATGGGGTATTAACGCCATTGCTATTTTTTCCTTGTTATTTATTGCGGTTTGTGCTTCTGCTCAATCATTCAATTCCTCTTCTGAGCCCAAAATTCCAGATACCAAACGACTCTATTTGAAAGTAAATCCACTGAGTGCATTGGTTGGCCCTATTCCATTGACTTCTGAATATGGCTTGCGTTTTGAAATGGTAGTCAACCATAGGCTTACCTATCAAGTGGGCGCTGGCTATCTTGGAAAATCTTTGGTGTTGCAATCCAGTCTTGTGCCTGACTCAATCAAATCAATTTGGAACGAATACCAGTTTCCTGGCGTCCGATTGCAGGGTGAAATGCGCTATTATTTTGTAAAAGCTAAAATGGACAAAAACCTAAGCGACTACTTGAGCCCTTCCGGACTATACATTGCATTGCATG
>Ga0115569_10001658_pt1 | contig 17192 bp, 13 predicted proteins | sample COGITO_mtgs_1205_2_FD_87295 | JGI IMG/M metagenome (GOLD analysis project Ga0115569, IMG submission 87295) | Pelagic marine microbial communities from North Sea - COGITO_mtgs_120503 | ecosystem: Environmental > Aquatic > Marine > Epipelagic | place: Germany:Helgoland, sampling site Kabeltonne... | reverse complement strand
TACAACGCGTGTTGAAAATCTGTCTGTCAGGTCATTGATGTCGATTAGTGGTTCTGCCTGGCTCTCTGACGAAATTGCGCCCAAAAAGCCAAAAGATGCGGCAAGCAGCAATAATAAACCTGGCAATCCTATATTGTTAATCATTTTATAACACCTTCCCCCATTTATCATATTGAGACCACCAAACGCCTTTTATATCAAGACCCTACTTTGCCATCGTGTGAGCTTGGGTTTTTACGATATTGGAAACTGCGTTCTAAGTCGTCTAACAAACTGCGACCGCCTCAACCTGTACTGCCCAGTAACCGCATTTTAAGGGATGCCGCGCGCCTGTTTGTTGTGCGATTTTGCGCGGGGTAATCGATTAGCCACCATTGTATTTAAGGTCAAATTAATCATAAAGTTTCTCAATTAAACCTGCTTTTGACAGTTACCGTGTCCTCGTTTCTATTGCGAGGTGCTTTTCATGCGCGCCGCAATGATAGCATTGACTTTGATAATTGGTCCGGCGGTGAGGGCTAATGTTATCATGCACTGTGGCCCATCAAAGGGTTAATCATGTCTTTTTAAAGATCGTTTGTGGAATCTAGAACGCGTCTGCGTGGCATGAGGAGCAAATAAATAAAAGCCGAATAATACTGTCAAAAGAAGGGGCAGGTTAGGGTATTCTTTTTGGCGATGCTAGAAGCGGTAAGGTCTATCACTCTGATGATGCTGAAGTAATCCGTCCCCATTGGAGCGAGAGATACATAACAGTAGGAGCCCGTCACCCCCCTTACGTGTCATCAGGTGAGGGCGCTCTGGTGCGGTGCGACGATCTCTGTCACGCTGCGGTTACAGCAACATACCATGGGAACAATTCGTTGAGGCGTGTGATTTTGCGGTAAGCGCTTCTGGCGAGTACCCAAGTGAACTAGGCTTGGAGATCCACGACGTTGAGCTTGGCGGTTTCGATCAGGGTATAGGCGATGGCCGCAGCTTTTCTGCCACCCCAGTGCGAATTGCCTTCGAATTCGTCCCAGCAGAACCTAATTAATGCCTTAAACGGTCTAAATACGGGTTTACAATTGTCTGACGCTTGAGCCTTCACTTTGCTCCTGTGGTAAAATCTGCAAATTCTAACGTTGATGTCCGCTTCGATCTTTTGTTCAAGACCGGCTTGGCGGGCACAGTCGTTGCAGACGCTAACTGTCAAACCGTCTTCGGTTAACGATAAAAAAATACGCACAAAAATCGGTGAAGATGAAACTTTGTGCACGTCAAGTGATTTTACACCCAATTTCAGGTGAATTCATTCAAGTCATAGACAGATTGTTCAAATGTTGGCCTGTCCCTGACGGGAAATCGAGTGCCACGCGAGAGTGCAATCGTGGAAGATAACGACCTTCGCGTGGCTGCAACAAGAAGCTGCGTAACCCGCATATCAGTACGTTTTAGGCTTGCCTAGCATTGATGTTCAGGAGCGCAGCGATAATTAGGAGATTAATCCTTTGTCTATACGTTTCACTCTGCTCTCTACGATCTCTGCTGGCTTCATGTCTGTCGCTGGCTCAGCTGTTTTGGCCGAATGCGCCACACCTATCAAAGTCGGTGTGCTACACTCCCTTTCTGGTTCTATGGCGATTTCTGAGACCACACTAAAAGACGCGATGTTGATGCTGATTGAACAGCAAAACGCCAAAGGCGGATTACTTGGCTGTGAACTGGAAGCGGTTGTTGTCGACCCCGCATCTGATTGGCCGCTATTTGCTGAAAAAGCCCGTGAGCTTTTGACCGTTAATGAAGTTGACGTTATTTTTGGCAACTGGACATCCGTGTCACGCAAATCTGTTCTGCCTGTAATCGAAGAATTGAACGGCCTGCTGTTCTACCCGGTTCAGTATGAAGGCGAAGAGTCTTCTAAAAATGTATTCTACACGGGGGCCGCGCCAAACCAGCAAGCGATACCTGCAACCGATTATTTCCTAGACGAGCTTGGGGTTGAGAAATTCGCATTGCTTGGCACAGACTACGTGTACCCGCGCACAACCAACAACATCCTCAAATCCTACCTCGAAGACAAAGGCATTGCCGCTGAAGACATCTTTGTGAACTACACGCCATTTGGTCAGTCTGACTGGGCGACAATCGTTGCTGATGTTGTTGCGTTGGGCGAAGACGGCAAACAGGTTGGTGTTATCTCAACAATCAACGGCGACGCAAACATTGGCTTCTACAAAGAACTGGCTGCGGCTGGCATCTCTGCGGATGACATTCCAGTTGTTGCATTCTCTGTGGGTGAAGAAGAGCTTTCCGGTTTGGACACATCAAACCTTGTGGGCCACTTGGCGGCTTGGAACTATTTCCAATCGGCAGAATCTGCAGCCAACACCGACTTTATTGCCGCATGGAAAGCCTTTGCCGGTGAAGACCGTGTAACCAATGATCCAATGGAAGCACACTTTATCGGCTTCAACATGTGGGTGAATGCGGCAACAGAAGCTGGAACAACTGACGTAGATGCCGTGCGTACAGCGATGTACGCTCAAGAGTACCCGAACCTGACAGGCGGCACGGCCGTTATGTTGCCGAACCACCACTTGGCCAAACCAGTCTTGATTGGTGAAATCCAGGCCGACGGTCAGTTCGACATCATCAGCCAAACCACTGAAGTTCCAGGCGATGCGTGGACTGACTTCTTGCCGGCTTCTGCGGTGCTGAAGTCTGATTGGAAAGACCTCGGTTGCGGTATGTACAACGTCGAAACTGAAACATGTGTTCAACTGACATCTAACTACTAAGCCTATGATTCAGGCGCGCGATCCCTTTGTTGGGTAAAGTTGCGCGCCTGTTTTTAATCAATTGAAAGATTTAATATGCGCTCTGCACTTTTTGCTTTGATCCTTATTGTCTACGGTATGCCCGCCTTATCGACACAAACGCTTCAGCCTATTCTGCAGATCTATGCCAGCGAAATAGCAAAACCATCGCGCAAATCTGTGGGTGAAACCATCGACGCTATCGCAGCCGCGGGTCTTCCCCAAGTCACTGTGTTCTTTGAACAATGGTCGCAAAAAAACATCTGGCAGCATAACGATGGCACCTTCTTTGTCGCTACTGCGGCAGGAGATAGTCTCACCCTAACCGATTTAGACACACAAGAGACAACGACCGGTTCTAAATCTGATTTCAAACAAATCAAACCCAATGGTGGCGTGCGCCGTTTGATTGGAACGGCTTTGGTTCAATTCCAACTTTTAGACCCCGACCTGTCACGGCGCGAAGCAGCCGTAGACTCAATCGCACGTCGCCCCGAAGCGGCGCAGTTAGCCCCTTTGTTGGCCTCAATTGACGGTGAGGTAGATCGTATCCTTAAGGCGCGTAAAATCCAACTGGCCAATTTCATGGCCGCTAGTTTTGCCACAGTCACGCAAGAGCGCCTTGTGGCTATCAACAGTCTTTCGGTGGACACATCCGTCGAAGCCCGCGCTGTCCTAAACCAAATTTTGGCGACATCCACAGAGGTTGCCAGTGTGATTCCTGAGGGCAACATCGCCAGGGTTCTTGATCCGTTGGTGGCGCCGGACCAATTCTATGACGTCTTGGTTGAAGCAAACTTGGCACCACCCAAGCAGACCGCAAGCGATATCAAAAAAGCGCTTGAGGCACATATTGTAGAGGGGCGCATTGCGGGTTTCCCGCTGGTTCAAATGGACAACCCATTGATGCGTGAAGCTGCCTATACCGCTTTGGCGAGGGAGGGGCTTGTGCCTGCTTTGATAACCGAGGCGGCCCGTGATGCGGCGCTCTCAAGCCATGTATTTTATGAACGATACGCAGAACCAAATGCGCAGATCACTACAGCCGCGCACGCCGCACGAAAATCAGCAAACAACCGCGTGGCAACAGCGCAGTTTGCTGATCTGACATTGGATGCACTCTCGCTGGCGTCGATCTTCTTTTTGGCGGCGATCGGTCTTGCGATCACCTTTGGTGTCATGGGGGTCATCAACATGGCCCACGGTGAATTCATCATGATGGGTGCCTATACTGGCTATGTCGTGCAACTGTTCATTCCCAATTACACCGCATCGATCTTTGTCGCCTTGCCCTTGGCTTTTGCCGTAACGTTTGTGGCTGGGGTCGTGATGGAGCGGTTGGTCATTCGACGCTTGTATCACCGGCCTTTGGAAACGCTTTTGGCGACCTTTGGGATTTCTATTGCTTTGCAGCAATTGGCCAAGAACGTCTTTGGCACGCAAGCACGTCCACTTACATCCCCCGATTGGCTGGCAGGGGCTTGGGTCGTAAATGACGTCATCCAAATCAGCTACATCCGGATCGCAATCTTTATACTAGCGCTGCTGTTCCTTGGCCTGATCATCTATATCCTCAAAAGAACCCGTCTAGGACTTGAGGTTCGCGCTGTGACGCAAAACCCTGGAATGGCGTCGTCCATGGGGATCAACCCTGACCGCATCAACATGATGACCTTTGGACTTGGTTCTGGCATCGCGGGTATCGCAGGGGTTGCGATTGGGCTTTATGCTAAAGTGACGTCCGAGATGGGATCAGACTACATCGTTCAAAGCTTTATGACCGTTGTGGTTGGGGGCGTGGGCAATGTTTGGGGCACACTGGCAGGGGCCGCCATGATTGGCTTTGGCCAAAAAGGGATCGAATGGCTGAACCCTTCTAACACTTTGGCCGCTCAAACCTACATGATCCTATTCGTTATCCTGTTCATCCAATTCCGACCCAAAGGCATTGTTGCCCTCAAAGGCCGCGCGGTGGGAGAATGATTATGGAACGTACATTTATTGTCAAAAACCCGTCTGTTCTGTGGTTCTTGCTTGGGCTCTCGGTATTCACGATTGTAGTGACCATCTCAAGCGAGTCTGCGGGCTCTTCCGTAATCTCGACCTCGTTACTCAAAACCTTGGGTAAAACATTGTGCCTGTGCCTTGTGGCTATCGCTATGGACGTTGTTTGGGGTTATTGTGGGATCTTAAGCCTTGGACACTTCGCGTTCTTTGGGATTGGAGGCTATGCAATTGGCATGTGGCTGATGTATGATCGTACCAAAGACATCATTGTTGGATCGCTCGATAACAACATTTTGCCGCCAACACCTGATGAGGTGACAACCGCGATTGGCACCCAGATTTTTGGTGTTGTGGGCAGTTCAGAATTTCCACTCATCTGGGCATTTTCGCATTCGCTTACATTGCAACTTTTGGCTGTCGTTCTTGTGCCTGGATTGATGGCCTTGGTCTTTGGTTGGCTGGCATTTCGCAGCCGCGTTACAGGGGTCTACCTTTCGATATTGACCCAAGCGATGACCCTCGCACTTTCGCTTTACCTTTTCCAAAACGATACGGGGTTGCGCGGCAACAATGGGCTGTCTGGCTTGCAAAATATTCCGGGTCTTGATGCCGTATCACAAGCCACGCTATCGCTTTGGTTTTTCTGGGCTTCTGCTGTTGCGTTGGGCGCTGGCTATGTGTTTTTTGCGTGGATGTTGGCGGGAAAATTTGGTTCCGTGATCCGCGCCATTCGCGACGACGAAACGCGGGTACGGTTTTTGGGGTATCACGTCGAAACCTACAAGCTGTTCATCTTCACCACCACTGCCATGATCGCCAGCATCGCAGGGGCGCTTTACTACCCCCAAGCGGGAATCATCAATCCTGCAGAAATTGCCCCAATCGCTTCGATCTATTTGGCGGTCTGGGTTGCGATTGGTGGGCGTGGCCGACTCTACGGTGCGGTGATTGGAGCCGTGCTCGTCTCGCTTACGTCGTCATGGTTCACAGGCGGCAATGCACCAGACATCAACCTTAGTATTTACATCGTCAAATGGACAGACTGGTGGCTGGTACTTCTTGGGCTGACCTTTGTTGGGGTCACGCTATTCTTCCCCAAAGGCGTCGGCGGCTTGTTTGATCTGGCCTCCAGTCGCAGGAAGAAACAACAATGAACACGCTTTTAGAAGTCTCAGGTATAAGCGTCAGTTTTGATGGGTTCAAAGCGATCAATAACTTGTCCATCCAAATTGGTGAGGCAGAGATGCGCGCTATTATTGGCCCCAACGGTGCCGGGAAAACGACTTTCATGGATATTGTGACAGGTAAGACAAAACCACAGGAGGGCTATGTCATCTGGGGAGAAAAATCGGTGTCCTTGCTGGATATGAACGAAAGCCAAATCGCCCAAGCGGGCATCGGGCGCAAGTTCCAAAAGCCGACTGTCTTTGAAGAACAAACCGTGCGTGAAAACATCACGATGGCACTAAAAAATCCGCGCAGCCCATTAGATTTGTTATTCAACCGCGCGGCCAAGGATACAGAAGATCGCGTGCGTGCCATCAGCGACGACATAGGGCTGACGGATGCGCTGGGCCAGCTTTCGGGCGCGCTGAGCCATGGCCAGAAACAATGGCTAGAAATCGGTATGTTACTGGCCCAAGATCCGCGCCTTTTGCTGGTGGATGAACCCGCCGCAGGCATGTCCGCAGCCGAACGGGAGCAGACAACTGATATTCTAGTGCGGGCTGCCAAAACCCGCGCGGTTGTGGTCGTAGAACATGACATGGAGTTTGTGCGCCGCCTCAAGTGTAAGGTCACCGTTTTGCACCAAGGGTCCGTTTTAGCTGAAGGATCATTGGATCATGTCACCAAAAATCAAGACGTCATTGACGTGTACCTGGGGCGATAAACTATGTTGGACATCCAAAACCTAACCCTGAAGTACGGGCAAAGCCAAATCCTGAACGATATGTGCCTGACAACCAAAGCTGGTGAAGTCACAGCCGTGATGGGCACCAATGGCGTTGGTAAAACCAGCCTGCTCAAGGCGATTTCAGGGCGCCACCCCTATGTAGATGGCACTATCACTCTGCAAGGGCAGGTCATCAATCACCTCAGCCCGTTTGACGCTGCAAAGGCAGGGATAGCCTATGTGCCCCAAGGGCGCGAAGTCTTCCCTTTGATGACTGTGGTGGAAAACCTTGAGACGGGCTTTGCTTGTCTGGACAAATCAGATCACAAAGTTCCCGATCACATTTATGATCTGTTCCCGGTCCTGCATGATATGGCAGCGCGGCGCGGTGGGGACCTCTCAGGTGGCCAACAGCAGCAGCTCGCGATTGCACGCGCTTTGATCACGCGCCCCAAGGTGTTATTGCTGGATGAGCCAACAGAAGGTATCCAGCCAAACATCATCCAACAAATTGGCCGCGTCATTCGCATTCTGTGTGATCAGGGTGATATGGCGATTGTTTTGGTCGAACAGTATTTCGACTTTGCCTATGAGCTTGGGGACGAATTCACGGTGATGAAACGCGGAGCCGTATCGTTCAATAAGCGCGCCAACGGCTTGGAGCGCCAAACGCTTTATGATGCTGTGATGGTTTAAGACATAGGGTCGTTAAACCCGCCGATATTGGCCAACAGGCTGATCACCTTTTCAGGACCAATGCCGTTGCGGAGGCTGGTAAAGACAAAGGGCTTGTCGCCGCGCATCCGCTGCGCATCACGTTCCATCCCATCAAGTGAGACACCAACGTGGGGGCGAGATCGCTTTTGTTTCTGACTAACACGTCTGAGTTGGTGATAGCAGTTCCACCTTTGCGGGGGATTTCTTCACCCGCAGCAACGTCGATCCCATAGACAGTCACATCCGTCAATTCCGGGCTGAAGGTGGCCGACAGGTTGTCCTCACCAATCTGGATTAGAACGATTTCTACATCCGGATGTCTTCTGCGCATTTGTGCAATAGCGGTTAGATTATCGACGCATCCTCGCGGATAGCGGTATGCGGGCATCCACCCGGTTCTGCGCCAATTACGCGATCTTGAGGTAGGATTTTATTCGCATCAAGGTGTCTGCGTCTTTTTACGTGTAGATGTCATTGGTGATGACACCGATAGAGGTTTTGGTTGTAAAATTTTGGCCAGCGCTGCTGTCAAAATTGTTTTTCCTGCTCTGACGGGACCGCCGATACCGATGCGAAGAGGGCCGTTTTTTATACCATGATCTGTCTCCTTATGTGCAAAAGACAGGTGAATATTGGGTTTCGTGGCGCATGGATGTAATGTCGAATACCGAGGTATTGTTGTGTAGGTCGTCCAATGTCGCGCTGCGCGACTGATTGGCTATTTTAATGCAGTTTGGCGTCAAATTTATTTGTACTTTTTGCCCATCCACTTGTCCCAATGGGACCAAGCGCATTCCGGCTGCCGCTAAATTTGAAATAAGCGACTGCAAATAGATCGTGGTGGTTAGTTCTGGATCGAGGTTAAGGGTAGCAACCGAGCGACCGACAGCAACAGGGTAATACCCCCCCCAAGTTCAATACCCTAAACCGTCTCAACTTTTTCACAAAAAACTCGACCTTGTTGATCTGTATCTTTTAGCCGTTCCACCGACGCAGCAAAGGCCTGTGCATGGGCGTCGATCATCGCAAACTCATCCACTGCCACACCAAGGCTGCGTTCAATAGCATCGCATATGAGCGCGCGCCACTATGTTCCAAAAGGTCTAATGGCCAAGGCGGAAAGGTAGCGGAAGGCATAATTTGTCAATCGCTTATGGCGGTCTCAAGTCCATGCGAGTATGCGGGTGCCCCACTGGAAAATAGGGCGATAGCAGCTGTGACAGCGTAAAAGCGTAAGTGCTCATGCGCTGTCGCACCGTGTTTATGCGAAGGGGTGTGCCTATGGCCGTGTGTGTCAACCGGCATTGAAGTCAAAGCTGTCCAAGCTTTTGACAGCAAAGAACATCGTATAATACATTCGTCAGATTTCTTAAGCTGTAAAAGTAAAGCATCCCCCTCGGCCATTCTCGTCCGCTGCAGGCGCAACAGGGGCTGGGTGTTAGGTTAGATTGAGTGTGGAGGGTGCAGGAACGCCACCTCTATTCACGCATCAATTTCAAGCTAAGCCGTAACGCAGCTCTCGCCGAGTGGCGCCAAATATTGAGCGCATAGATTTAGGCTATGCCAGCAATCCGATGCGTGTTCTCATTAGTCTAACAGTACCCAACCATGGGTCCTGCACACCCGCAGCAAACGTCTGCTTTCCGAAAAGCGCCTCATCAACTCCTCAACAAGCGCTCCAAGCTATCAGATCTAAATTTGGAGAACCGGTTTTTGTCTAATCCGAACCAATCCGCGAGGACGCGGTCGTAGACGACGCGGTAGTCCATTGTGTATGACACATCGCCTTCATTTATATCCCCCAAATCTGGATGTGTCCCCCATATACCTCCATCAAGTGCGCCACTCATTAAGAAATGGGGCGCTGCGGTTCCGTGGTCTGTACCGCCAGATTCATTTTCCAAGGCGCGGCGGCCAAACTCAGAATAAGTCATAACCAAAGTGTCTTCCCAATGGCCGCTCCGCTTCAGTGCTTTGCGAAGGCCACTCAACCCCTTTGCTAAATTGCGCAGCAATGCGTGGTGCCGCCAGGCTTGATTTTCATGGGTATCAAACCCGTTAATCTTTAGTTTTAGCACCGGCGCGTCAATGCCCGCGTCAATCAAGCTGGCGGCCATGCTGATCTGTTTGCCAAAATCACCCGCGTTTATTCGCATCGGGCTTTGATAACGCAAATTGCCGATTTTCTTTGAAATACTGCGCATGGAGGCATCCAATGCGCGACCTCGGTCAAGAACCAATGAGAGGGCCGGGTTCTTGCTATCAACGGTCTTTAACGTCTCAATTTTGGTTCTGAGGTTAGAGAATTGCGCCATCGAGGTCATTGACAGCCAGATGCCCGACGGGGACGCAAACACGCCCATGCCACCGTCAAGGCTGATCCCGTGGGCATCCAATTGTTCTGCGCCCGCAACCCCTTCAATATCTTCAGTGAGCCATCCTGTTTTACCAGAGGCATTCCCGTCACCGCCCGTTTCCCAAATGGCAATCGACTTGAAATGAGAGCGGTTTTGACCTGGGTATCCCAGCCCCTGAAGCACGGCCATATCTCCGGCCTGCCAAGCTGCATCAAGTGGCTTCATCGCGCTGTGAAGGGCCAATTCTTGATCCAAATCGAACACTTCATGCTTGAGCAACCCAATTTTAGGGCGCAGCTCGCGGTAGCGTTCATCCTTAATAGGAACCAAGGTGTTCAGCCCATCGTTCGCGCCGGACAGCTCTACCAAGATCAAACGTCGGCCATTGCGCGCGCTGGCTGCTGCTAATTCGAGCGGCGCTAAGGGAATAGACATTCCCGCAAGAATTGCAGTGATAAGTTCACGACGGTTCATTGGTCAATTTCCCTTCTGTGTCACTTAAGATTAAAAACTGGATCGGCAAAAAGCGCGCCCAGATCGTTTGAAGTTGCCCGCGCAATAGCTGGTGCAGAGGCAAGAAAGAATTTGGCGGTTGCTGCATGGTTCAGTTGGGATTCAAAATCGCCCCAAAACATTTTATCTCCAGGCTGACCCAATAAGATTGGCATTCTGGCAGTGTTAAGAGCCGTCATCATCGACATCATGCCGCCTGTTTCACCGATAGGCTGACGCAGTGAGATTTTTGAGGCGGTTGCCCACTTGGCATGGCGGCTGCGAGGCAGATATCTGTCAATTTTATCGAATACAGTTTTCCAAGTTGCAAATTTGCGCTCACCATTTCTTTGCCGCCAACTGCGCCCTTTGCGTGCTTTCGCGATCATATCTGGGATCGACATCAAAAGGGTGGAAACAAATGCGCTCTGCTCTTTGCTGAGTTCCCTCCATTGCCGATTTTCTTTAGGGGTTCTGCGCCCGCTTAAAGCGAAATTTAAAAACCGCTCGCCGCTTTGATGATTTCTATGAGCAGACCGCGGTAGGGGCCCACCGATACAATCTGGAAAACAGTTGTTTTCTGAAATTTGCAAAACCGTACGATAACTTCCATCATTTGAACGCTCTCGCACGATCCTCAGAACCATGGCTTCTACCATGATCCCTTTGAAGTGTGGTCTCACCAGACCTATCCTAAATGCGTTCCAATTTTTGTTGCTTTTGAATTCCTTAGCGCCGCGGAAAAACACGCGTTCAGCAGTTACCCCATCGCTATTGGACGAAACGCGTTCATCCGAGGGCATTAAGGTTTCGAAATCCCTGAACTCAATTGAACCAGAACAGTACATGCTTCCCGGTGTTTCGTTTCCGTTGCTGCATTGGGTTTGCTGTTTTGCTTTTGCGACGGGAAACTGCCGGCCGGCAAAAGCAAGCCAATCTACAAAGAAGTTTCTGTCACCACCACTCAGTCCACAGCAGTGATCGTTTAGAAAAGCTATAGAAAAGTAATCGGGTTTCAAATCTGATGGAACTTGAAATTGCTTTATTTTCCAATTTAAATCAGCGAATTCGGGCCGGTCGTAAAGTTCGGTGTCAATTCCGCCTTTTGCATTTGTGGTCTTGCTGGACCATATGGGTTTTCTCGAATCGTTCCCATAAGCTGAGACCCTAAACTTGGGTGGGCCCTCGTAATCTTCAGCTGCGTACCTAATAATGATATTGTTGCTTGCGCCTGGCGCGTCCGGTGCTGCCGTCATCATGTTTTCAATCATGCCATCCGCGCTCGCGACTTGAGGCTCTGCTATCAATAGTTCCTCGATCATTTGGTTTCGAATGAGCAACCGTGATGGTGTCAACCAATCAGAGCCTCCAGGCCAACCCGCAACATTTGGCGGATCGAACAGATTTTGGCCCAGCTGTTCAAGACGATTGGGAATCGAGGACCACCACTCAGGTAGCATACCGGTAGAGCGCATTGTTCCAACCAAGAGATCAACGGGGGACTTGATGATCGTGGCCCTATTTTCTGCGGCCCAAAACTGTGGGGCACTGAGCGTTTCGCGTAAAAGCGTTTTGATGTCGTAATCACTTGCTCTGAATGCATCCGCTATGGCGTCCAACTGCTGGGGATCTGAGTTGAAATCAGAGATATAGTTTTTCCAAAACTTCTGCGCGATAAATTTCGCCGTTGTGGGCTGGCGCATCAAAATGTCTACAACGTCATCGCCATCGAACCGGCCACGCCAATCAAATATTGTTTTTGTGCCTCGGTCATGATCCCAAACATTGAATTCAAATTCATCATTGCGCAGCTTGTTAACGCTATAACCCGTTAAGGCGCGCGCGACTTCTTTTATTGTTTTTTCCGCATAGTTTCCTTCGCCTAAGACGAAAAGTTCCATCAATTCTCGTGCTAAATTCTCGTTTGGGTTTCCTTTTCGGCTACTGTTGTTGTCGAGGTAGTCCAGCATCGCTGCATCATGTATCATCGCGCGTGTGAGAACGCGAAAATTGGTATGTCCGTACTTCCGGAGCGCCCAATGTTGCTTCGCCAAGACATGTACATTCTCGTTGAGGCCCGAATATGCCGTTACAAAGTGATTGTGCCAGAAAAGAACTAAACGCTCCCCAGCGGGCTGTTGGGTCGCCAACATTTCACGGACCCACCATAAGCGCAAATCGGCCATTTCCTTGTCGCGCGCGACGCGAAAGTTTTGCTGATCACCTTCCTCCATATCGTTGCGGGCCCAATAAATCGGATACTCATATGAGAAGAAATCGGGTGGGGGTAATTGCGTATTATCCACATCGAGTTTGGAGATTTCACGGCTTATGGCGGCACTTCTCGTAAGACCAACCAAGGCCTGTATTTCCGTTGGATGTGCACCCAGACCGGTCCGTGAGATCAGGTGTCTGGCATCCTCGAAAGACATCGTTTCTTGCAGCCGTGTCTTCTGCAAATCCATGGTCTCATGATACAAATTGAAAGCACTTGTCAGATGGGTGAAAATCTCTGTTGTCAGGCCGTCTGCCCTTGTGGGCGACTGTGTGACCCCGACAGTTTTGAGAGCCTTTGATAAGGCCAGCTCAGTCTGCGGACCCCACAGCCCGTCTGAAGGCCCGGGATTGAAACCAGCTGCACGCAGGGAGTTTTGTATCATAAGTGTCTTAGATGGTTCGGCCAAAACCGCACCCGCTTGAGGTATAAGCAAAAACATAGAAACTGTGAAAACAACTAGTTTAAGGTACATTCTTCCTCCAAAGGGATGGATCTCGCTAAATCAAATTAGTTATCCTCTCTCTGCGCTAAGGTGTGATTATACTGGATTATCGGCTATCGGCAACTGTGGCTCAGGCCGGCTTTGTCAGATAAAAATTGCTTGAAGAGGGCAGGGTGACTTTATAGCGTCTTTGTATGACAAACCATTCTCCAATTAGCTAGTTTAAAACTAACCCTGAAGTTAAACGGCTTGCAGTCATGCTGTATGTTTGATGTCCGCAGTCTCTTTGCAATGTAAAAGATTTACTGTGTCAACGCCGGACTAGAACGCAAACATTGTCTGTTGTCAGCTTTTTGGAACCACGAGCTTTTTAAATAACGAGAATGTTTAGGCTCATCTGATTACTTTTATTATGCGGTCTGTTTGCGGTGTTGCAAGCGTCTTGCTTGTAAGGAGTTTTGTTTGATCATTTCCCTTTGTTGTAGAATGGCTTTGTCACGTCCAAAGTAGACATCAGACGGAGTGACGTTGTTCAAGATCGCAGGATAGCGCTGCCGGTTGTCGTGATCCACGAAGGCTTCGATATGAGCCTCAAGCTCATCGGGCGGGAAATAGTTTTCTAGCAGGCAGGGGGTTTTCAGGGTTTGATGCCAGCGCGCCATCTTGCCTCGTGTTTGTGGATGATAAGGCGCGCCGCAAGAATGCCTCATACCTTTGTCTTGCAGCCATTCAGCCAGATCGCCTGAGACGCAACTAGAGCCATTGTCACTCAGCAGATGTGGCTTGTGAACGGCGCGGACGTGGTCGCTGCAAAATGCTTTCGGCATGGATAACCGACCACCGGATGATTTTAAAGAATGTCCCACTCGCAAATGCTCTGGTGAAATCTTCTGATCTTGGGTATTGCATGCCGAAACTGGAGAGTAGCTGTAATGAAACTTATGATATATTTGACGATCACATGCTGTGTTCTTACGACCAGCGCTTGGTCACAAACTCGTTATTTTCTATTTCCGAGTGAGGTTCGTGCGTACTCGCAGCAATTCTCCCAAACGGTTAATGTTTTTGGAATTGTCCACTCTGTTAAAAATTTGGAGGCAGACACCTTTGGATTTCAATTTTCACTATCAGATAAAAATGAAAGTATAACCGTCGTTTATGAGGGTGGATTACCTGATTTATTTGAACCGGGTATTCCCGCGGTGGTTCACGGTGAATTTGAGGAAAATATTTTCTCTGCGACATCAATTATTGTTAAATTTTCCACCGAATACTTGCCGATACCAGCGCTCAATGAATTGCGTTCATACGGCGTAATGATACCTAATGAATAGTTGGCAATCTCCCCATTTTTAATGGGGCCCACTTGTAGAACTACGCGGCCATTTTCAGTTTCATTGCAGGTATGACCCCGCCGATGGCCGTGTTGGGCAGGTCGTTGTTGTAAGTCCAGAACCATTTCGTGGCCTGATCTTGTGCTTACCTGAATCGTTCTCAAACCAGACGTCAACCCGTCAAAATTCGGATCCCAGACGTCTCCGATCATAGCGTTATTTAAAACAAGAGTTAAGAAAATGTACTCTTATCAATCTGGAGGTTCGTTTCGGCTTTATATTAGAGGTGTTTGATAGGGTATATTTGAATATACCTAAACTTATTGCAATAAGTTGGCCTTTGATTTCGCAATTTTAATCAATCTTTTCAAAACTGAATTCGCCACATGGGGTAATAGAGTGCTTTTAATGATCTCTAGATTATGAAAATCTTTGTCAACCACTATGAGGCCTAACATGCCCATATTACCATGTGGGGTACATTGATATAAGTACACGCCAGGAACTGTAAAAATGACTGAATAAAACGCGTCTATTTCTGATTTTTTGGGAAGGGTGTTCATATTCGGACCTGAAAGAAATTCCACATTATGGCCTTTATTTGTTGGCAACCATTCGACAGTGTCTCCTGCGTCAATGAGGATAACTTCACTGCTGTAGGAGTCATGTGCTGTAAACTCTATTTGAATAGTCTCTGCTAAAGCCAGGTTTGGGATTGCCATAAGGGTCATAATGAAAAATACAGTAAATATCATACGCATGCTTTGCTACTTTAAAGATTTTCGACTCACCCTTATTTGATGAATGATGGTTTAAGATAAGACAATACAATACGTGATAGATGTGCTTCTAGATTTTAGACCAGTTTGCAGCCTGTTTAAGGTGGATTATGGTTTCACTTTAGGCTGCTTGTCTCGTTGCTTCTGTTTTGCTTTCATTGGCTTCGTTCGGGGTCAATATGCATGGGTGGAATGTGGGCGCTCGGCGTTGTAGTAGGTCAAGCATTTTCCGATACCGGCCTTGGCCTCTGATCCGCCTTAGCCAGGCTGCAAACTGGTCAAAAAACTAGGACCACCTCTCGTCGCCACAGGCGTTCCACAGGTTTGTCATTCACTTGCTAGCCTGCATCTCTCAACAAGGCAGCGATCCGGCGATAGCCATATCGACCGTACTGGCGCGTCAGTTCGATCATGTCCTCGACCAAGCGCTCTTCGTCAGCACGCCCCTTTGGCAACCGACGCTGCGTGGATCGGTGCTGGCCCAGAACGCGACAAGCCCGTCGCTCAGAAACTTTGAACTGGTCGCTGCACATGATCAATGCAGGCCCGCCGGCGGGAGGGGCTCCGAAGTTTCCCGATGCGGCCTCTTTCAAGATTAGCTTGTCCAATGTCTGGTCAGAAACCGCACGACGCAGGCGCTCGTTCTCTTTCTGTAGCCGCTTCAGTTCTTTGAGTTGTTCTATGCCCATGCCACCGTGCTTTTTCTTCCAACGGTAATAGGTTTGTTCAGTCACGCTGATCTGTCTGATCGCGTCAATCCGAGGCATGCCTTGCCCCATCAGAAATTCAACCTGCCGTAACTTCACGACAATCTCTTCAGGCTTAGGTCTCTTAATCGCCATCTCTGGTCCTTCGCTTTCCTAACTATAGGGGCGGACCACTGCAAAGGGGGCGGCTCAGTCCTGAAGCGCATCAAACAGACGGTCAAGAACGCCTGCGTCGGCCCAACGACGCATTCGGGTGTAAACCCTTGCGCCACTTGCCAAAACGTGGCGGCAAGGCCCGCCATTTACAGCCATTTTCGGTGACAAAAAGGATGGCATTGATCACAGTGAGGTGAGAAACCCGCACATCGCCGCGTTGAACAGGGAGATAGGGTTGGATCAGCATGTACTAATTTATATTATTTTAATTATAACATATACTTATCATAATTATCCGTAGGCTATAGTGTTAATAGGCCCTAGATGGGTCTGAGCAATTTGAGGGCTCTACAAACAACGCGCTTGCCCAAACTGACCATGAAGAATATAAAATCCATACCCGCAAACTCTCGTTATGAATAAGGCAGCCTCTGCGGGCAGGGGCCATAATCTTCTTATACAGTAATTTTGTACAACGACTGCCCAATGAAGGTAATCGAGTTGTACCAGGCGCGTACATGAAAAAATTGCTAAGCTCACCGAATTTGCGGTATAAAAATGGGGTGCACCAAAAGAAATACTAGTCTGAGAACTTGTTGTCGCGAGCCTAATATCAGGGGTTATGTTTGATTATTTCACCACCTTTTACGATTGTATTGATACTTTCGCCCTGGCCTGAAAGCACTGACAAATCCATCAGTGGATCGCGGTCCAGTATAATCGTATCAGCGAAAGCCCCGGGCATTAGCGTTCCAATCTGACCTTCCATGCGCAATAGCTTGGCAGCGATAAGGGTTGCGCTTTGAATGACCGTTTGGCTGGAAAGCACCCGCCCACGCAATTCAAATTCGCCGGATTGGTGGGGCTGCATCCCCCCGAGCAGATCACTGCCATATGCCATTTGTAGGCCCGCGTCTTGCATGATCGACAGCGATTCCATGCCACGTAAACGCACATCATCTACTTTTACAATCGAGGCCGCAGGCAAACCCATGGAGGCGCCTTCGGATTTGAGTTTGTCATAGGTGATCAATGTGGGGCAGGCGATGCAGCCTTTTTCTGCGGCCAGACGTGCGGTCTCTGCAGTGATCAGATTGCAATGTTCCAACGAATGAACCCCGCATTCAATGGCGCGCAAGATTGCCTCATCGGTATAAAGATGGGCGGACACATAAGTGCCGGTGTTTTGGGCTTCTTCTACAGCAGCGATGAGTTCTGCGCGCGAAAAGCC
>Ga0115569_10001653_pt1 | contig 17215 bp, 8 predicted proteins | sample COGITO_mtgs_1205_2_FD_87295 | JGI IMG/M metagenome (GOLD analysis project Ga0115569, IMG submission 87295) | Pelagic marine microbial communities from North Sea - COGITO_mtgs_120503 | ecosystem: Environmental > Aquatic > Marine > Epipelagic | place: Germany:Helgoland, sampling site Kabeltonne... | reverse complement strand
CTTCACTCCCTTTCCGGGGAGTCCAAAGTATTGAAATAATCGTTGACCTTTTGCTTGTAGTACGGGGTAAGGTCAGCAGGAACGGTGCGCAAAAGTTCTATTTCTTGGGCTTTACGGCGCTCGTAATCTTCCAAGCTGGGGGGCGTATCCCTTGGGTTTTCGCGTGCTGTCTTGGATTCTCGCTCTTCTTTCTCTCCGCGAACACGTTCTGCAGTCTCTGCCTGTAAAAGTCTTGTCAGAATATCTTGCTGTCGGTCCAAGGTGAGTTGGTCGAGTTCGCCATTCACGATGTCCTTCTCGATTTCCTCCATCTCTTTGGCGATCTGTTCTACACCATTTCCTTGCCCAGAACCGTCTTCATTGAGCTGTTTGCCAAGCTCTTGGGTCATTTTTCTGATCGCCGCTTGCTGGGCTGCCATTTGTGCGAGTCCCTTGCTCAATTTTCGTTGGCCTTCTTTGCCTTCTCCTTGGTTCGAGCCCTTCATTTTTTTCTTCATCTCTTCCAATTGCTTGGTGAGAGACTGTTGCATGCCCTTGAGTTGTTTAGCGCTTGGAGAAGGCTTGGAGCCACTTCCACCGGGCTTCTCGCAGTTGCCAGTTCCGGGCTTGTTACAGCTGGATTGATTCTGCATTTGCTGCAACACCTCGTCCAGGAGCAAAGCGAGGTTGTTGAAGGATGTCATCACATACTGCTGGTTGGTGGTGATAATGTTTGTTTCGCGGTCTGTAAAGCCATCTAAAGCTTGACCCATGTGAAGGTTGACGAGGTTGATTTCTCTGTTTACGATGGATTGCAGTTGCGTGACGCGCTTGCTGAGGGCAAACAAGCTGTCTTTGACCATCTCTGCATCGTCTTTGAGTTTCCGTTGAACCTGGCCGTGTTTAACGTAGCGAGGGTCGTCCTTTTGTGTGCTTCCGACAAAGCCCATGAGGTCTTCTTCGTCAAAAGACAGCGTGATGATGTTTTCGAGCAGTGCCCTCAGCGCTTCCATGTCTTCTTCCATGGACTCCTGTTCTCCCTGTTCCATGGAGCTCTGCATCTGCTGGGCCATCTGGTTCATTTTGCCCGCGGCGCTTTTCTGCTTTTCGGATGCCTTTTTTTCTTTTCCGTTGTCAAGTTGTTCGCTCGCGTCGTTCATCTCCTGCTCGATCTCCTCTTGCAGGTCTTCCATGGTCGGAACCTTGTTGGGGTTCTCCAGCTCTTTGTTGAGCTTCTCGGCATCATCTAAGGCCTCCTTGACCTTGTCAAACTCCTTGTTCAATGAATCCTGTTTCGCAGCAAGCTCCTCTTCAGGGGTCTCGCCTTGCTCCGTCTCTTCTGCGAGGGCTTCCTGCTCCTCCGCCAGCTTTTCGAGGTCTGAGATGGCCTCCTCCATTTTTTGCTCCCATTGCAGTTGCTTGAACTGCTCCAGCGCGCGGTCGAGTTCTTGTTCTAGCGACTCCTGGTCGAGGTCCATTTGATCGAGCTGCTCCTCGATTTGCTCCTTGTCGCCTTCTTCGAGCTGTTCCATCAGCTCTCGGAGTTCGTCGAACATCTGTTGGAGCTCATCGGTCATGACCTCGTCCATCAGCTTTTGCAGCTCGTCCTGTTTCTTTTGAATCTCTTCATTCGGCGGGCTGAATTCCGCTTGCTGGTCGTTCTTTTCGCGGTTTTTCTCCTGCATCTCCTCGACCTGCTCCTTGAGCGCCTCCTGCTGTTTGAGCAGTTCTTCGAGGGCGGCTTTTTCTTCCCAACCCAGCTCGTCTTCTTCCATCAACTCGCGCCGCAACTCGCGCATTTGCTCGCGCAGTCGCTTGGCTTCCTCCAGGTTCTCTTCCAGAGCGGCCGTCAGTTCGGCATCGGCGCTGTCCAACCGTTGTGCCAGCTCTTCCTCAGTAGGGGCGGCATAGCGGAAAGTCCGGGAACGGGTGACCTTGGCCCCATTGATTCCATCATTGTCTCGGATTTCAAACCAGTATTCGACTTCGTCGCCAAGGCCGACACCGATGTCGGCCAAGTCCCAGAAATGCAAGAAGCTGTCCTCACGTCCGCGGGGTGCTTCGAGGGTGGCCATGTCCTGTTGACCGCCCTTTGGCCGCCAAACAAACCGAAGGCTGCTGAAGCCGTAATCGTCTTGGACAATTCCATTGAAAGTCAGCCTGGTAAGCGCAGTACTGTCCGAGATCTCTGCCACCCGAATGGTGGGGGGGCGGTCTGTGATGCTGCGCAAACGGTAGCGCACGGAGTCCAACGTTCCCACTGATTCGGACTGTGGGTAAAGCACATAAGTGAGGTCGTTTTCAGCGGTTTTGGAAAAACTAAAACGGTTGCTCACATCGGGGTTCAGACGCTCCATGGATTCTCCCCACCGCAGGCCCAACGCCGTGGTGTTTCGCGTACCCAATTGAAAGGACAACTCTGTGCCTTCGGGCACGTCGATGTCGCCTTCGTTGCGCTGTTGGTATGGGGGAAGCCCCGTGTGCAGGGGTGGTTTAATTTCGATTCTGAGGTCTTGCAGTTCAGGCCTAGGCAGGACCGTCAATCGGAGGTCAAGCGCGGGTGTAGCTGGCGCGGAAACCTCCAGGTTCATGGATTCACGGACGTTGCGAAACACATAGCTCCACTCTCCAGAAGCTGTTCGGTTCATTCGAAAACGACCCTCGCCCGCCTGTACTTCTACTTTGGTGGGCACGACAGTTCCCTCCGTTCGGATGGTCAGCGTAAAGTCAGATTGGGCAATGGCCTCAAGTTCTTGGTCACACATCAACCGGAAGTCAGGAGGAATGACCAGCTCGGTGCGGTGTCGGATCAACCGCTCTGTAGGCGCATCGACGGCCTCCGGCACCAGGATGTACAGGGCTGCAAACACCACCATGGGGGGCAGGACGTACTTGACATAGCGGCGGTTCTCTCCAAAGTCTACAGCAGCGGTAAACCGGTATGGACGCAATTGTTCGCTCCGCTGGTGGATGGAGGCCAACAGAAGCTCCTGCCCTTGGTTGGAAGGCGTGGCATCGGCCCGCTCTTGAAGTTGCAGCGTGTTGAGCAGACGGTCCTCAATTTCAGGGAAGTGTTGTCCAACGATGCGCGCAGCTTGGGCATGGTCTAATCCTCCTCTGAGCCGGAACAACCGCAATGCCGGCCAGGCCAAGTAGCGGATGGTGACCACTGCAATAGTGGCGACAAAAGCGTAGAACAGAACGGTGCGCGCATCCGTCCCAAATTGACCAAACGCCTCGAGGGCGAGTACCGTCAACCAGGCCACAGGGAAGGCCGCCAACAACAGCAGCAGCCCACGCAGCATTTCATTCCTGTGGTACTTGCGGATGAAGGCGTCCAGGTTCTGGCGCAAATCCTGATGTGGAGCGTTTGTCATGTAGAAATTCCTCAACGGGAAATCAGCACTTGAAGTTACAGCAGGAATACCCTAGGAAATTCATGAACTGTTAAACTCTCCAAGCGCTCCGCTTCCTACTTTCGCCCTCCAATTCCAACGGACTGAATATGCGTTCCGTATCATCACCTCCCTTTTTCCGCGCGGCGCTGCTCGCACTGTGTTTGGCCGCTTCAGGCCTTTGTTTTTCTCAAGGAGTCTTCCTCAATGAGGTGGACAGCGACTCGAACACAGTCCCGGACAGCACTGAGTTTGTAGAGCTTTTCGGTGACCCCAACACCTCCTTGGATGGCCACACTGTGGTGTTTTACAAAGGGGGCGGAAGCCCTGTAACCAGCAGTGTCTATGCCGCGTTTGATTTGGACGGCATGTCCACGGACTCTGCGGGCTTTTTTCTGCTGGCCAACCCTGCGGTAGCAGGAGCTGACGTTGTGTTTGAGCCTGGATTGCTTCGGGATGGCGGCGACGCTGTGGCCCTGTTTGAGGGAGACAGTGCCGACTTCCCGTTTGCCACCCCTTTGACCACCGTCGGTTTGCTCGATGCCATCGTTTACGGCACGGCCGACCAGACCAACCCCTTCCTGATTGATTCGCTGACTCCCGGCCAACCGCAACTGGACGAGTGGTTGTACGGTTCTCAAAACGGTGGAGCATTGGCCTGGTCGCGCTTGCCAGACGGTGGTCCGGCTTTTGCCTCAGACCAGATGGTCCTCCAGCAGCCCACACCGGGTTACACCAACCTATTGGATTGTGACGGAGGGCTGATCAGCGCCCAAGGCGGCGAGAATGGAACGGCTCAAATCTGCGTGGACCTTCCCGGAGGATTTCTTCCCTTCACGGCGGAGAGCAATGCCTTTGAAAGTCAATATGGTTTGGTCATCACCGACCTCCAAGGTGAAGTGCTCGATGTTGTCCCGGGTGGAGAAGGCAACTTGGGATACAACTTTTCGGGCAGCCCCGCTGGGCCCTGTCTCGTGTGGGGCATGAGCTACGACGGCGACTTAGACCCGTCCAGCATCGCAGTAGGTTCTCCTTATGACAGCATCGCGGCTACGGGGTGTGTGGCCTTTAGTGCCCAACCAGTCCAAGTTGACCGCATTTTTTGTCTTCCTCCAAGTTGTGATGGAGGCGCTATATCCACTGCGGCCGGAAACGATCAAGCCACGGGATGCCTCGGTTTTGCCAACACCCTCGTGTCTTTTGGTTTTACCTCCGAGAGCCCTGAAGCGCCGTATTTGTTTGTCATAACGACGGCCGATGGCGACATCGTGGACAGCACCTCTACCCCTGAATACGATTTTGAACCTCTCGGTATAGGTGAGTACGAAGTCTACGGGTTCAGCCATCTCGGTGCAATCGACACGGTTTCGTTTCAAGCCGGATTGCCAGTCACTGCTCTGGTCGCGGACTCTTGCAGTGCGCTTTCATTCAACCACCTCGATGTTTCAATCCAGCCTTGTGATCCCACGGGCCTCTGCACAGACCTGTTCTTTTCAGAATATGTAGATGGCAGCACTTTTAGCAAGGGCTTAGAGCTCTATAATCCCAGCGCGACCGAGACGGCAGACCTCTCGGAATACACGGTCAAGACCTTCAACAACGGAAGCGCTGTGGCCAACCACGAAGTCAGTTTGACCGGCACTTTGGCCCCCGGCGAGGTGTACACGATTGTCAACCCATCGGCCGTGCCGGAGCTCGTCGCCGTGGCGGACCTGCTCAACGACGTCACCCTCTTTAACGGCAACGACGCCACCACCCTTGAGCGCAATGGAACCGTGGTCGACGTGCTTGGAGAAGTGGGGGTCAACCCTGGGTCGGGCTGGCCTGTCAATGACATCACGATGCTCCACAACACCTTGGTGCGCATTCCGCAAGTCACCACCGGCAGTCCGAATTGGGACGTGGTGGATGACCAATGGATGGATTACCCGGAAAACACGTTTGATTTTTTCGGTGAGCACAACGCGCTCCCTTGCGGATTGGACACCACCGCCGTGCCCCTGATCGGTTTTGCGGTCACAGAGGTGTTGGCTTTCGAAGGCGATGTCATCGGCATCGAGATCCCCATTTCATTGCCCCTCAATGAGGTGCAAGTTCAGGTTGCCGTATTGTCGGGCAGCACGGCCACCCCGGTGGCTGATTTTGGAACCCTCTTTCCGTTGGAGTTGACCTTCCCCCAGGGCTTGCTCTCACCTCAAATGTTCACCATCGGCATCGTCGATGACTTCGAGCCAGAGGGCATAGAAACGTTCACGTTGTCCATCACCATTCTCTCGGGAGAAGCCGAATTGACACAAGAAAACCTCACGGTGACCATCGCGCCCAACGACTTGGGCTTCCCCCATTATCCCATTGCTGATGTCCGGGGAATCGACGGCAATGGCGTGCTGGACAGCCTGCTTGTGCCGTGCGAGCTGCGCGGGGTCGTACATGGCTTCAACACTTACCCGAGCGGATTGCGGTTTACCATCATTGATCGCACAGCAGGAATCGAGGTATACAGCCCTGTCGACAATTTCAACTACCTGGTTCAGGAGGGCGACAGTGTGCGCATCCGAGGTTCGGTGCAGCAGTTCCAGGGATTGGCGCAAATTCTGGTCGACACCTTGATCTTGGCCACCCAAGGCGAGCCGCTTCAGGAGCCTGAGCTGGTCAATGCACTGACTGAAGAAACGGAAAGCGATTTGGTGCGGTTGAAGTGCGTGGAGTTGGTAGATCCGGCGGCATGGACCAATCAGGCCCCCCAATTCGAGGTGTATGTCTCCACAGGTGCGGCCTTGTATTTGATGGTGGTAGACGCCGATACAGACTTGTTTGGGACGGACGCTCCAGAGGGCGTGTTCGGCGTCACGGGCATTGGAGGACAGCGGGATTTGGAAGCGCCGTTTTTGAATGGCTACACCATCCTTCCGCGCAGTGCAGACGACCTTTCTGAGCCTGTGCAGGCGGACTTCTTTGTAGAAGACACGTGGTACACAGAAGATGGTCCCGTGCCTTTTGAGAACCTCTCTTCAGGTGCCGGTGGGTACTTCTGGTCCTTCGGTGATGGTACAGCTCCGGACACCACGACTTCTCCGCTTCACGAATACCCGGAGGACAACACATACACCGTGGTCTTGACAGCACAGAGCGAGGACGGCGTGTGTTCGGACCAGGCGACCCAAGAGGTGACTGTGGTGTTCCCCGACACGAGCACCATTGGCGTGATTGAGCCTGACCTCGATGTTCCATTTCTCTTTGGGCCCAATCCTATTGGATCCACTGAAACGTTCGGTTTGACATCCGAGGTGGGCCTTTCCAACTGGGTGTTGCTCGACGGAATAGGCCGCCGGACCATGCAAGGAGGTGCTGTAGCGCCGATGGACCGTCTGCTGATTGCGGCTGATGCGCTGCAAACTGGCTGGTACACCCTGCAGTTGAGTGGGGCAGATGGAAGGCGCTGGAGCCTGTCCCTCGTCCGCCGGTGATCACCCGTCGATGAAGCCTTTACACGCCCAAATTGTCCTTCACGTCACGGTGATGGTGTTCGGTTTTACGGGCGTTCTGGGCAAGCTGATTTCGCTTTCGGCCGCACCGTTGGTGTTTTGGCGCACGCTCATTGGCGCGGCTGGATTGTACGTGTGGATGTGGTTTCGGCGCACCCAGCAGACGTCTATGCCGCCCAAAGTGAGGGCGGGCATCATGGGAACCGGTGTTTTGGTGGCGGTGCATTGGGTCACCTTTTTTGCGGCCATCAAAGCTTCAACTGTTTCATTGGCTCTCGCGGTGATGGCTACCGTCCCTGTATTCGTTGCCTTGATTGAACCCGTGCTGCGGCGCCGACGGGTGGACCCTCGGGAGCTTGCGTTGGGGTTTGTTGCGGTACTGGGCTTGTGGTGGATGTATCGGGTGGACGTGAGTTATGGGCAAGGCATGCTGTTGGCCCTTGTGAGTGCTTTTTGTGCAGCCTTGTTTGGCACCCTCAACAGCATCTGGGGAGAGCATGCCCCTTCGCTGACGGTGTCCCGGTTGGAATTGGCTTCAGCGTGCTTGGTCCTCGCTGTGTGGATGGCGTTGACAGGAGGTTGGCAGGGTGCCATGCCTTCGGATACGGATTGGCTATGGCTGCTTTTATTGGGGCTTGTGGCGACCTCTGTGGCTTTTGCACTGACCGTTGAGGTCATGAAGGTGATGAGCCCTTTTTCGGTGGCCATGGCCATCAATTTGGAGCCGGTCTACGCCATCATTTTGGCCCTTGTCATATTTGGAGAGGAGGAGGTGATGCCCCCCGGTTTTTATGGGGGCGCCTCGGTGCTACTGGCGACGGTGTTTGTCGATGCCATGCTCAAGCGCAGCAGGCGCTCGCGTTGAACGCCCGCTTTAATGCATCAACTCCAGGGTGATCGCATCGCCCATGGGCCACCGGGGCTCAGGGATGCGCAGCCGTCCGTTGTGCCATTCGCAGTCGCCGCGCCCAATGAGCGTCTGGAGTCCGTCTTGTGCCAAAAGGTCAAGTCCGGTATCCTTGAGCAATTCGGCGGGGTGGACCCCCTCTGTGCGCCGCAAGCCAGTGATGAGCGCCTCATTGAAGCGGTCTGTATTGCTGAGGACTTCAGAGGCCTGCTGTTTTTTAATCCCTTCGCTTCCTTGTTCGGAAGCGCGCAAAAACGCAGCATTAGACCGGGCATTCCACCACCGCTTGGAATCACTGAAGCTGTGCGCTCCTGGCCCAACACCGAGGTAAGGGGTACCGTCCCAGTAGGCTGAGTTGTGTCGACTCCGGCCACCGGGACGGGCGAAATTTGACACCTCGTAATGCTCAAAACCCGCCTTGGCAGTGGACTTGCAAAGGGTGTTGTACTCCCGGACGACTTGCTCATCTGGCGGGGCGGTCAATTGGCCTTTGTCGAGTTGGTTGCCATACAGCGTGCGGGGTTCGGCAGTGAGAATGTAGCAGCTCAAGTGGTCTGCAGGCAAGGCCAATGCCCGTTGGAGGTCATCTTCCCACCGGGTTTCCGGTCCCACGGGAAGGCCATACATAAGGTCCAGGGAAATGTGGTCAAACCCCAATTCAGCGGCGCGGCGTACAGCCGATTCAGCGGTTTCTGCGCTGTGAATCCGGCGCATCCACGCGAGGACATCGGGGTCAAAACTTTGAATGCCCACGCTCAGTCGTCCCACTCCGATGTCTTTGAGTGCCTTTAAACCTGCTGTGTTTAAGTCTTCGGGGTTGGCCTCAACGGTCCATTCTTCCAATGCCCAGTCGGCGTTTTGAAAAGCGGCTTCGGCGATGCGACCAATGGCTTCTGCCCCTAAAATGCTCGGGGTGCCTCCTCCGAAATACAGCGTCCTGAAGGTGTGTCCAGACCATCCTGGCATGCTGGCCTTGATCTCCGAGATAATGGCATCGACCATGCGGCTTCGATCGTTCAGACGCGTGGTAAAGTGGAAGTCACAATACGAGCAGGCCTGCGCGCAAAATGGAACGTGCACATACAATCCTGCCATAGGTGCAATTTCGGTGCTGAACAGGGGTAAATTGCCGGTATGGCCCAATATCGCAACGCCCAGGGGCAAGAAATGCCTGGAAGTCCCGGTGAACACCGCGTCCACAAAGATGACCGGGGACTTTGGTGGGTGCGCATCGGTCACCGCAACCACCGGGTTTCGGTCCAACCCTTGGAAGGGGGTGGCTGGGACATCCGGTTGGATGGTGTGGGAGACCAATGGTCGGTCCACGGGTTGCGTGAGATGCTCATGGAGCGCATGGGGATAGAAGAGGGCGTGGATTCCGCCTCGAAAGACCTGCGCGCGCCCATGCCGGGCAAGGTGTTGGAAGTCTTGGTCAAAGCAGGTCAAACGGTCGAAGAAGGGGAGGCTATGATCGTCCTTGAAGCCATGAAAATGGAAAATGTGTTGCGCGCTGGGGCAGCAGGAGTGGTGTCTACCATTGGAGTAGAAGCCGGCCATGCCGTTGAGAAAGAGGCGGTTTTGATCAGCATGGCAGACTGATAGATTCAGGCAACTTCCCTTAGTCACCTTTCGTTGTGGATAATACATGGCGGGGCTTCAGGCTGGCCCGTTGGCGCCACTACCTTCGATAATCCACACCCATGCGCGTATTCAGAATCGGGATTCCCCTGCTCCTCATGTCGTTGCTGACGTTCTCTGCACAGCTTTGTGCCCAGTCGTGCAGCAACCCTTTGACGGTTTGTCCAGAAGAGCCACAGTCGGTTTTCATCACCGAACCGGCTTTTTTGAATTTCGAATGCATCGATGCGACGCACGTCGCCGTGCTGAAGTTTCGGTCCAACCACAACTTTGCGAACCCCGGCAATGCCCGCATCAGGATCACGCAGGTCTCATGCGATGGGGCCAGCGCTCCTGACACCCTGTCGGCGGTGGTGGTTTCGGCTGCTGGCGACCCCTGTGATCCCGCGGGCCTCACGGCCATGGGCCCCTGTATCTCTGGGGTAGACGACCTGGTATGGGAGTCTTCTACACTGACCCACAACACCGAGTATTTCCTGTTGATTGGAACCGAACACGACCCTTCAGACACCGTCTGCACCATGTTTGTCGAGCTCGAAGGGGACGGCGTGACCATGGACGCCTGCTGCAACCACACCTTGATTCCAGGGGAGTCTGCAGAGTTGGAGGTTGTTGGTGGCGACCCGGTCTACGGCTACACCTGGACCCCCGCGTTTTATTTGTCAGATCCAGAAACGGCTGTGACCACAGTCACACCGGCTGAGACGATCAGTTACCAGGTAGACGGTGTGATTGGTGACTGCCAAGTCAGCAGTTCAGTGACGGTGACGGTAGGTTCCCCCATTGGAGTGCCCAACAGCTTCACGCCCAACGGGGATGGCATCAATGATTTCTGGGGAATCGATGGAATTGGCGCCTTTCCAGGAACCAAAGTCGAGGTGTTCAACCGCTGGGGGCAGTTGGTGCACCGCTCGTTGGGATATACCCAACCTTGGGACGGCAATGGCCGCTCTGGCAAACCCTTGACCCCAGGTACCTACTACTACGTCATCGAGCTCAATGACGAGTCCCTTCCCATTCCACCTGAAACGGGCCACGTAGCCATCATTCGATGAAGCAGAGAAGCCTATCTATTTCCATTGGGGCATTGTTGTTGACCGTCGGGTCAGCACTGCAGGTTCAAGCGCAGCAGTTGCCTTTGCGCAGCAATTGGCAGTTCAATTATTTCCAAGAAAACCCAGCTTTTGCAGGCTTTACCGATTGCCTTGAGTTGAAAGCGGGTTTCCGCCAACAGTGGGCGGGTTTCGATGGCGCTCCCCAGACGGCCTTTGCCAATGTGCAGGGCGAACTCGGGCGAACCGCCGGAGGTGGCGTCCATGGTTTTGGCGGTCGGGTCACCGACGACTCCGCAGGGCCATACGGGTTTACCCAATTGGACTTGGCCTATGCCTATCACATGAAAATGGCCCAAGGGTGGCGGTTGGCAGCAGGCGCGGCGGTTGGGTTTATGCAGTATCGGTTGTCCCTGGGCGATATCGTCCTCCCGGACTTCCAGGCGGGCAATGATCCCGCCATAACATCCAACGCCAATCAGTTGCTGGCGCCCACCATGGACTTTGGCGTTTGGGCGTACAACAAGTACACGTTTTGGGGCCTGTCCATTCAGAACCTCATCGAACCTTCAGTGGACCAATGGGGCCTGGACACCCGGTTTCAACGCCATGTGAGCCTGACCGGTGGCTCCATGATCCGATTGGACGGACCATGGAGCTTCCACCCAGCGGGCTCCATTCGCTTTGCGGCGGGGGCGCCGGTTGCGGTCGATGTGCAGGCGATGTTCGATTATGACGAATCCGTCCGTTTCGGCTTGGGCTACCGCAATGAAACAGCACTGGCGGCTTTGATGACGCTCAACGTTATGGAAAACCTGACCATTGGCTATGCCTACGACTGGAACGTTGGACCCTTGAGTCAAGCATCCGCCAACACGCACGAAATCACCATTGGGGTGCTGGCTTGCCCCATCAAATCTGGACACGTCCCATGTGCTGCATTCCAGTGATCTCGCCGCAACCCAAATTGGATTTGGCCGTATAGAACCTATCGCGCAAATGACACACCGCCCCCGAGCATACAGACCCCGTTTGACCTTTACCAAAGGGTGGGCTGTGGTCGGTGCCAAGTGGTGGATGATGTGTTGTCTTGCCGCACCTGCGCTGTCCCAAGCTCAGTCGGACTGTCCCGATGCAGTGGACGTCCTGCAGCCTATCACATGCAGTGGTGCCGATGATGGCGTGCTTTCGGTCGCCATTCCAGACGGCGTTGAATCCGGTGAAATCTACTGGCTTCAAAGCAATGACACGCTTTTTGGGGCCACACAGTCCAACCTCGGGCCCGGCAGTTACCTCGTGTTCATTCCAGGATGTCCGCCGCTGGGTGCGACCCTCAACGAGCCGTTCAACTTTTTCATCAGCGCGTCCATCACGCGGCTTCCCACCTGCGACGACCCATGCTCAGGAGAGATCGTGGTCACGCCCAACTTTGGGCAGGGCAACATCACCTATTCCTGGTCCCATGATGCGGCCGAAACAGGTCCGATTGGCGGGTCCATTTGTGAGCAGGTCATCCTTGTTTCGGCGGTAGACGAGAATGGGTGTTCAGATCAAGACATCATTTCGGTTGAGATCCCTGAGATTGAACTTTTCACTTTTACCACAGACCCCAGTTGTTTTGGCTTCTCCGATGGCACTGTAGCTGCAGTGGCCACAGGTGGTTTAGGAGGGGAGTTTGATTTTGAATGGGACAATGCCCAAGGAGAGGAAGTTGGCGATGAGGCCGACGTGATTGGATTGCCGGCGGGCGGATACCTGGTGACGGCCACCGATTCAGGGGGCTGTTCGCAATCAGAGGTTGTTTTCCTTCAAGCACCTCCCCCTGTTGATGTCGACATATCAGCCACCGGAGTCAGTTGTTTTGGCGATGCTGACGGAACGGCGACGGCTTATTTCGACAACGCCGTTTCTTATGATTGGACAGGCCCAGGCGGGTTTGCGGCAACAGGCCCAGATGCTGATTCGCTCACGCTTTTGCTGCCAGGGACCTATGGTGTCTTGGTCACCGCTTCGGATGGCTGCGTGGGCGCAGGGAGCATTGAGGTCACTTCACCTGATCCCTTGGTGGCCGATGCTTTCTTGTCCTCCCCGAGCTGTCCTGGCTTGTCCGATGGCATTGTGGGCGCCATCGTGGAAGGTGGAACCCCTGATTACAGTGTAGAGTGGACCTTGTCCGATGGCTCCGTTACCGAAGGCACATTCCTCAACGATGTCGCAGCGGGCACATACAGCTATGTCCTGGAGGACGCCAACGGTTGCGCCGCATCGGGTTCCGCTACTTTGGAAGACCCCGAGCCGCTGGCCGTATCCATTTCTGCCGAAATGCCGCTGTGTGCCCAAGGTCCGCTGAGTGAATCAGGCAGTGTTGAAGCCACAGTCACCGGAGGACTTTCACCCTACAACGCGGTCTGGTTAGACGCGGCGTCGGCCCAAGTTGTGGCCGTGGGACTTACGGCAACGGGCCTTGTTTCGGGTGCGTATGGGCTTGGCGTCATGGATGTGTTGGGGTGCATCTTGGATACCATCGTCGTGTTGGAATCTCCGGACTCCTTGTTTTTGGAAGCTGCTGTAACACCCCCGTTGTGTGCAGGAGAAAACAATGGAAGCGCTTCTGCTTCTGCCTCTGGGGGGACGCCGGGCTTTTCCTTTGTTTGGACAGGAAGCGGCTCACCAAGTCTGGGCCCAGACATTGATGGCATTGGAGCAGGCGACTACAATGTCGAGGTCACCGATGGCAATGGCTGTCAAGCCACCGAGGACGCAGTGGTCCAAGAGCCTGCGCCATTGGAATTGACCTTATCCGCAGACCCTGTGGGGTGCAACGGCACAGATGGAACAGCAACGGGCTCTGTTTTAGGAGGAACCTTCCCTTACGACTGGAGCTGGACCGATGAGAACGAAGCTGTGGTTTCGGCCGCAGACTCGGCCACAGGCTTGGCACCAGGAAGCTACACGGCAGCTGTTTCCGACAATTTCGGTTGTTTGGCAACCGCCAATGTTACAGTGGGAATCCTCCCTCCTTTAGAAATCGACCTTTCATTGGGTGCTGTAGACTGTGAGACCGGTGAAGCGGTGGTCAATGCGACAGCCGCGGGTGGAGCAGCTCCTGTAGAATTGGCATTGACATCAAACGGCACCCCCATTGAATTTGTGCAAGGCGGCCTGCTTGGCCCGGGCACTTATGTGCTGGTAGCCACAGATGATCGCGGGTGCACATCGGACACCACTTGGGTGCTAAATCCGCCCATTGTTGCGGCCGCGAGTGTCGTGCCCTTTGGTTGCGAAGGAGGGGGGCTGATCCAAGTGGAATATGTCGGTGGCGACCCCACGGGTCAGTTCACGATAGATGCAGGAGCATTGGGGCCACCAACGGCATTGATTGAAAATGGCGCGACATGGGAATCTGTGCCTGAAGGCCAGTACTCCATCGACATAGAAGACGGCACCTGCAGCGTCATCGTGGAGGTCGAGATGACGGGCGTGAGCTTGTTTGAATGGAATGTTGACGTCCTTCCTTTTGGCTGCGATGAAGCGGCAGGAGGGGTCACCGTGAGCATTGACGGGGGCACTCCTCCTTTGGAGGCTACAGGCTCATCCTCTGACGGGCTCACCACTTGGTCTTCGTTGGATACATTGGGGCTGACGCCAGGAACTTATGTTTTGAGCATCACAGACGGTGCGGGTTGCATGCGGGACACGGTATTGGAAGTGGACCTGGTACCCGCCCTCGAGCTGACGGCATCGGCCAACGGCGTCCAATGTTCAGGTGGACAAGACGGGAGTATTGTGGCTGAAGCAAGCGGTGGAACCGCTCCTTTGACCTTGGGAGCCGCCGGAGAATCGGGACCCCTTGAGGCCCCGCTCGAAAACCTGGCACCAGGAACCTACACTGTGGGGGTCATCGATGCCCGCGGTTGTTCGGCAGACACCTTGGTGGAGGTCCTGTCTGCCGCTCCTTTGGAGGTGACCACTGAAGTGCAGCCCGAGTCGTGCACAGGCGTCTCTGATGGCACAGTACAAGCCATTGTTTCTGGCGGTACAGCGCCCCTTTTAGTTCAATGGACAGGGGGGCCGGACACCGACACATGGACCGGTTTGACCGCTGGGGAATACACCTGGACTGCGGTGGATTTTTACGGATGCGACACCACGGGAACGCTGGAGGTAGTGACGGAGGGAGGCCTCACAGCAGTAGCTGAGGTGCTGCCTGTTTTTTGCGATGAAGGTGCGGTTTCGGGCGCGGTATCCATTGCCATTACAGGCAATGTGGAAGCCCTGGTGGTCGCGCTGGGAGGTCTCCCAGCCGATGAGGTTGCAGACAGCACGACATCCGGTGTTTGGACCTGGTACAACCTGGCTGCAGGCACCTATGGTTGGAGCGCTTCTTTGGGCGAAGGTTGCTCTTCCCAAGGGCAGGTTGAGGTGGTGCTTCCACTTCCATTGGTGTTTCAAGCCAGTGTCAATCAGCCCCTCTGCGAAGGGGGAACGGGCAGCATTGAGGTGAACCCCAATGGTGGAGAATCCCCATGGGATGTGGTGTGGCAAGGCACCACCTTGAATGGGGATTCTGTCCAAGGAACAGGTGTGGGGCCCGCAGACCTTGAAGAGGGGCAGTACACTTGGAGCCTTGTGGATGCCGCCGGTTGCAGTGTGGATACCACCGTACAGTTGGCCTCCTTGTCCAGTGGATTGTCGTTGGATCAAGACTTGGTCCAACCTGCATGCGGCGGTGCTTTGGTCGGAGAAGCCACCTTGACCTTGTTCGGCGGTTTACCTCCTTACGCTCTGGTGGTTCAGGGCGCGGCGGACAGCACATTTTTGCCATTCTTGATCCCAGGGTCCTATCCATTGACCCTCACCGACTCCGTCGGGTGCACCTTCCTCGACACGGTATACATAGAACCTGCCAGCGACTTTGAATTGTTTGCAGAAGTGGACCCTGCCAGTTGCGCCAACAGTGAGGATGGACAGGTGGTCTTGACCACGGAAAACGGAAGTGGCGCAGTGGACTTCACCTTTACCGGACCCTTCGGTGCAGTGGCTGTGGGCGACACGGTGAGCGGAGTGGGCGCGGGCGTTTATGAAGTCACAGCATTGGACAGCGCAGGTTGCCCTGCAGTCTTGTTGGTCGATGTTCCGGCGCCTCCGCCCGTCGTGGTGGTGTTGGACAGTTTGGCCCGTCCGAGTTGCGCAGGGGACGAGGATGGCCATTTGTCGGTTTCCGTCAATGGCGGTGCAGGCATGCCTTACTTGGTGAACTGGACATTAGACGGGATACCGTGGGCCGAAGGGCCTGTTCAGGCCTCCATTGGCGAAGGTCTTTATGCGGTAGAAGCGGTGGACGCCCAAGGCTGCGCAGGAGGCATTGAGGCCATCCCCATTTTGGCGCAAGGCGACGTGTCCCTCACCGTTCCGTTGGATACCGCTTTGTGTGCGGGCACCCCGCTTGAACTGGAGGCCTTGTCGACAGGGGCCACCGAAGCGTATTGGTCGGTTCAAGATGGGCCCAATGGCGTGGGGCTCAACGCCTTTTCTAACGGCATTTTGGAGGGTGACCACTATTGGAATTTTACAGCGACCCGCCTCGGCTGCGTCCAAGAAGATTCTGTGTTGGTGACCGGGTTTGTGCTGCCCACACCTGAGGCGGGGCAGGACGCGCTGATTGTTTCTGGAGCCGCGGCCAGCTTGGGTGCAGGAGGGGCAGAGGAATCCTGGGCATATGCATGGAGCCCGAGTACCGAGGTGGCCTTCGAGGAATCCCCATCCACCCCGACCAACCCCTTGTTTGAGTCCACAACCTTCATCCTTCAGGCCACGACACTTGAAGGTTGCGTTGGCACCGACACCGTCCTCGTCGAAGTGCTTCAGACCCTGGACATTCCGTCTGGTTTTACCCCCAATGACGATGGCACCAACGACTTCTGGAACTTGAACGGTTTGGACCAGTACCCCTCTGCAGAAATCACCGTATTCAACCGCTGGGGCGATGTGCTCTTTACGCAAGGGGCCAACGACGGCGCTTGGGACGGCAAAGTCAACGGCATTCTCGTTCCTGTAGGGACGTATTACTATCACATTCGGGTGAATGAGCCCGCGCTGCAGACCGAGTGGACCGGTCCCATTACCATCATGCGATGAGGGCAAATAGCAACACCTGCGCTCAGATGAGGTGGCCATTGGCTGTAGTCTTGATCACCATGGCTTCGGCGATGTTCGCCCAACAGTTGCCGGTGACCACCCTGCCGCTAGACCACGCTTTTGACGCGCATCCGGCCGCTGCTGGAGCTGACACCTTGATCCATGTAAGTCTGTGGCAACGCAGCCCTTGGACCGGGGTTCCCTCGGCACCCAGGACCACCTCTTTGGCCTTGACCTCACCGACAGGTTCATCTGCCTTGGGTTGGGGTGCGCGCGCTTGGAGCGACATAGCTGGCCCTACCCGAATGGCGGGGGTGCACATGGGCCTCGCCTACACATCACGCTGGACGGAACGTTGGAACTTGTCGTTTGGAATGGGGTTGGGATGGATGCAGTATTCGGTCGACGGCAACCAGATTGAACTCGAAGAAGCGGGGGACCCTGTTTTGGGTGACACTTACCAGACAATCGGCGTTCCCGACGCTTCTGCTGGACTCTTGCTTTCCGACGGAACGTTCATCCTCGCGGTGTCGGCAAGCCAGGTCTTGGGTGCTGCTTTGCCGGTATTCGAAGGGACAGGAAGGGATTCCCGCTTGGAATCTCACTTGCGTGCTATGCTTT